>Ga0207703_10000608_pt1 | contig 36334 bp, 39 predicted proteins | sample KBSSwiS12_FD_184304 | JGI IMG/M metagenome (GOLD analysis project Ga0207703, IMG submission 184304) | Switchgrass rhizosphere microbial communities from Kellogg Biological Station, Michigan, USA - KBS Switchgrass S1-2 (SPAdes) (version 2) | ecosystem: Host-associated > Plants > Roots >... | reverse complement strand
TTGGCCCCGGGTAGCGGGATCAGACAGCGGGCCGTCGAAGGCGCGCTCCATGCCTGCAACGCCGTGGCCGTCGATGTCGGTAAAACCGATGACGTGGGCCGCGAGGCTTGTCTGCGGATAGAGGCGGTCGGGCTCGCGCTGGATGGCGAGGCCGGGCTCGCCGATCGCGTTGACCGCTTCGACCAAAGCCGGAGAGGCACGGCGGCGCAAGTAGAAGAAGGATTTACCCGACTTCAGCAGGCCGAAATATTGCTCCTCGCTATATTCGGGCATCAGACCGGCAAGACGCCGGGCAAGCGCGAGCTTATCCCCGATCACCTTGTTGGGATGAACCGCGATCGTCCACGCATCGATCGTTCGGGCAAGCGGGTCGCCGTTGCGGTCGACGATATCGCCGCGCTCTGGGATGTAGGAGGTCAGTTCCTCCTTCCGCCCGGCATGGTCTCCGAAGGCCGCGAGGTACAGGAGGCGGAGCGCGATGATCGCGATGATGCCGGCATAGATCAGCATGCCGAACATCAGCCGCTGGTGCATGACGGCGAGGATCTGGCGGCGCTGGCCGACCAGTCGGAGCCGCTCGGGCCGTGGCGCGACGAGAGCGGGCGATGGTGCGTTCATCTCTCGGCAGTCAAGCCCTTGGAATGTTTGGCCGGAAGCGGTGCAAGCGGGTCGACCTTCGCAAGCCGAATGGGTCTTGTCACGGCCCGCTCCGTAACGACCGCAGGCTTATCCACTGATTTCTTGGCCGCCTGCGCCGGCTTCTGCGGCGGCTTCGGCTGGGCGGCCGCGAGGCCCGGCTTCGCCACGGAGTTGGCTTGGGCCGGCTTAGCCGATGTTGCCGGCTTGTCCGTGGTTCTGGCGGCCGTCTGGGGCAAGATGACGGCCGGCCGCGCCGGGACCTCGCGCGTTTCGGTTTTCAGGCTCGCCTCATGAAGCAAGGCGCTTGGAGCGACGGACGCGGCGGATACGCCCGAATCGTCGGCTTCGGGCTGGACCATGGCTGGCGGTTTGACCGGAGCCGGGGCCGATGCGAGCACCACGGGCGCGTCGAAGTTCACCTTATGCTCGGGCTGGGCAAGGCGCGCGAGCTCGAACCCACCTTTGAGGAACTGATCCGCTGACGGCGCGGCAAGCGCGAAGGCGCCCGCGTTCCACCGCTCGAGTTGCGACAGCCGACCGCGCGTCCCGATCTCGGTCTGGAGGACGCGCATGTCGCGCTGGGCGAGGACGATCCGCGTCTCGACCGCTTCGAGCTGGGCGCGTTCCGACGCGACGCGGAGCGAGACCAGGTAGCAGCCGAGCGCCGCGCCGGCGCAACTGGCGACCATGAAGACGGAGCGGAAGCTGCGGCTACTCATTGCAGGCATTCCTTGCGGGGTGGTGCGGAAGTACGGACAGCGGAGCGAAGGCGCGCCGAGCGGGCACGCGGGTTGGACGCGAGCTCACGCTCGGACGGCCCGACTGGCTTGGCGACGCGCTCGAATGTCGGCTCGTTGGGATCGACCAGCGCCGGACGGTGCCGAGAGCCGGCGGGAGTGCCCCCGCTCCGCTCGCGAAAGAAACGCTTCACGATACGGTCCTCGAGACTGTGGAAGGTGACGACCGCAAGGCGGCCGCCGGGCTTCAGCGAGCGCTCCGCGGCCTCGAGGCCCTGCTCGAGTTCGTCCAGCTCGGCATTGAGGTGGATGCGGATCGCCTGGAAGGTGCGTGTCGCGGGATCGCTCTTCTGGCCATGGCGGAAGCCGGCGGCGCGGCGAACGATCGCCGCCAGCTCGGCGGTGCGCTCGACCGGCCGGGCGGCAACGATGGCGCGGGCGATCGCCCGGGCGCGCGGCTCCTCCCCATAGTCGCGCAGGACCCGGGCGATCTCGGCCTCCTCGGCCGTGTTCAGATATTCGGCGGCGGTCAGTCCCGAGCGGCTCATCCGCATGTCGAGCGGGCCGTCGGCCTGGAACGAAAAACCGCGCTCGGCGCGATCGAGCTGCATCGAGCTGACGCCGATATCGAGGGCGATGGCGTCGACGAGCCCGATCCCGCGCTCCGCAAGAACGCGGTCCATCTGGCTGAAGTTGTCATGGACCAGCTCGAGCCGCGGGTCCGGGACGAGTGACCTTCCCGCTTCGATCGCATCGGGGTCGCGATCGAATCCAATCACTCGTCCCGCCCCCGCAGAGAGCAAGGCGCGCGTGTAGCCGCCCGCTCCAAATGTCCCGTCGACCACCGTCTCTCCGCCGACAAGCGCGAGTGCGGCGATTACGTCGCTGACCAGCACCGGCACATGTGGGGCCTGTTGTGCGCCGGTGCTGGTCATGACTGGCCTCGTTCTTCGAGGCGGTAACGGGCGATGTCCTTGAGGTCCTCGGGGATGCGCGGGTCCTTGAGGAGCAGGTCGGGATTCCAGATCTGGAAGGTCTCGCCGGTGCCGAGGAACAGCGCAAAATCGGCGATTTGTCCCTTGCGCCGCATCATCGGCGGAAACAGGATCCGGCCGGAGCTGTCGTACGGCACTTCTTCGGTCGCGGCGAAGGCCATGAGGTTGCGCTGCTGATAGTCGAGCTGCGCGTCGGGGCCGGTTTCTTCCTTCTCGAGCAGGCGCTCGAGCTTGGCGTGCTTCAGCGCGGCGTAGGCGGGGTCGTAAGCGCTGAGGCAGGCGAAGGTCTCGTGCTTGGCGAGGACGATGGTGCGGGCGTCGCCGCGGCGCTCGATCACGCCGCGCAGGAATGCGGGAATGGATACGCGGCCCTTCGCATCGACCGCGTTCAGCGCACTGCCCTGAAACAGATGCTCTAGCGCCACGCCAAACCCACTCCCTGTTCGGAGCACGCGGGCGAGGGTTCGCGGATGCGCGCCGTCGCGCGCGCCGCGTTCAAATTCGAATCAAAGGGTTAGCCCCCGCGCTCCAGCAATGTTGGTAACTCAACGGGATGCGGGATACAATGGGTTTTCGTGGGAATTAATGGGATTTCATGGTCCGCGGCGGATTTCTGCGACTTTTTGATGGGCGGCGGCAGCCTTGTTCTTATCCTGTTCTTAGAGGACAACCCTGTGGATAAGTCTGTGATTATGCGACTCGGCTAACTCCCTACGGTTCGAGTCTCACAAGTTCATTCAGCAGCGCGGGAAGATTCCCATCGGTGGGTCCGTCCTTGTTCGCGGGATTCAGGAAATCTGCATCGGCAACTACCACCCCCATGCCTCGTCCGAGGCTGCACCGTGCGACGAGTCGGTCGGCACTGATTGCACAGGCCCCAAACAAGGCGCCCGGCGAAATCGTCTGAATTTCGCGGCCGGCGAGTTTCCGAAGCGCAGGTCCGCGCTGGTCCGGAGTGTCAAGGCGCAGACCCCAGTGGGAAAGCAGCCCCGTGTCGGCAAACATCGGTAGGGGGCGCAGCACGTCACCAAGCGGACGCTTGCTGGGCCATTCCAGCATCGGGTCGGCGAGCAGCATCACCCGGCCCCCGCGACGCACCCAATCATCCAGTGCAACCAGGTTCTCGGGCGTTTGCGCGGGAGGCTGAGCCATCAGCAGTAGGCGCCCCCTGGCCAGCTCGGCATTGCTCGAGGTGGCGATCGGGACGACGCGATAGCGCGATTGCAACCGGCGCAGCGCTTGCGAGCCGCCACCCTTCAGCGAGAAATCCTCGCCAAAGATCAGCGGCAGGCTGGTGAGCAGCAGCAAGGTCGGGCGCTGCGCGGGAGGCCTGGGCTTGGGTCCTTCGCCACCGCTTCGAGCAAGCGCGAAGGCCGCGCCCGCGACTGCAATTGCAAACAGAGGCAGGAGCGCGCGCCGGCGCGCGCGGGTCATTTCTTCTGTGCTGCGCTGTTGTTGGTCGCTTCGGACCCGCCGGGCGCGACGCCAAGCTCGGCGAGCGGCTCGCTCGGCTCATTGGCGGCCGCCTGCTGCGCCGCATTGCTGGCTTCGTCCCGGCTCGACCGGCTGATGATCGAGCCCAGCAGGACGAGGAGAAAGGCAAAGGCGAGCCCGGTCAGGCCGATACGGATGCGCTGCGCGCTGCTCCCCACTTGGTACGGCATCCAGTCGATGAAGCTATGTCCCAGATCGACAAGATGCAAGAACACCGTATTGACCATCGACGCTAACGCCGCGATTGGCGCGACTCATGACTCGCACAACCATACTCATCACGCTCGCTGCCGCCGCTGCGCTAGCCGGTTGCAACAGCAAGGGCCAAACCATCGGCGGCGAAGAGACCAACAAGGTCGAGAACGCGCCCGTTGCGCTCCCGCCCTCGATCACGTCGAGCAAGGCGTATCGGTGTAAGGACAACCACGTCGTCTACATCGACTGGATGTCGGACAATACCGCACGGGTGAAGAAAACCCGCGAGGAAGTGGGTACCCCGGTTACTCCAGGCAACGAGCTCAAGGGCGACCCGGCTGCCGCCTCGATCACGTACAACGGGCAAAGCTGCAAGAGCTAAGCCTCGCTATCGCCGGCTTCGAGACCCCCGTGGCGAGTCAGCGCCGCGGGGGTTTTCACATCTGCGCTTGAGCCCTAGGGGCGGCGCATGGACGTTCTCGAAGCTCCTTGCATCACGCCCGAAACCGTCGCCGAGCACGGCCTCAGCCCCGACGAATATCAGCGCATCCTGAGTGCCCTCGGCCGCGAGCCGAACCTCGTCGAGCTCGGCATCTTCTCGGTCATGTGGTCGGAGCATTGCAGCTACAAGAGCTCGCGCGTTCACCTGAAGAAGCTGCCGACGTCGGCGCCGTGGGTCATCCAGGGTCCGGGCGAGAATGCCGGCGTGATCGACATCGGCGACGGCGACGCGGCGATCTTCAAGATGGAGAGCCACAACCACCCGTCCTACATCGAGCCCTATCAGGGCGCGGCGACGGGGGTGGGCGGCATCCTACGCGACGTGTTCACCATGGGCGCGCGGCCCGTTGCCAACATGAACGCGCTCCGCTTCGGCCGGCCCGATCATCCCAAGACGCGGCACCTCGTCGCGGGGGTGGTCGCAGGGATCGGCGGCTACGGCAATTGCGTCGGCGTCCCGACGGTCGGCGGCGAAGTCAATTTCGATCCGGCTTACGATGGGAACATCCTGGTCAACGCGATGACCGTCGGGATCGCGAAGACCGACAAGATCTTTTACTCGGCCGCGAGCGGTATTGGGAACCCGATCGTGTATGTCGGATCGAAGACAGGCCGCGACGGAATCCATGGCGCGACCATGGCCAGCGCCGATTTCGGCGAGGACAGCGAGGAGAAACGCCCGACCGTCCAGGTCGGCGATCCGTTCACCGAGAAGCTGCTGATCGAGGCTTGCCTGGAGCTGATGGCGACCGACGCGATCGTCGCGATCCAGGACATGGGGGCGGCAGGCCTGACTTCCTCTTCGGTCGAGATGGCCAGCAAGGGCGGCGCGGGCATACGCCTCGACATGAACAAGGTGCCGTGCCGCGAGACCGGCATGACGCCCTACGAGATGATGCTCTCCGAGAGCCAGGAGCGTATGCTCATGGTGCTGAAGCCCGGCCGCGAGGCAGAGGCAGAGGCCATCTTTCGCAAGTGGGAGCTCGATTTCGCCGTGATCGGAGAGGTCACCGATACCGGCCATATGGTGCTCGAATGGAACGGCGAGGTCGTGTGCAACATCCCTCTCGGCCCGCTCGCGGACGAAGCGCCGCTGTATGAGCGCCCATACGCGGTTCCGAAGGCGCCCGAGCCGCTGACCGATATTCCCGAAAGCACGGACATTGCGGCGGACCTCCTGAAACTGATGGCGTCGCCCAATCTCGCGAGCCGGCGTTGGGTATGGGAGCAGTACGACCAATCGGTCGGCGCCGACACGGTGCAGCGCCCAGGCGGCGATGCCGCGGTGGTCCGCGTGCACGGCTCAAAGAAGGCGCTGGCGATCACCACCGATGTCACGCCGCGCTATTGCTATGCCGACCCCAATGAGGGCGGGAAGCAGGCGGTCGCCGAAGCGTACCGCAACCTCTGCGCTGTCGGCGCGAAGCCGCTGGCGATCACCAATTGCCTCAACTTCGGCAACCCGCAGCGGCCCGAGATCATGGGCCAGCTGGTCGGCTGCATCGAAGGCATGGCCGAGGCCTGCCGCGCGCTCGACTTCCCGGTCGTGAGCGGCAACGTCTCCCTCTACAACGAGACCAAGAACGAGGATGGGTCGTCACTCGCGATCCTGCCTACCCCGGCGATCGGCGGCGTCGGGCTGCTCGAGAATTGGGAGAAAAGCGCGACGATCGGTCTTGTTGACCGCACAAGCTTCAACCATCAAACCCAATCAGAAGAAGCTGCGCGCATATTTCTGTTGGGGACTCCGCGGGGGCAGCTTGGACAATCTCTGTGGGCGCGTGAACTAAATGGTCGAACCGAGGGATCGCCGCCGGTTGTCGACCTCCAAGCCGAGCGTCGGGTTGGTGAATTTGTGCGCCGGTGTATTGCCGATGGCTTGCTCCTAGCATGCCACGATGTCTCCGACGGAGGCGTTCTGATTGCCGTTGCTGAGATGGCGCTTGCAAACAACGTCGGCGCATTCATCTTCAATGGACCTTGGGAGAAGTTCGGCGCTGCTGCGGCCTTTGGGGAGGATCAAGCACTCTACGTTGTCAGCACCCTTGAGGAGTCCGAGGACTTCAAAGCACGTGCTGCCGCTGCCAACGTTGAAGCATCCTTGCTGGGCAGAGCTGGAAATAGAGATGACCACCCGCCAGCGATCATCATCGACTTCGTTGCTCTAGGCTACGACGACGGTGGAAACGACATTGTTGTCCCCCTCGCCGATCTCCGCGCCGCGCATGAGGGATTCTTCCCCAAGCTGATGGGCAGCGAGCTGACGCCGTAATTCTGATGCCGAGCGGCTACTCAGGCACGCCGCTCGCGAAGAAGCTGTCGCTCAAGGACGGCATGCGCGTCTGGTGGGACAGGATGCCGGACATCATCCGCAAAGAGATCGCCGCGGGGGGCATCGTCCTTTCTGAGGAGGCGGTGCCGACGCCGGGCATCCACGCCGCCCACATCTTCGTGACCGCGCGGACGGATTTGGAGGAGAAGCTCGCGCTGCTTTGCAAGCTCATCGACCGCGCCGGGTTCATCTGGGTCAGCTGGCCCAAGAAGTCGTCAAAGGTTCCGACGGACATCACCGAGGACGTGATCCGCGACGTCTGCTTGCCCATGCATCTGGTCGACGTGAAGGTCTGTTCGGTCGACGACATATGGTCAGGGCTGAAGCTGGTGATACGCAAAGAGCATCGCTGAGCGGGGGGAATGTTCATGCAGCGCTCTATGTGGAAGCCGATCTTACTCGCTACCGCGCTCTGCGGCACGCTCGACATCGTCTTCGCTGCGATCCTGACGCTGATGCGCGGTCGCGAGATAGCCGACATGCTCCGTTTCGTCGCCTCGGGCCCCTTCCCGGCCGCAAGCGAAATGGACGCCAGCGGCGCCGTCCTCGGCCTGGTCGTCCACTTCACGCTGATGGCGATCATGGTGGCGTGGTTCGTGATCGCCGCGCGCAATGTCCCCGCATTGACGGACAGGCCCTGGCTGGCGGGGCTGATCTACGGCCTCATCACCTGGGCGGTCATGAACCTGATCGTGGTCCCGCTTCGCTTCCCAGCCGCCTGGCCGCCAAAGCCGATGGCAATCGCGACCCAGCTGTTCGCCCACGTCGCCCTGGTCGGATTGCCCACCGCCTACATCGCTCGGCGATACGTCCGCGGCTGATCCGGCATCCCGCATCCTTCTCTCTTGCGAATGTGTCGCATTAGCGCTAAATAAGGCGCATGATTGTTTGTGTCTGCAACAGGATCACCGAATCCGAAGTGCGCAAGGCGGCGCTCGAGGGCGCCCGCACGCCCGAGGCCGCCTATGCCGGCGTCGGGTGCGAGGTTCAGTGCGGCTGCTGCCTCGACTATGCCCAGGAACTGATCGACGAGGAGCGGGCCAGGCGGCCTCGCCTGAAGCTCGTCGCCTGACTTGACCACTGCCGCCTCACGGCGCATCGCGCCCTCCGCGATGCGGGAGGCGACACGATGAAGGGCGATCCCAGGGTTGTTGAGCTGCTCAACGAGGCGCTCAAGGCCGAACTGACCGCGATCAACCAATATTGGTTGCACTACCGCCTGCTCGACAATTGGGGCGTCAAGAAGCTGGCCGAGTTCGAGCGCCAGGAATCAATCGACGAGATGAAGCATGCCGACCGTTTCGCGGAACGAATCCTGTTCCTGGACGGCTTGCCGAACTTCCAGGCGCTCGGGCGGCTGCGCATCGGCGAGAATGTCGAGGAGATCCTGAAGGCCGACCTAGAGGCGGAGCATGAGGCGGTGCAGATGTACCGTGACGGAGCAGCCTATTGCGAAAGCGTGAAGGACTTCGTCAGCCGGGACCTGTTCACCGACGTCCTGGCCACCGAGGAACATCACGTCGACATGCTCGAGCAGCAATTCGAGATGATCGCCCGGATGGGCTTGCCCAATTACATTCAGCTCCAGTCGGAGCCGGCGAAGGATTAGATCCGGCCGAAGCTCTGGTTGCTGGCCTTGCGGCCGAAGCCGGTAGGCGCGGTGCGCTGGACGAGCGGATTGGTGGCCTTCTCAAACAGCTCGACGGTCTGGTCGAACAGCTTTCGAAGCTCCACCACCTGGGGCACGAGTTCGTCCGGGAAGCGATGGGTTTCGATGCACAGGCGGGCGGTAGATTCGATGAGCTCGGAAAGCTTCGCGACGGGTTCCGCACCAAGCTGCCGCGCTTCGCCCTTCAGCGTATGCGCGGGGATGACGAGCGCGGTTGTGTTCTGCTCGCGCATGGCCTGCTCGATCTGGGCAATTGACTTGACCCCATCCTCCTTGAAGTAGCTGAGGATGCGGATGAAGGCCGGGCCAAGCTCGGTCCGGCTCTTTTCGAAGTGCGCCCAGTCGACGATGTCCCGAGCTTCGTCGCTCAACCCCATGCTCCTTAAGCGGCGGTGTACGCAACGCCCGCAATTGCACAAACCTCGGCATAGGTTGGAAAGGGTAAATTTTGGCTTAGCGAGCCCTCAGCGGCGGTTGCGGTCGAAGGGGTTGGAGCGCCCCCGGAAGTCGAGCCGTACGGGCACGGGTTCGAACTTCAGGTCGCGACGCATCGCGTTGAGAAGGTAGCGGCGGTAGCTCTCGGGCAGCTCGTCCAGCCGGTTGCCGAAGACCACGAAGGTCGGCGGTCGCGTCTTGACCTGGGTGATGTAACGCAACTTGATCCGCTGGCCCTTCGGCGCCGGTGGCGGATTGGCTTCGACCGCGGACTCGAACCAGCGGTTGAGCTCACCGGTCGGGACCCGGCGGCTCCACGCCTCGCGCAGGTCGAAGGCGACCTTGAGGATGGTGTCTGCGCCCTTGCCCGTCTTTGCCGAAACGGTGAGCAGCGGCACGTCTCGAAGCTGGGCCAGCCCCTCATTCAATGCCGCTTTCACTCCGTTGAACAATGACGAAGCGTGTTCGGCGACATCCCACTTGTTGAGCGCGATGATCAGCGCCCGTCCTTCTTCGATCACCTGCGCGGCGATCTTCAGGTCCTGCGCCTCTAGGCCGCGCGTCGCATCGAGCAGGAGCACAACCACCTCCGCATAATCGATCGCGCGGCGCGTATCCGCAGCCGACAGCCGCTCCAGCTTGTCGTCTACCTTGGCGCGCTTCCGCAGGCCCGCAGTATCGACCAGCCGCACGGGCCGGCCATCCCACTGCCAGTCGAGACTGATCGAATCCCGCGTAATGCCGGCTTCGGGACCGGTGATCATCCGCTCCTCGCCGAGCAGTCGGTTGACCAGGGTCGACTTGCCGGCGTTGGGCCGACCGACAATTGCTAGCTTGAGAACAGCGCCTGCCCCCTCCTCTTCCTCCTCGACATCGTCGACCTCACGCTCGACATGCGGCAGCAGGGCCTGGAACAGGTCGGCGACGCCTTCGCCATGCTCGGCGCTAAGCGCGATCGGTTCGCCGAGCCCGAGGCGCCAGGCGTCGAGCGTGCCACTCTCGCCAGCGCCGCCCTCGGCCTTGTTGGCGACGACGATCACCGGCGTGGATTCGGCACGAAGCCAGCGGCCGATTTCCTCGTCCAGGGGCGTAAGCCCCTCACGGGCATCGACCATGAACAGGGCGGCGTCGGAATCGCGGACCGCGGCCTCGGTCTGTTGCCGCATGCGGCCGGGAAGGCTGGCCGGGTCCTCGTCCTCGAAGCCCGCCGTGTCGATCACCCGAAACTCGAGCCCGAGCAGCCTCGCTTCGCCCTCGCGCCGGTCGCGAGTGACGCCGGGCCGATCGTCGACCAGCGCCAGGCGCTTGCCGACGAGCCGGTTGAACAGGGTCGATTTGCCGACGTTGGGTCGGCCGACGATGGCGACGGTCGGAAGCGGCATGGAATGGCGATAGCAGCGCGTTGGGAGCGCTGCGAGGCCTTAGCGGAACGCGTTCAATCGGCCGCGGTCGTCGAGGACGTAGAGCGTGGAATTCGCCACAACCGGCTGCAGGCTGACGCCCGCGCCGATGCTGGACTGGCTCTGGAACGCCCCGGTCATCGGGTCGACATAGATCATCGCCCCGTTGGATCCGGTGACGATCAGCCGCCCTCCGGCCAGCACCGGCCCTGAATATTCGATCTGGCCCTTCTTGGACTTGGGCTTCTGAAACTGCGGGAGCTGGTTGATCCAGCGAATGTGGCCGTTCTGGCGATAAACGCACATCAGCTTGCCGTCGTCGGTGACGACGAAGATCCAGTCACCTGCGAGCCAAGGCGTCGAGATGCCGGCGAGGTTCAATTCCCACAGGCGCTGGCCAGTGATCAGGTCGAGCGCCACCATGCGCCCGCCCTGCCCGACCGCAATCACCTGGCCGCTGTCGACCACCGGATCGGCATCGATGTCGTTGAGGGTCGAGACACTGGTGCGGATGCTGGTCCGCTGAAGCGCGTCCTGCCACACTTCGCGTCCGTTCTCGTAGCGGTAAGCGTTGAGCTCGCCCGACGAGAATCCCGCGACGACCGTTCCCTGGCCGACGGCGGGTGAGGCCGAGCCGAACACTCCCGCGACCTCGAGGCTGGCCGCCTGAGACCAGTTGGTCGAGCCGTCGCTCTCCTTGAGCGAGTAGATCTGGTTGTCCTGGCTCATCACGTAGAGGGCGTCGTTGGCGACCGTCGGCGAACCGCGGAGCGGACCGCCCGGACGCACCTTCCAGACGAGGCCGCCGTTGCGCTCGTCGAGGGCCACGACATAGCCGAGCCCGTTCGTCGCGTAGATGCGTCCCTGGTCGTAAGCGATGCCGCCGCCGTAGAGCGAGGCTTCCCCGCCCCGGTCGGCCGGTGTCTGGCTGGCCCAGAGCTGCGCGCCGGTACGGCCGTCAAAGGCACGAACGGTGCCGAGCGTATCGATCACGTAAACATGACCGCCGGCGACGATCGGCGCGGCTGCCAGCCGTGCCGTCAGCGTGCTACCGCGCCCTCCCTGGACGGTGAAGGCGGTCGTGAGCGCACTTCCCAGCGCCAGATGACCCATGGACTTGCCGGCATTGCCGCCCGACTGCGTCCAATCCGAATTTGCGGTCGCTTCGGGCAGGCTCATCGGCAGGGACGCGGTAGCCGGGTCGACTGCCACGTCATTCTCGCCGGTCAGCACCGCGACGCGCTGGCCGAGCACCGGCGTATTGGTCTTCTTGCCCTTCTTGAACACGCCGCAGCCGCTCGCGGCCAGCGCGGCAGCGATCATCACGGCGACACGGAAGCTCTTCGATCTGGTCATTCTTGGTCCTACTGGGCCTGGCCCTGAAGCGCGCCGATGTCGACGCCGAACGAAGCGGCGAGCTGGGTGGCGCGCTCACGAATGGCGCTTGGTACTGTATTGTCCTTGGCGATGGTCGCGAACAGCTGCCCGGCCTCGCTGCGCTTGCCCTGCTTCGCGAGCGCCATCGCAGTCATTTCTCCGGCGCTGCCGAACCAGGGCTCGCCCGGCTTGGTCAGCGGCTGCAGCCGGCTGATCACTTCCTGCGGCTGGAGCTGGTCGAACTCCAGCGCCGTCCGGCGGATAAGGGCGGCGTCGCGATAGGGTCGCGGCAGGCCGCTATCCTCGCCGATCGCCTTGTAGGACGCGATCGCCGTCTTGGTGTCGCCCTGCTGAAGAGCCAGCGCGGCGCGGGCAAACACGGCAGATGCGCGGACCGCCTTGCTGTTGCTGTCCGACAGCTGGTCGAGCTGCTGTGGCGCCTGGGCGGTCTTGCCCGCTCCGACGTCGCTGTAGATCTTGGCAAGTTGCTCGACCTGGGCTTCCGCGCGCTCGGTCTGGTGTTGGCGCCACCAGATCAGCCCGCCACTCGCGGCCAGGAACAGGATCAGGCCGGCGATCAGCCAATTGCCGTAGGCCTTGAAGAAATCGCGCAGCTGGTCGCGCCGCAGATTTTCGTCGACTTCGCGAACGAAGGTTTCGGTAATGTCAGGGGGTTGCGCCAACGTGCTTCAGTCCGCTCGATCGGGGATCCATTTGCCGGCAGCTTCCCTTTCCCACCCTGGATTAACGGAAGCTGGCGGCGCTTCGTCTAGCGGCTGCCGCGGGAAACGCAAAGGGGGCGCTATTTCGGCCGGTAGGTCTGGTCCGCGGTCGGGAATGAACGCGAGCGGACCTCGTCGGCATAGGCGCTGGCGGCTTCGCTGATCCGCGCCGCGAGATCGTCGTAGCGCTTCACGAACCGCGGTGTGCGCTCGAACATGCCGAGCATATCGTCGGTCACCAGGACTTGCCCGTCGCACTTCGACGAAGCGCCGATGCCGATCACCGGCGCCCCGACCGCTGCAGTGATGTCGTCGGCGATGCCTTCGAGCACCCCTTCGACCACTATGCAGAAGGCGCCAGCCTGGTCGACGGCGCGTGCGTCGGCGATGATCTTTTCCGCTTCGCGTTCCTCACGGCCGCGCGCGCCATAGCCGCCGAGGACGTTCACCGCCTGCGGGGTGAGGCCGACGTGGCCGATGACCGGGATGCCGCGGTGGGTCAGGAACTCGATGGTCGGCGCCATCGCTTCGCCGCCCTCTAGCTTCACCGCTGCGCAACCCGTCTCCTTCATGATCCGTGACGCGGATTCGAATGCCTGCGCTGGCGATGCCTCATAGCTTCCGAACGGCATGTCGACGGCGACCAGGGCGTGCCAACTGCCGCGCACCACGGCGGCGCCGTGCGCACACATCATGTCCATCGTGACCGGGATGGTCGAGGGCAAGCCGTAGATGACCTGTCCGAGGCTGTCGCCGACCAGTAGCATGTCGCAATGCGGGTCCAGCAGCTGCGCGACGCGCATCGTATATGCGGTAAGCATCACTATCGGCTGCTCGGTCTTCCCGTCGGCCTTCCGCGCGCGGATCGAAGGCGCCGTCATGCGCTTGCCAGGGACGGGTGACGGCGTCGCGCGACTGGTCGAGGTGTCGATGGTGAAGGTCGACATGGCGGCGGCTTCTAGCCGTACCGCAGTGCAACAACCAGTCCTGACGACAAGTCGCTTGGCCGACAATGTGGAACTTTAACCAACCGCCGTTCTTTTCAACGACAAGTGCGCTGTCCCGCGTGTCAGCGTGATGCGACGGAGTGAAAAGATGGTTGATCGCCAAGCGGTTGGCGACCTGGCGCTTGCAATATTGATTGCACTGCCGCTCGCCGCGCTCGCCAAGTCACAGCCCAGCCTGCAGCACCAGGTTGCGTCGCAACCCAGCGTGGCGGTCGCCACGGCCGACCGCTCACCTCCGGGTAGGATCAGCCTGCTTAGCTAGTCAGCGCAGCCAGCCACGCTGGCGCGAATGGCGGGCGAACCAGTAAATCGTCCAGGCAATCGCCACCGTGACGAGCACGATCGCGATTTGGTCGGTCGACATCAGGTCACGAAAATGCGGCGTGGCGAAGATTCCCGCCAACCATACGAGCAAGCCTGCAAGCGATACCAGGAGGATGCGCTCCGCCTGCGCGCGCCTCAGCAGCAGAAGGACCGCCCCGATCAGTCCGGCGACGAAGCCGAAGACTGAGGCCGCCAGCACCCATTGCGGCTCCGCCCGCATGATCGTGCGCTCGTCGAGAGGAAGGGTCGCTGGGTCAGTCGTCACGTGCATCACCAGCCCAAAGCAGCCGAGCGCCATGAAGAGCACCGAGGCGAGAGCGCCCAGGATGAACCATCCCGCGACCGGGCGTGGTGTAAATCGTTCGTCCATTGCGTCCCCCGAATGATCAGCTGGCGCCGTTGAGCCGTTCTTCCCACCCGGCGCCTTCGGCCAATGAAATGGAATCGAGCACCGCCGTGCTCTGGTCGCGCAATATTGCGAAGGCGCGGCGGATGGCGCAGGTCGCCTCGTCCTGGCAGTCGCCGCACGGCGCGTAGAAATTGACGCTTGCGCAGGACACCAGGGCAATCGGGCCCTCCATCGTCCGAACTACCTCGCCGAACGAGATCTGGTCGGCGGTGCGGGCGAGCTGATAGCCGCCCTTCGGCCCGCGCGCGCTCTTCACCAGTCCCGCCTTCTTAAGATCGAGCATGATGAGCTCGAGATATTTGGGCGGGACCCGCTGCGTTTCCGCTATCCGCCCGAGCTGCACCGGCGCACCGCCCTGCTCTTCGGCCAGGAACAGCAGCGATCGCAGCGCGTAGCGGGTTTTTTGCGCAATCATTGGCCCTGCCAGCCTAGCGCCGCAGCCGAACGAGGCAAACCCCGCACCAATCCACGCATGAACGGCATTTAACCTGGGCGACACGGACCTGAGAATGGCTTCGATTTAACTCCCCCTACGCCGCGGCGCTGCTCATCCGACTCCCGGGCAGCGCCGACGGCCACTGGCCGCAAACCAACGTTCGGAGCTATGGCAAGGAATGGGACGAAAGATCCTGCTGGTCGAGGACGACAGGGAAACCGCGTCCTATCTTGCCAAGGGCCTGACGCAGGAAGGTCATAGCGTCGAGCAGGCGACGAACGGGCAGGACGGCCTGTTCCGTGCCACCGACGGCAGCTTCGACCTCATTATCCTCGACCGGATGCTGCCCGTCCTCGACGGGCTTTCGGTGCTCAGGGCGCTGCGCGCGGCGCGGATCGAGACCCCTGTCCTGATCCTGTCGGCGCTGGCCTCGGTCGGAGACCGGATCGAGGGGCTTGAATGCGGATCCGACGACTATCTGGTGAAGCCCTTCTCATTCGCCGAGCTGCTGGCCCGGGTGAACGCGCTGCTGCGTCGCCGCGAGGCGCGCATCGACCCAGCGGATCATCGGCTGACCGTAGGCGACCTAGAGATCGACCCGTTGTCGCGGAGCGTCAGGCGCGGCGGGAAGAAGCTCGACCTAAAGCCACGGGAATATCTGCTGCTCGAATATTTTGCCCGCAATGAAGGGCGCGTCGTGACCCGCACGATGTTGCTCGAGCAGGTGTGGGATTATCATTTCGACCCGGGCACGAACGTCATCGACGTGCATGTGAGCCGCCTCCGCCGCAAGCTGGACGAGGGGTTTGAAAAGCCGCTGCTACATACGGTGAGAGGCGCGGGCTACATGCTCGCCGCCTAACGGGCTACGCTTCCTCGGGTGTCGACGACCCTTCGCATCGCGCTGCTGGCCGGCCTGCTGGCGCTGGTTTCCAACCTCGCGGTCGTCGGCTTCATTTATTACAGGACGCACGACGAGGCGGCCGCGACCGTTCGCCAGCAAGTAGTCGAGCAGGACAAGGTGCTTGCCGACGTCTATCGATCGGGCGGCAGGCAGGCGCTCGATGATGCGATCCGCGACACGCTGACCTATGCCGACCCGCAGACCGCCGTCGCGATCATCGGGCCCGACGGACGCCAGGTCGAGGGCAATCTCCAGGCCGTGCCGCCTACCCTGCTCAAGTTCCGCGAGGGTTATCGTAACGCGCTGGTCCGCTTGCGCGGGCAGCCAACGCCCCACGAAGCGGCCCTTGTTGTTCATCGGCTGGACGGCGGCGAGTGGCTGGTCAGCGGTCGGCTCGCGGGTGAGGGCCTGGCCATCCGCGACGCGCTGGAGGGATCGCTTCTTATCGGCCTCCTCGTGGCGGGGTTATTGGGACTCTTGTGCGGTCTGATCCTTGCCCATTATGTCGGGCAGCGGATCGGCGAGATTGCGCGGGTGGCAGACCGGATCAGCGCTCGTGACCTCTCGCAGCGAGTGCCGGTGTCCCAGGCCGATGACGCCTTCGATCGGCTCGGGCGCCAGATCAACGCTATGCTCGACCGGATCAGCGCCCTGATGGAAGAGCTTCGGCTGCTCACCGACAGCCTGGCTCATGACCTGCGCTCACCGGTCAGCCGTCTCCGCTCGGCGGCCCATGCCGCCGCTCAGGCCAGCGATCCCCTCGAGCAGGAGGAATTGTTCGGAAGCGTCATCCGGCAGGCGGACTCGCTGATGCGCATCCTCACCACCGTGCTTGAGATCAGCCGCTCGGAAGCGCTCACCGGGCGAAAGCAATTCGCCTGGTTCGATCTCGGCGAACTCGCGGCCGAGCTGGCCGAGATGTACGATCCGCTCGCCGAGGAGCGCGGGGCCACGCTGCTTTACGAGCGGCCCGCCTGGCCTGTGCCGCTGTACGGGCATCGCCAGCTCCTGGCGCAGGCGATCAGCAACCTCATCGAGAACGCGATCCGCTATGGCGCGTCCGGCGGAGATATCCGGGTTCGGGTCGAGCCGAGCCAGCGCAATATCCGCGTCGAGGTCACGGATCGGGGACCGGGCATACCGGCGGACCGACGGGCCGAGGCACGGCGGCGGTTCGGGCGGCTGGACACCAGCCGATCGGACGAAGGCGCGGGGCTCGGCCTGGCCTTGGTCGAATCCATTGCGCATCTCCATAGCGGCCAGCTGATCTTGGAGGACAACAAGCCGGGTCTTCTCACCCTGCTGGTCCTTCCAGTCCAGGCCCCGGATGACGCGTCTGGAAGCTAACCCTCGATCACCACCTTGGTGCCGAGCTTGGTCACGCCGTAGAGCTTCTCGGCGAACTTCATCGGTAGGCGCATGCAGCCGTGGCTCGCAGGATAGCCGGGGTTTACCCCGCCGTGAAAGGCGATGCCATATTCGTCGATGCGCTGCATGAAGGGCATCGGCGCGTTGTCGTACTTCTTCGAGCGGTAGAACGGCCGCTTCTCGAGGATCGTCCAATAGCCGTAGGGCGTAATGTGGCCGACCTTGGCGCTCGACATGCTCGAGGCCCCGACCAGCTTGTCGCCCCGATATACGTAGACCATCTGCGTCAGCAGGTCGGCGACGATGCGGGCATCGCCGGTGGCAGGAACAGCAGTTGCCCAGACATATTCGCCGGGCTTCAGGCCCACTCTGCCGAACTCGGCCACCATGTCCTTGTGGGCCTGCGGCGCGTTGCCGACGGTCCAGTGATAGGGAATGTCGGTCGAGACCGGCGCTGGGGCGCTAATCGCCGCGACCTTCGGGGCCGTCGTCGATTGGCACCCGGCCAGCGCGGCCGTCGCCGCCATCGCAATCCATTTACGGTTCTTCTGCACTGCCCTTCGCTCCCGCTTTGCCGAACCAGCAGGAATAGCTTGCAGGAGTCAAGGCCCGGTTAAACGGCAAGTTACTGTTAACGTGCGCTTTTCTGTCTCAGCTTTTCCAGCCTGTACTTTGATATTCCATGTAATCCGCAACCTTCTGCGTCGCCGCCTGGCCATAATAGCGCTGCACCAAATGGAGTGCGGCATCGACGCCGGACGTCAGCCCTCCCGCAGTGATGTACTTGCCGTTGTCAACGAAGCGCCTCCCGCGGAGCAGCTGCACCTTCGGAAACTTCTGGGCGAACTGGTCGAAGAAGAAATGATGGGTAGTTGCGGACAGTCCATCGAGCAGGCCGGTCGAAGCGAGGATGAAGGCGCCGGTACAGACGGACATCACCACATCCGCTTTTTCGGCTGCGTGCCGGATCCATTCGAGCTTCGCCGACGCGGGCCCCATCACGCCACCCTTCTGCGCGCCCATCACGATAACCCTCGGCTGCGGCGCATCGGCGTAAGTATAGTCGGCAGTGTATTTGAGACCGTTGCCGCCGGATGTCCGCAATTGGTCGAGGGTCGGCGCAACCGTAAACATGCTGAACCCCGGGACATCGGCAACGCCGGCGTCCTGGAATACCTCCCACGGGCCCGAAAAGTCGATCATCGTCGCCTGATCATCCATCACGAAAGCCACAGGGATCGGGTCGCTTCCCGGTTGCAACGATCCGCCCGGCACCTGAGCAGGCTGCGCCTTGGATGCGGGCAACTGGGATGCGACAGCGGCAGCGCCGACGACGGCGCCTCCGGCCAGCATCGTTCGGCGGGTCATGCGGTGGTCCATGCGAAGTCTCCATTGCTGCGGTGTGCGTACAATGGTGGCTTCCCCTTCGCCGTGATGCCTACCGCTATGTGCCGAAGTGATGAACGCTCAGGCCTGGGGCAAATTCGACCGGTGCGCGTCGCCGACCGCAAACTCGGTTCCGTCGGTCATCTGCAAGCTTCGCCGGCCCTTGACGGTAGCAATCCGCTCGCGGTTCACGATCACCGACCGATGAATCTGCACGAACTGGTCGCCGGGAAGGACCGCGCGAGCTTGCCGCAGCGTCATCCGCAGCAGCCTCGTTCGCCCGGCGACCCGAATTTCAACGTAATTGCCGGCGGCCCTGACCCAATCGATCGCGCTGGCCGGCGGCAGCCGGTCGCGCTCGTCGCTTGACGTCCAGGGGTCCTCATCCGAGGGCTTTTGACGACGCATCCAGTAATGAATCAGGCCCGCTCCCGCGAGGAGCATGAAGGGAATCCGATCGACGGCCATATGGCGGACGGTCAGCCCCGTGGCCATCTGTGGAACCTGAAGGCGGACGAGGAGGCCAAGCGCGATGCCTCCAGCGAACAGCGACGCCAGCGCCAGCCATCGAGTGGTGCGGGGCAACCCCAGCAGCCGCTTGCCGATTTCGAACACGAGGAAGGCCGGGATCACGTCCGCCGAGGCTCGGCCGATCGAGGCCCACAACGGCATGCTCGCGCCGTGCATCTGCTGCAGCGCAAGCACGCAATAGATCTGGCAATAGACGGTGCCGATTGTGACGGCTGCCACGCCGACGGCCAGCGCCTCGCGAAACGAGAGCGGGCGAGTCAGCGCGTTGGTTAGCCAACGCCGAGCCGGTGGTATTGCCTTCGCAAGCATGATCCCGAGCAGCTTACGCGGAATGGGTCTCCGTTCCAGCCGATCGCCGGCATGGAATCTCGCTGACTGCTTGGCAATGGAGATCCTCGCGTAATTCATGCGCGCCGCTCGTCTGATCTGGAGCCGCATGATGTCCCCGTCAGGAATGGCGGCCAGCCAAATGGGATGAAGTGACGAATCTGCCAGCGGCCATCAGGGTCAGGGTGGCGGAGGCGGCGGTGGCGGAGGGGGCGGGAGCGAGTGGCCATAGTCGCCACCGGTCAGCCGCGGCCGAATCCAGAAGTTCGAGTTGCCGACCGGCTTGCCGTCCTTGTTGCCGCCCGGCGAGTAGCGGCACACCAGCCAGACAAACCCGCCACCGGTCTTGTAGCCGCACCCGATCTTGAGGGTCGTTGGCCAGATCATCTGCGAATAGTGCGCGCAAATCGTCCAGTCGCCGTCGCAGATGGCTGGAAAGTATCCGTCATGGAAATGAACCTTCTCGCCGACCCATTGGGTCCTCACAATCTGATCGGGAGACGAGCCGATTAGGCCGGTTCCCAGGTTCTCGCGTTCGATTCCGCGTCCCTCTCGCGGCGCATGGGCGAGTTGGCGCGTCGTGCTGAGCCGATCCGCGTAACCGACCGCGTCCCATTCGAGCTTGTAGTCCCATTTGAGCGCGGGAACGTGCACCGTCTCACGCTCGGCGTTGTGGATGTCGAGGATGCGTTCGTAGATCGGATTGATGCGAAGGTAGCGCTTGATCGGCTTCAGGAAACACTTGAACTTCTTCGCGTCCTTGATCGCGTCATCGAGGTCTCGCGCCATGGCCTCGGCTTCCTCGGGATCGATCCGGCTGAGACCGCCCGCCGCCCGAGCAGCTTCCGCAACCGCGTGGGCCTGCCTGGCAAGATCCTCCAGATGGGGGATCATCTCCCTGACCGCTTCCTCATCACAGTCATCCATCGCATCTTCGAGGTCGTCGAGCGCATCGTCGGCATCGTCTTCCAGCTGCTCGAACGGATCCTTAGGCGTCAGCAAGACGCGACGAGGGCATTCTTCACTTAGAAACCCTTCGGACTCTGCCTGTCTTCGCTGGTCTTCCATCCATTGCAGAAGGTCCGCGTTGGAGCCGTAGATGCTGCTGGTCTTCTCGTACTTCTCCCAGATCGGCTTAAACGCAGCCTGGATGGCGATCATTTCGGTCCGCGCGGCAGCCATTGCGTCCACGTCGCAATTTTTCTTGGCGGCGCGATATGCTGCCAACGCGCGCTTGAAGTCGCCGAAATAGTCGCGCTCCGTCGTCTGTCCGACCGAACCACCGCCTCCCTTTGGACCTCCGCCCGGCTTTGCTCCCGGCTGTGCCTGGGCAGGCTGGGTTTGTGCCGGCTTGGGCGACGGGATCGCGGGTTTGAGCGGCGGCAGGCGCGGCGGGCAAGGGAGTGACAAATATCCCGCAAGGCGATCGATCTCGGCCCTCAGCTGCAACTGCCGCGCCCGTCCTTCCGGCATCGTTCCGTCGATCGGGATCAGCTCTTCCTCGAGCTTCAGTATCTCGTCCTGAATCCGCAGCCGCCTGTCGGTCGCCTCCTTCTCTGTGCATTCGGAAGGAGGTTTCTGTCCTCCGGAAGGTGGAGCGGGCGGCGGGGTGGTCGTGCCGGGCTGTTCCGGCGCCGTTTTGGGAGGCTTTGGCGGCGCTGGCGCAGGCTGAGGAGCGGAGGTGGACTTCGGCTCGCTGCAATCGCGGTAAGGTGCCCGCTCGATGCGATTGGCCTTGGCCAGCGCGGTCTCTCGCAGCTTTACGAGAGCGTTGTCGGTATCAGTCCAATACTTCCGGTCTTCCGGATGGATCCCTGCCGCGTCCAGTTGCGGACCGTAGCCGGGAGTCGCCGCCGTCTTGATGGCGCCTGATTTGAACGCATTATATTCGTTTCGGAGCGCGGTTATCTGCCGCTGGAGATCGCGAATCTTGTCGTAAGCCTCCTTGCGCTCTTCGGCGGTGCAGAAGCTCTTGTCGGCGAACAGGTCGTCGACCTGACGCTGAAGCCCCTCGATCCGGTCGTCGAAATCACTCTTTTGCGATGCCACGGTTTTGGCGAAAAAGGCATCGATCTGCGCAAAGGCCGAAGCCGGGACGCTGGCAACCAGGATTGCAGCCAAAATCAGACGAAAAATGCGGCCCTGCATGCGCACCCCCTGCCGCAGGTGAATGCGAATTAATAAGCCGCGGTCGGGGCTATCGCAACGGCTGTAGCGTCACTCCCACTCGATCGTGCCGGGCGGCTTCGACGTATAGTCGTAGACTACGCGGTTGATGCCCTGGACCTCGTTGACGATGCGCGTCGCGACGCGGCTGAGAAAAGCGGCGTCGAACGGATAGATGTCGGCGGTCATGCCGTCGAGCGAGGTTACCGCGCGCAGGCCGCAGACATAATCGTAGGTGCGGTAGTCGCCCATGACCCCCACGGTCCGCACCGGCAGAAGCACGGCGAACGCCTGCCAGATCGCGTCGTACAGGCCCGCATTGCGAATTTCCTCGAGATAGATGACGTCCGCCTTGCGAAGGATGTCGCACTTCTCGCGCGTGACTTCGCCGGGGATTCGGATCGCGAGGCCCGGCCCGGGAAACGGATGCCGGCCGACGAAGGCTTCGGGCAGTCCAAGCTCGCGGCCGAGCGCGCGCACTTCGTCCTTGAACAGCTCACGCAAGGGCTCGACCAGCTTCATGTTCATGCGCTCGGGGAGCCCACCAACATTGTGGTGGCTCTTGATCGTGACCGACGGGCCGCCCGTGAAGCTGACGCTCTCGATCACGTCGGGATAGAGCGTGCCTTGGGCGAGGAAATCGGCACCCCCGATCTTCTTCGCCTCGGCCTCGAATACATTGATGAACTCGGCCCCGATGAACTTGCGCTTGGCCTCCGGGTCGGTGACGCCCTCAAGTCCGCCGAGGAAGTCAGCGCTCGCATCCACATGGACCAGCGGGATGTTGTAGCTGTTGCGGAACAGCGAGACGACTTGGCTTGCCTCGCCCGCGCGCATCAAGCCGTGGTCGACGAAGACGCAGGTCAGCTGCTCGCCGATCGCCTCATGGATCAGGACCGCCGCGACGGCGCTGTCGACGCCGCCCGACAGGCCGCAGATCACCCGGCCCTTGCCGACCTGCTCGCGAATGTCGGCGATCTTGGCCTCGCGGAAGCCGGCCATCGTCCAGTCGCCGGCGCAGCCGCAGACGTGACGCACGAAGTTCGCGAGCAGCTTGCCGCCATCGGGCGTGTGGACGACCTCCGGATGGAACATGGTCGAATAGAATCGCCGGCTCTCATCGGTCGCGATCGCGTAGGGCGCGCCTTCCGACCTGGCGACGATCCGGAAGCCCTCGGGCAGCTGTTCGACGCGGTCGCCGTGGCTCATCCACACCTGGTGGGATTCGCCCACGTTCCACAGGCCGTCGAACAGCGCGCTCTCGTCGATGATCTCGATGAAGGCGCGGCCGAACTCGCGGCTTTCTCCGGGAGCAACGCGCCCGCCGAGCTGCTCCGCCATTGCCTGCTGGCCGTAGCAGATGCCGAGGATCGGCAGGCCGCGGTCGAAGAAATGCTGGGGCGCACGCGGGCTGTCCTCCCACATCACCGAGCTAGGCCCGCCGGACAATATGATCCCCTTGGGCTGCAGCCGTTCGAAGGCTTCATCGGCGGAATTGAACGGCGCGATCTCGGAATAGACGCCGGCCTCACGGATGCGCCGCGCGATCAGCTGCGTCACCTGGCTGCCGAAGTCGACGATGAGGATGGATTCGGTGGGCTGGACCGTCATGTCGGGCGGATAGAGAGCCGCGGTTCGCGAGTAAAGTTAAGCGATGACTTAAGTGCTGAGGCACCATCGCGGGCCAGCTCGAGGAATATGCGAAAACGCTGAGCGTCGACGCCTAGGCCTGCACATTAGGGACGGAGTGCGTCGCCGGCCTGCATCGTCTGATGGCCGCGATGCTCTCCGCCCCAACTGCGCATCGTCAGGAGCACGGGCTCCAGCGTCCGGCCGCGCTCGGTCAGGGAATATTCGACCTTGGGCGGCACGGTCGGAAAGACTTCGCGGAACACGATCCCGTCGGCCTCAAGCTCGCGCAGTTGCTCGGCCAGGATCTTCTGGGTCACGCCGGGGATGAATCGCTGCATTTCGCTGAAGCGCCGTGCTCCCGACAACAGGGAAAAGAGGATCACCGCCTTCCATCGTCCGCGAAGCACGTCGAGCGTAACCGACACGTCGCATCGCCGCCATGCCGGCAGGACCTCTGATCCGCTCATCGGTTTCCTCGCGGTAAGTTACGCACGAATAAGTGCGTTCTTATCACGGGAAACCGCGCCTTCTAAAGCCTGCCCAGCTTCGATTGGATGGGAGACATTCCGATGCGCGCCTTGTGGACCGGTTTCCTGCTTCTTGTCTCATCCGTTTCCGCGGCAGCGACCCCGTTGACCCAAGGCGACATCGCCGCGCTTCGCGCAATGTCCGACGGTTTCGTGAAGGGCTGGATGGACAATGACCGCCAAGCCGTCATGTCGAGCTTTTCGAAGGACGCTGTCTTCATTCCGCATGACGGCGTCAGGCCGAAGGTCGGCTATGCCGAGATCGACCAGTTCTGGTTTCCCCACGGCAAGGCAAGCGGGGTGATCCCGGCCTTCACCCATGCGATCAGCGACATCAGCGGGGCCGACGACCATGCGGTGATCTATGGCCGGTCCGACCTCACCTGGCAGAACGAGACCGAGCGCTATCACTGGATCGGCAACTTCCTGTTCGTCGCCCATAAGGACAAGGGACGCTGGATCTTCACCCATCTGATGTCGAGCGACGAGCAGCCCAAAGTCGAGCCTCTCAAGAAGGACTGACTCGCCGCAAAAGGAATGCGCCGGAGTCCCTCGACCCCGGCGCATCCTGATCGGTTACTGTCCGCTCTTAATAGCGGCGGTAGCCGTACTGCGAATAATCGTCGCCGTTGTACGGCGTGTAGCCGCCGTAGCCGTAGTTCGTCTGGGCCCGGTTGATATCGATGTCCCGGACGAAGCCGCGGTAATCGACACGGCATTTCCAGGTCAGGTCGACCTGGCTCTGGGCGTTGTAGTTATTATAGCCGTTGTAGCCATAGGCAGCATAGCGCCCGCTGTTGGCGACGCCGCGAACGACCAGCTCGCCGTTATTGCGCGGCTCGACCCGGCTGATGCCCAGGACGCGCGCGCCATTGTTGTAGCTGTAGCTGTTGTAGCCATAGCCGTTGGTGCCGCCGCTGAGCCGCGACTGGACGGCGGCAGCGCACTGGTTGACCGCGACCTGGCTGTTGGCGCGGCCATAGTTGCCGTAGCCGTTGCCGAGCACGTCATTGAGCACCTGGCCGACGACATTTCCGCCATAGGGGTTGCCGTAACCATAGCCGTAGCCCGGATAATATTGCGCCGCTGCCGGCGCCGAAACGGCGACCGCCGCGATCGCAACGCCGCCCGCCAATAGTTTGCTGATTGCCCTCATCGACCCTGACTCCTGAAAACTGTCTCGTTCCCGATCCGCAATGCCCAACGCACGGCGGCCCATTGCGGGTCTACGTTCAAGGGATTGCACAAGGGCTGAACCGTTCGTTTGCTGCGGTTCAGCCGTCGATGAGCGGTACTTCGTCCCAGCGCTTGAGCTTGCGATGAAGGTTCCACAGCTCCATCGGCGCGCCTTCGCTCCAGCCCTGCGCGATCGCCAGCGCGGCCTCATCGTCGCGGGCTTCGAACTCGCGATAATGATCGATGTGGCCGCTGAAGCGGTGCATGAAATACAGGCGGTAATAGAGCATCGCCACAACCCCCCGGCTGCGGAGACCCTACTATACCAGAAAGGTGCGCCGCCGCCGAATCGGCGGCGCAGCCTTAGCGTGCCTGCTCAAGCCCCGTGTAATGGCCGAGGAACGAATAGACGTCCGCATATTCCTCGATGATCTTGGTGATCGGCTTGCCGCTCCCATGGCCTGACCGCGTATCGATCCTCACCACGTGCGGCGCATTGCCGGCGTCCGGGAGGCTCTGCAGCTTCGCCATATATTTGAACGTGTGCATCGGCACGACACGATCGTCGGTGTCGGCGGTGACTGCAATCAGCGGCGGATACGCCCGCCCTCCCTTTATGTTGTGATATGGCGAATAGGCCAGCAGCGCCCTGAAGTCCGCCTCCTTGTCGGGATGGCCGTAATCGTCGACCCAGTACCGGCCGGCGGTGAACTTGTCGAAGCGGAGCATGTCCATCACGCCGACGCCGGGGCTGACCGCATCGAACAGGTCCGGACGCTGGTTGGTGACCGCGCCCACCAGCAGGCCGCCGTTGGAGCGGCCGATTGCCGACAGGCCGTTGGGCGTCGAGATGCCGTTCGCCTTCAGATACTCGCCGGCGGCGATGAAGTCGTCGAACACATTCTGCTTGTGCGCGAGCCGGCCCGCATCGTGCCACGGATTGCCATATTCGGCACCGCCGCGAAGGTTCGCGACAGCATAGACCCCGCCATGCTCGACCCAGGCGATGTTCGGTGCGCTGAAGCCCGGCGTCAGCGAGATGTTGAAGCCGCCATAGCCGTAAAGCATGGTCGGCGCTGGGCCCGTCGTGCCCTTCTTGCGGACGATGAACATCGGCACCCGGGTGCCGTCCTTCGATGTATAGAACCGCTGTTCGACCGAGATGGATTCAGGGTCAAAGGTCAGCTTCGGCGCCGCCCACTCGGTCGCCTGGCCCGTCGACGCGTCATAGCGATAGACGGTCGTCGGTCGGTTGAAGCTGGTGAAGGCGAAGAAAGTCTCGGGGTCCGTGCTCGTCCCGCCGAACCCGCCGACCGAGCCGATGCCGGGAAGCGCAATGGAAGACAGGCGCTCGCCGCCGAGGCCGTAGACCTGCACCTCGTTCTTTGCATCGACGAGGTAGCTGGCGATGAGCTTGCCGCCGATCAGGCTGGTGCTTTCCAGCGTCTGCTTCGCCTCCGGAATCACCGTCACCGGCGCAATCCGGCGGATCGCGTCGACCGCCAGAACCTGCTTCAGCGGCGCGTCCTTGTCGGTCTGGAAGAAGAAGCGGCTGCCCTCGTTGCCGACATAGTTCCACTCGTTCTTCAGCCCGGTGAAAAGCGCGATCGGCTTCGAGCCCGGCTTCCGCAGGTCGATGACGTGGACGTCATTCTCGCTACCCGCGAGGCTCGTCGAGATGACCAGCCAGCGCCCGTCATCGCTGACCTGCGCATAATGGCCGAGCTTTGGATTGCCGGGCGTCGCGTAAACGACCCGGTCGGCCGACTGAGGCGTCCCGAGCTTGTGGAAATAGACCTTCTGGTTGAGCGTCGCGCTCTGGTAGGTCGCCTTCGCCGCGGGCGCGGGATAGCGCGAATAATAGAAGCCGCTGCCGTCCTTGGCCCAGGCGACCCCGCCCCCGTACTTGAGCCACTTGAGCTCGTCCTTGAGGATCCGGCCGGTGCCGACGTCCATCACCTTGACCGTGCGCCAGTCAGTGCCGCCGTCCTGGATCGCATAAGCGAGCAGCTTGCCGTTCTCGCTCGGGGTCCATTCGGCGAGCGCAGTCGCGCCATCGGCCGACCAGCCATTGGGATCGATCAGCTGCTTCGGCTCGCCGTCGAGCCCGTCACGGTAATAGAGGACGGACTGGTTCTGGAGGCCGGTGTTGCGGGTGTAGAAGTAACGGCCACCCTTCTTGTACGGCAGACCGAAGCGCTCGTAATTGTAGAGCGCGGTCATCCGCTCCTTGAACCAGCTGCGCAGGGGGAGGGTGTGAAGGACCTTGTCGGTGACCTGGTTCTCGGCGGCGACCCAAGCCGCAACCTCGGGGTCGTTGCGCACGTCATTTTCAAGCCAGCGATAGGGGTCGGCGACCGGGACTCCGAACTGCGTTTCTACGACGTCGACGGTCTTCGCTTTCGGATAAACGATCGCGGCGTCGGCGGTTGCTGGCGGCGTGGCGGTGGGTTGCGAATACACGGGCGTGGCGGTGGTCAGCAGAGCGGCAACGAGCAAGTTCCGACGCATCGGATTTTTCCCTCCCGAAAACAAAGGCGTAGCCGCCCGCTAGCAGCTACGCCCGATGTTTCAAGAAGCTGTTCGACAAACCGTCAGGCGGCCTCGAACTCATCCTCGGTCATGACCGGCCCGGAGTCCTGGCCCTTGGCGCCGGGGTCGCGGTCGACGAACTCGATCACCGCGATCGGCGCAGCGTCGGAAATGCGGATGCCGGCCTTGATCACGCGGGTATAGCCGCCGTCGCGATCGGCGTAGCGCGGCGCGATCACGTCGAACAGCTTGGCCAGCTGCGCGTCGTCCATCAGCCGCGACTGGGCGAGACGGCGGTTCGAAAGCCCGCCGCGCTTGGCGAGCGTGACCAGCTTCTCGACATAGGGGCGAAGCTCCTTCGCCTTGGCAGTCGTGGTGGTGATCTGCTCATGCTTGATGAGCGCGGCAGCCATGTTGCGGAACAGGGCCGCACGGTGGCTGGAAGTACGCTGAAGCTTACGGCCGCCAACACGATGGCGCATGGTTCATTCCTTTCGTTCGTCGGGGTCCCGTGTGAGGTAGACCCGGCCACGCAGCACTCGGGGCGGCTGCGCAAAACCCAATTTTCAGGTGAGCGGCGCCCTCAAGCGGAAATGCGCGCCCTAGTCAAGCTTTGCGCCCCATCGTGCTCCGCGCCAGGCGGACGACCAGCATCGACAAATGGCGATGGCTGGAGTCGTGATAGACCGAGCCGGTGTCGAGCTCGCGGCACAGGCGACGGTGCGCCTCGCCCAGGTTGTGATAGGGCACTCCCGGCAGCAGGTGGTGGAGCGCGTGGTAGCGCAGCCCGACCGGAGCCCAGAGCGCGGGCAACGTCCCCGGCGGCGGCACATTGACGCTGTCGAGGAACTGTGCGGTGACGCTCATCGGTTCCCCGTCATTCTCCCACAGGTGCGCGACCAGAGTGCGGACCTGGTTGAGGAACATCACACCCGAGGCGATGGCCAGGTAGATCATGAAATCGCGCAGCGGGATCACGCCCGTCGCGACCATCGCCAGCAGTGCGATCGCCCACACGCTGCACGCGGCCTCCTGCCACGCCCAGTCGCGCGCGAACTCGCCTTCGGGCTTGGGCCGAACGAACTTCGGGTTGATCTGCAGGCCCGAATAGCGGCCGACGACGATGCTGCGCAGCTTCGGCGACAGCATCGACAACGGCGCGAGGATTCCGAAGCGGATCAGCATGCCGACCGGCGCGAGCGCCGCGACGATGAGGAACAGCGGCAGCGTCCACGGGTGCATCAGCGCCAGCGGCAGATATTCGGGATCGTCCACCGTCCCATAATAGCGCTTGGCGTGGTGCTGGTTGTGGACCCCTTCATACATGAAGCTCGGTACCAGCAGCGGCACGCCGACGACCAGGTTCCAGACGAACCGGAAGCCTTTGACCGCGCCCTTCTTGATATGGGTCAGCTCGTGGATGAACGAGCCGGCGCGATAGAGGGCGAGCACCGCGATCAGGCCGCAGCCTGCGGCCAGCCAAGTCGGCTGCACCAGCATGGTAGCGAACAGTGCCGCATAGCCGAGCATCGCGGAACCCAGCATGTCGGCCCAGTAGATCGCATCCTTCGGCGCGTTGAGGTCGCGCGTCAGGCTCGCCGCGGCCTTCAGCATCGCGGCGTCGTCCTTTGCGGGCTTCGTCGCTCGCAGGGGCGCCTCGGCGCTGGCGCGCTCTAAAGTGGTCGTTGCGTTCATGGCTAAGCGTTTCGTTTGCCAGCAGATAGTGGCCGCATCGTGGCGCTGCAATGAATGAGGATTGATACGTAACTGGCGTTCGGCTCTTCCAAAGGCTAGCCCGCCGTCATGAGCAGCGTTCCCGTCACCGTCCGCCCGGTCGTCACCAAGAAGGACCGCAAGGCCTTCGTCGATCTCGCGTGGGAGGTCTACAAGGACGACCCGGCCTGGGTGCCGCCCCTGAAGGACGAGGTCCATGGCCTGATCACGCCGGGCAAGAACCCTTGGTTCGAGCATGCGAGGGCGCAGCTGTGGCTGGCCGAGCGGGACGGCAAGGTCGTTGGCCGCATCAGCGCCCAGGTCGACGACCTCGTCCAGCAGCACATGGGCCATGGCACCGGCCAGTGGGGCATGTTCGAGGTGCTCGACGGCGATGCCGCCGCTGTCCTGATTGCGACGGCCGAGGACTGGCTGCGCAAGCAGGGCATGACGCGCGCGCTCGGGCCGATCAGCCTGTCGATCTGGGACGAGCCGGGGCTCGAGATCGACGGTTTCTCCCAGCCCCCGACCGCGATGATGGGGCACCACAGGCCCGAATATCAGGCGATGATCGAGGCGGCCGGATACGCGAAGGCCAAGGATCTCATCACCTACGAGCTCGACATCACCCATTGGGACGACCCGATGATCGATCGCCTGATTGCGATGGGCGAACGCAACAAGCGAATCCGCATCCGGATGGTGGATAAGTCCAAGTTCGACGATGAAGCTCGGCTGATCCTCAATCTCTTGAACGACGCCTGGTCCAACAATTGGGGTTACGTGCCGCTGACCGAGGCCGAGATCAAATATGCCGGGAAGAAACTGAAGCCGATCATCTTCAACGAACTGGTGCGTGTGGCCGAAGTCGACGGCGAGCCGGTCGCCTTCATGCTGACCATCCCCGACATCAATGAGCTGACCAACGACCTCAACGGTGAGCTCTTCCCGTTCAACTTCATCAAGTTGCTGTGGCGCCTGAGGAAGCCGAGGACGCGGCGGCTGCGCGTGCCATTGATGGGCGTCGCCAAGAAGCTGCATCACACGCGCCTGGCGAGCCAGCTCGCCTTCATGATGATCGAATACACGCGTCGCGACGCCACGAAGATCTATGGCGCCACCCACGGCGAGTTCGGCTGGATCCTTGAGGACAACAAGGGGATGCTGTCGATCGCCCAGCTGCCTGGCGCGCACGTGAACCACCGCTACCGGATCTACGAAAAGGCTCTTTAGGCGAACGCAGGTCCGCTTAACTTCACTAAGTTCACGAGGTGCGTCGCGTTTTTGCGTGAAGTTAAGCGCGCGCGCCCTCTGTTCAGCCGCGAGGCCAGTGTAAAGCGCCGCCATCCGGCGAGCGAAGCAGGCGAAATCCAATTAGGAAAGCGGAAATGTCCGGTGTCTGCTTTCGACCCAAAGCAGACATTAGCGGCCACGCCGTCGGACACGTTGCGCATATTGACCGACTCGCTTTTGGAGCGCACGGCGGCGCGCTGGCCGCCCGTTCAATTGTAGCGCAGCACCCTCCACGGCCATTGCGTACTCCCATCGAGGAGAGCGCCATGCTCGGCAAACTTCGCATTTCGCGTCCATTCCTCATGATGGCGATCGCCAGCATTGCCTGTTCTGGCGCGATCTCGCCTGCCCCTGGAGGAGCAGTCACTATGACATCGGCACCCACGACGACCGCACCAACGCCGACCCTGGACGGTCCGGTCATCGGCGCTTCGGCAACCGCCTCTGCCCCCGACGCATCAATTCGTCCGTACCAAGTCCACATTCCACAGACGGCGATCGTCGATTTGAGGCGCCGCATTGCGATGACCCGCTGGCCAGATAAGGAGACGGTTGCCGATCGGTCGCAAGGTTTCCAGCTCGCGGACCTGCAACAGCTCTTGCACTATTGGGGCAGCGGTTACGACTGGCGAAAGGCGGAAGCCCGGCTGAACGCCCTCCCGCAGTTCAAGACCAACATCGACGGGCTCGACATCTATTTCATTCAGGTAAAGTCGAAGAACCGGAACGCCCTGCCCTTGATCATTACTCATGGTTGGCCGGGGTCGGTCTTTGAGCTTCTTAAGGCCATCGATCCGCTGACGAACCCGACCGCGCACGGGGGCAAAGCAGAGGATTCGTTCGACGTCGTCATTCCATCGATGCCAGGCTATGGCTTTTCGGACCGACCGACGGAGGTTGGCTGGAATCCGGAGCGTATCGCCAAGGCTTGGGACGTGCTTATGAAACGTCTCGGCTACACCCGTTACGTCGCGCAGGGTGGCGACTGGGGTGCGGCCGTTGCCGAGCTCATGGGCGAGCAGGCCCCACAGGGGCTCGTGGGAATTCACGTCAATCTTCCGGCCACGGTGCCACCGGAGATTCTCCCGGCGATTGCCTCGGGCATTCCTCCGGCAGGCCTCAGCGACAACGAACTTGCGGCGTTCAATGCGATCCTCGCTGGACGAAAGGCGCGAGGCACCGCTTATTTTGACATGCTCACTGCGCGACCGCAGGCGATCGGCTACGGAATGAGCGACTCCCCAGCCGCTCTTGCAGCCTTCCTGCTAGTGCACGGCGGGTTCTCCAGGTGGAAACTCGGCGGTACCCCGCAAAGCCCGCTCAGCACGGACGACGTCCTCGACGACTTCACGCTTTACTGGCTGACCAACACCGGGGCTTCTGCCAACCGCCTGTATTGGGAGAACCAGGGCCGTAGCCCGATCTTCGCAGCGGCGCTCAAGACTGACCAGATCAAGGTTCCTGTCGGCGTCACCGTCTTTCCGTTCGAGAGCTATCCGGCGCCAGAGAGTTGGGCCCGCAAGGCATATCCCAAATTGACTTACTACAACGTGGTCGATCGAGGCGGGCATTTCGCCGCATGGGAGCAACCTGAATTGTTCGCCGATGAGCTCAGGGCAGCCTTTCGTTCGGTTCGGTAGGCCACAATGAGACGCAAGGCGCTTGCGACTGAAGAGCTGCGGCCGACTAACCGGCGGGTTGAGGGGTTTTCGGATGCCGTATTTGCAATCGCCGTAACGATCATGGTTCTCGAAATCCACGTGCCGGATGGTCTCGCTTTTGGCAGCGATCCGGTAGCCTTGATGCATTTTACAGGAATCGCCGCCACCTACGCGCTGAGCTTCCTAGTGATCGTTATCCTGTGGGGCAGTCATCATTACCTGGTCTTTACGCTTCCCAATGCCGACCGCACTACGATCTGGCTCAACAATCACGTGCTTTTCTGGATCACGTTGATCCCAGTCGCGGCGCGATTCTTCGGAGGTCATCCGACCGCTCCGCGGGCTGCGGCGGCTTACGCGTTCGTGATCATGATGTGCACTGTTTCCTTCACGATGTTACGAAGCCACGCCTCGCGCGTCAGCAAGAACGAGCTACATCGCACGCTTCATCGCCAAGTTTTTCGAAAAGCCTGGATTGCGATCGCGCTCTATGCGGCCGCAATCCCCCTCGCTTTCTTCAATGTCAGGCTTACGTGGTTGCTCTTCCTAATCCTCCCGATGTTGTTCTTCCTGCCGGTCGTTCGTCGCTCGATGGAATGGAATTTCTCGCGGGAACGTGATTAAGGAGCTGTCCGGCTCCGATGTTTCTCGGCCTAACGTCCGCTTTCCACCCCTAGCGGACACAAGCTCAGGCGCTCTAGATTAGCTCCACCCATGTCGGGGCGTGGTCCGAGGCTTTATCCTCGCCCCTCGCCCATTTGTCGACGCCCGCGCCTTGGAGCCGGTCGGCCGCCTCGGGCGAGCACAGCAAATGGTCCAGACGGAAACCGAGGTCGCGCTGCCAGCATCCGGCGGTGTAATCCCAGAAGGTGTAGAGCTTCTCTTCGGACGGATGGAAGGCGCGCAGCGCATCGGTCCAGCCCTGGTGAAGGATGCGCCGCCACAGCTGTCGCGCCTCCGGCTGCATCACCGCGTCGTGCTGGGTCGCGCGGACCGAGAAGACGTCGCGATCCTCGGGGACGACGTTCCAGTCGCCGCACAGAATCGCAGGGCGCTCCTCCCCAAGCAGCTCCGCGGCGTGGGCGCCCAGCCGCTCCATCCACTTGAGCTTGTAGTCGAACTTCTCGGTGCCGACGGGATTGCCGTTGGGCAGGTACAGCGAGCCGACGAGGACGCCGTTCGCCTCGGCCTCGATGTAGCGGCTGTGCGTGTCGTCGGGGTCGCCGGGGAGGCCGACGCGACGGAGCTTCGGCGTGTCGCCCCTGGCCAGGATGGCAACGCCGTTGAAGCCCTTCTGCCCGTGCCACACTGCCCCGTACCCAGCGGCCTCGATGTCGGCGATCGGAAGCGACTCGTCCGCGCACTTGAGCTCCTGCAGCGCGACCACATCGGGCTGCTCGCGCGCGAGCCACTCAAGCAGGCGCGGAAGCCGCGCGCGGATGCCGTTGAGATTGTAGGTGGCGAGCTTCATCGCGCCCGCCCTAGCGGGTCGGAGTCAGACCGAGAAGCTGCTTCCGCAGCCGCAGCCGGACTGTGCGTTGGGGTTCGTCACCTTGAACGCGGCGCCGCCGAGATCCTCGACGAAATCGACCGCCGAGCCCTTGACCAGTTCGAGGCTGACCGGATCGACCACCAGGCGGACGCCGTCGGTCTCGGCAATCGCGTCATCGCTTGCCGGTGCCGGCGTCAGCTCGAACTTGTAGGTGAACCCGGCGCAGCCGCCGCCGTCCACGGCGAGGCGCAGGATCGCCGGCTTGTTCTGGCGCTCGGCGATCCACGCGACGCGCCTGGCGGCGCTCTCGGTCAGGCTGATCTGAGGCTCGGTCACGCGCCCGAGATAGGAAGCGCCGCCCCAAGCGGCAAGGAAAGGCGGCTCAGCGCTGCGCCGTGGTCGGTCCGCCGATGGCGTCCATCGAGGCGGCGCCGGAGCGACGCTGCATCGCGAGGACATAGTCGGCCGACTTCATGAACGGGATCGGGTTCACCGCGCGCCCGTCGATTCGCACTTCATAGTGCAGGTGGTTGCCGGTCGAACGGCCGGTCGAGCCCATGCGCCCGATCTGCTGCCCCCGGGTGATGTGGTCGCCCTCGCGAACGAGGATTGCCGACATGTGGCCGTAGCGCGTGGTGATTCCGCGGCCGTGGTCGAGCTCGACCAAATTGCCGTAGCCGCCGCTGTTCCAGCCGGCGCGAAGGACGGTGCCGTCGGCGGTCGCATAGACCGGCGTGCCATAGGCGCCGGCAAGGTCGATTCCCGGGTGCATCGCCGCGCCCGCGTGGAACGGATCCGAACGGACTCCGAAGCCGCTGGTGAACTCGACGCTGGCCTTGATCGGCTTGTCCGACGGGACCGCGATGATTCCGTCCTGCAGCTGGTCCAGCTTCTTCCAGCTGTCGAACAGGTTCTTGAAGGTTGAGCTAGCGGCGCTCTCGAAGGGCCCGCCGACGCCCGCCGTGCTGCCGACGCGAGCCGGCGTGATGCCGAGGCGCTTCAACTCGGCGGCGGTGACCTGGTACCGGACGTCCAGCGCCTGTGCGACCAGGGCGGCCTGTTGAAGCTGCTGCTGCTCGACCCGCGCAAGCGGACCGTCGGCGGCGAGGCGGCCGCTGGCGGCAGCGGCGGCGACGAGCTCCGGATCGATCTTGCGCCCGGCGAGGGCAGCCTCGATCAGCGCCTGGCGCTGCTCGATCATGCGGGCGCGGGCCTCGGTCGCTGCCGGGAGGCTCATCGCCGGCGGCAAAGGCTGCGGGCGGGTGACGAGCTGCGCCGTCGCGTAGCTGGCCCAGGCGACGAGGCCCAGAACGACGACGAAGAGGAATGCCTGAAGCGGTGCGGAAATACGGAAGCGGCGGAGCTTCGACCCGTCGTGCACGAACAAGTCGCGATCGCGAAAGAGGCCATTCGTAACGGCCAGAACTTGCGTCATTAGGTCCCGCTCCACAAATCGACAGCCGCGCCGAGCGCACTGCCGAGTCCCATCTCTGAAGGAGCTCCCCAGCCCCTTGCCCATGCCCGCATATTGCCCATCGCGAGCCGGCGTCAGGAACACTGCTTTCGGTTGGTTAATGAATTCAACCTTCGGTTCCGCTCTGCGGGACGAGTCGTCCGCTGAGCGCGGTGAACGGTTGGAATCCCGGAGGTCGCACAGCTGATTCCTTCAAATTCAAGCTGTTGTGCAGTGCAGCAGACGCCCTTCGTTACGGAGTCGCGCGAATCTTTCGCGCGGCGCCTTGCGAAGGCCACATTCGTCCTTAGAAGCGGCCCCGGGCCACGCCGTCCCAACGCGGCGCGTGCTCTCTGGAAGGAGAGTTTATGACCGAAGCCGCTGCTGCCGGCGCGGAGACGCGCCTGGCGAAACCCGAAACCCGCCCCAAGCGACCTTATTTCTCGTCCGGTCCGTGCGCCAAGCCGCCGGGCTGGATGCCGCAATCGCTCGACATTTCGGCGCTCGGCCGCTCGCACCGCGGTACGGTCGGCAAGGCCCGGCTCGCCGAGGCGATCGAGCGCACGCACGCGCTGCTGCAACTGCCGTCTGACTACCGGCTCGGCATCGTTCCCGCCTCCGACACGGGCGCGATGGAAATGGCCATCTGGTCGCTGCTGGGAACGCGCCCGGTCACGATGCTCGCATGGGAGAGCTTCGGCGCCGGCTGGGTGACCGACGTCGCCAAGCAGCTGAAGCTCGACGCGGATATTCGCACCGCCGACTACGGCGAGATCTGCGACCTCGATGGAATCGATCCGGCGCATGACATCGTCTTCACCTGGAACGGTACGACCAGCGGCGTCCGCGTCCCCCATGCTGACTGGATCGCCGAAGACCGCACCGGCCTGTCGATCTGCGACGCGACTTCGGCCGCCTTCGCGCAGCCGGTCGACTGGGAGAAGATCGATGTCGGCACCTTCAGCTGGCAGAAGGCGCTCGGCGGGGAAGCCGCGCACGGAATGCTGGTGCTCAGCCCGCGCGCCGTCGAACGGCTGGAGCGGGAGCCCGCGCCGCGGCCGCTGCCCAAGATCTTCCGCCTCACCAAGAGCGGCAAGCTGATCGATGGAGTCTTCAAGGGCGAGACGATCAACACGCCGTCGATGCTGTGCGTCGAGGATTGGCTGTTCGCGCTCGACTGGGCGGAGCGGATCGGCGGCCTCGACGCACTGATCGCACGCGCCGACGCCAACGCGGCGGCGCTGGACCGCTGGGTCCAGGGTGCCCCCTGGATCGAGCATCTCGCGAAGGACCCCGCCATCCGTTCGAACACTTCGGTCTGCCTGCAGTTTGCGGACCGTTCGAACGAAGATGCCAACCGGGCGCGGCAGAAGGCGATCGGCCAACTGCTGGAACGCGAGGACGCTGCCTACGACATCACCGCCTATCGGGATGCGCCGCCGGGCCTCCGAATCTGGTGCGGCGCGACGGTCGACATGGCCGACATCGAGGACCTGGGGCC
>Ga0207703_10000607_pt1 | contig 36369 bp, 34 predicted proteins | sample KBSSwiS12_FD_184304 | JGI IMG/M metagenome (GOLD analysis project Ga0207703, IMG submission 184304) | Switchgrass rhizosphere microbial communities from Kellogg Biological Station, Michigan, USA - KBS Switchgrass S1-2 (SPAdes) (version 2) | ecosystem: Host-associated > Plants > Roots >... | reverse complement strand
TTCACCGTGGTCGACACGCTGCCGACGGGGATGACATACGTCGCTGGTTCGGGAACGCCGACACCGGTGGTCACCGTGAACGGATCCGGCCAGCAAGTGCTCACGTACACCTTCACCAATGTGCCGGCGAATGTTTCCCAGCCCATCACCTACCAGGCGCAGACCGCCGCCAACAGCTCCATCGCGCCGGGGACGGTTCTCACCAACACCGCGGTGATCAACGTTCCCGGAGACACCCGTCCCGCTGCGGCTCGGCAGGCGACCGCGAGCGTCACCGTGCCCAGCAGCGGCGCGACCACCCTCGGCAAGTCGGTCGAGGCGAACGTGCTGTCGTTCTACGGCGACAGCTCGGCGTGGGATCTGACCATCAACTCGCAAGACGCGGTCTCGAACTCCTTCACCGACACCATCGACGTGCTGCCGAAGAACGGTGACGGCCGCGGCACGAACATCGATGGCACCTACACGATCTCGGGCGTCACGGCTCCCGCCGGGTCCACCGTCTACTACTCGACGGCGCCGTTCGCCTCGGTCAGCAACGACCCGCGCGCCGCGTCCAACGGCGGGACCCCGGGGTCGATCGCGGGTAACACGGTCGGGTGGACGACGACGTTCAACGCGCATCCGACGGCCATCCGCGTGATTGCGCCGGCCCTGGCGCCCGGGGCGACCCAGACGATCCGGATCGCCTTCACGAACCCTGCGGGATCCAGTTGCGCCACGCCGGCATCCAGCGACAACAAGCCGGGTCAGGTACTCGTGAACTCGGCGGACTCCTTCGCCGGGCACACCCGCCTGCCCATGCTGTCGTCGGCGACGACCACGATCGGCGACTGCTACGCGCTCGACCTGAAGAAGTACGTGCTGGCCAAGGGAGGCGACCCGAACAATCCCGCCGACTTCCACGACGCGAACACCATCGCCGACTACCAGCAGTACGCCGCCGGCGACACCGTGCCCTACCGCATCGTCGTCACCAACAAGGGCACCGGTGCGCTCACGAACATCCCGGTCGTCGACTCGCTCATGCCGTCGTGCAACACGACCATCCCGAGCCTGGCCGCGGGCGCGAGCACGACGATCGACTGCTCGATGACCGTCGGAGTCGGCACCACCGTGAACACCGCGAGCGCCTCCGTGACGCCGCCGAAGGGGCCCCTGCTGACGCCGTCCGACCCGGCCGGAGTCGTGGTGCCGCAGCCGTACACGATCGCGAAGACCTCCAGCCCCGCGAGCGGCTCGCCGGTGAACCCGGGCAGCGTGGTCCACTACTCGATCACCGTGACCGAGCCGGCCGCGAGCTCGGCCCCCTCGCCGTCGCCATCGCTTACGGACTCGCTCGCGGGCATCCTGGATGACGCCTCGTACAACGGCGACGTCGCGGCGACCGCCGGCACAGCATCGGTCAGCGGCGGCACTCTGACCTGGTCGGCCGCGCAGATCATGCCCGGCCAGACCATCACCATCACCTACTCGGTGACGGTGAAGTCGCCGGACACCGGCGATCACAACTTGCTCAACACCGTGACCCCGCCCAGCGGCATCAGCTGCGGCAGCGCGTGCTCGACGAACAACCCGGTTCCGGGCATCCAGTTCACCAAGACGGCGAACGTCGCGGTTGCCCACCCGGGCGATGTGGTTACCTACACGGTCAGCGCCACCAACACCGGTCAGGTCGCCTACACGGCGGGATCGCGCGCGTCTCTCACGGATGACCTGACCGCCGTTCTCGACGACGCGACGTACAACGCCGGCAGTGCGACGGGCGGGGCGACCGTCACTGGATCGACCCTGAGCTGGTCGGGTGCCCTCGCGATCGGGGCGACCACGTCGTTCACCTACACGGTCACGATCAAGAGCCCGAACACCGGCAACAACACCCTGAGCAACACGATCGTGTCGACGACCGCCGGCAACAATTGCGCAGCGGGATCGGTCGATCCGCTCTGCACCGCGGACGTCAAGGTGCAGTCGTACACGGTGGCGAAGACCTCGAGCGTGCAGACGGTCTCGCCCGGCGGGGTGGTCGGCTACACCGTCACCGTCACGAACACGGGCGCGGCGCCGTACACGGCGGCGGCACCGGCATCCTTCACGGATGACCTGTCGCAGGTGCTCAACGGCGCGAGCTACAACAACGACGCGTCGGGTGGGGCGACCGTCACGGGCACGACCCTGAGTTGGAGCGGCGCGCTGCCGGTCGGCGCCTCCGCCACGATCACCTATTCGGTCACCGTGACCGTGCCCGCGGGCAACAAGACCCTCACCAACCAGGTCACCCCGACTGGCTCTGGCGGCTCGTGCGTCACCGCCGCTGACTGCCAGACGGTGACCCTGGTCGGCACCTACACGGTGCAGAAGACGGCCTCGTCGGCGACCACGACGCCCGGCTCGACCATCACCTACACGGTCGTGGTGACGAACACGAGTCCGGCGGCCTTCACCGCGGCTAACCCGGCGAGCTTCACCGATTCGCTCGCCGGCGATCTGGACGACGCCAGCTACCCAGGGGGCGCGACCGCGACCGCGGGAACGGTGAGCTATTCGGCGCCGACCCTTTCCTGGTCGGGACCGCTGCCGGTCGGCGGAACTCAGACGATCAGCTACACGGTCGTCGTCGACAACCCTGACTCCGGTGACCACACCCTGACGAACGTGGTGTTCACGCCGCCGAACGTCAACAATTGCGGCACCGGGTCCACCGATCCGGCCTGTTCGACCACCACCCTGGTGCAGTCCTACCGAGCGGCGAAGTCGGCAAACACGACGGTCGCGATCCCGGGCAGCACCATCACCTACACGGTGACGGTGACCAACACCGGCACCGTGGCGTACACCGCGGGCAGCCCGGCCACGGTGTCGGACGATCTGACCAACGTGCTCAACGGCGCGACGTTCGTGCCGGGCAGCCTCGTTGCCCCGAGCGGTACAGCCACGCTGACCGGGTCGACGATCACCTGGTCGGCGCCGCTGGCCGTGGGTGAGACGACGTCGTTCAGCTATCAGGTCGTGGTGCTGGCCGCCCCGAACCCGCGCCTCGACAACACGATCACGACCGGAACAGGCGGCAACTGCTCGGTCGGGTCGAACGACCCGGTGTGTGAAGTGATCGTGCCGACCAAGTCGTTCGACGTGATGAAGTCGGCATCCGAGACGACTGCGATTCCCGGCGACACCATCACCTACACGATCACGCTCACCAACACCGGCAGCATCGCGTACACCACGGCTCCCGGTGATGAGGCGTCGTTCAGCGACGACCTGGCGAGCGTGCTCGACGACGCCGACTACGTGGCCGGCACCCTGACCAACGGGGCCGTGCTGGGAGCGGACAACGTCATCCGCTGGTCCGGGGCCCTGCCGGTGGGTGGCACGCAGGTCATCACCTATCAAGTGAAGGTCCATACCTCCGACACCGGGGACAGTTCGTTGCAGAACCGGGTGCTGACGCCCCCGGGGACCGGCGGCTCATGCACGTCCGACTCGACCGACCCCGCCTGCCAGGCGGTCGTACCGGTGAAGTCGTACACCGTGGCGAAGACCGTCACCCCCGCGCAGGCGCAGCCGGGCGACCGGGTGTCGTACACCATCGTCGTGACAAACACCGGGCAGGTGGACTACACCTCCGGTGCGCCGGCCACGCTCGCCGACGACCTCAGTGCGGTCCTCGATGACGCGAGTTACAACGCCGATGTCGCCGCGACCTCGGGCACGGCTGCCGTCGCCGGCAACGCCCTGAGTTGGTCGGGGGCACTCCCGGTCGGCGGCACGGCGACGATCACGTACTCCGTCACGGTCACCGGATCCGCCGGAGGCAACCACAAGCTCGACAACGCGGTGACCGCGACCGCCGCGGGCGGCGCGTGCGCCGCGCCCGGGGCGTGTGACACCGAGGTGCCGGTCCGGATGCTGCAGCTCGTCAAGACCGCATCCCCCGGCTCGACGGTCGAGGGCGGTGTCGTCACCTACACGGTCACGCTGACCAACACGGGCGCCGTCGCGTACACGGCCGCGGCACCTGCATCGTTCAGCGATGACCTCTCGGCGGTGCTCGATGACGCCTCCTATGTGGCGGGCAGCGCGACCGGCGGAGGCGTGTTCGCCGCGCCGACCCTGTCGTGGACGGGCATTCAACTGGCCGTCGGCAGCTCGAAGTCGTTCACCTACCAGGTCAGGGTCAACACCCCGGATGCCGGAGATCACCTGCTCGACAACGTGGTGACCACGCCCCCCGGGCTCGGTGCGAACTGCGATGCCGGGTCGAACGATCCCGCCTGCTCGACCGAGACGCCGGTGCGCAGCATGCATATGACGAAGACGGCGTCGGCCGCGGTGGCTTCCCCTGGTGACACGGTGAGCTACACCATCGTCGTGACCAACACGGGCGCCGTCGCGTACACCGCGGGCTCGCCGGCGTCGTTCACGGACGACCTCAGCCGGGTCATCGATGACGCGACATATCAGAACGACGCGGCCGCGACATCCGGAACGGTTGGCTACACGGCGCCGAACCTGGCATGGAGCGGGAGCCTGCCGGTCGGCAGCACCGTGACTGTCACCTATTCGGTGAAGGTGTTCGTTCCGATCTCGGGCGACGGCACCCTGACCAACACGGTCGTCACGCCTGCGGGGCTGGGCGGCAACTGCGCAACGGGCAGCACCGATCCGGACTGCACGACGGTGACCCAGGTGCGTGCCTACTCGGTCAGCAAGACCGCGAGTACCGCGACCGTGCTGCCCGGCGGCGTGGTGAGCTACGCGATCACGGTGCGCAACACCGGCAAAGTGGGTTACACGGCGGCTGCTCCGGCGTCGCTCAGCGACGACCTGTCTGCGGTCACCGATGACGCGGTCTACAACGGCGATGCCACCAACGGCGCGACCGTCATCGGCAACACCCTCAGCTGGTCCGGGCCGCTGGCGGTGGGTGCGACCGTGACGATCACGTACTCGTTCACCGTCGGCAACCCCCTCACCGGTGACGGCACTCTCACGAATGCCGTGCTGCCCACCGACCCCTCGGGCAGCTGCGTCACGGCCGCGCAGTGCACGACCACGACCCTGATCAAGGCCATGCACGTGACCAAGTCGGCGTCGCAGACCACGGCGCTCGAGGGTGACACGATCACCTACACGATCCAGGTGCAGAACATCGGGCAGGTCGCCTACGCGGATGCCTCCTTCACCGACAATCTCGCGCAGGTGACCGACGACTCCACCTTCGTTGCCGGCAGCCTTACCAACGGAGCGACCTTGAGCTCGGGCGTCATCTCGTGGCACGGGCCGCTCGCGGTGGGAGCCACCGAGCTGATCACCTACCAGGTGAAGGTGGCCGCGCCGGATCGCGGCAACCACAGGCTCACCAACACGGTGGTGACCCCACCGGGAACGGGCGCGAATTGCGACCCGGGCTCGACCGATCCCGATTGCACCGTTGTCGTCCCTGTCCAGTCGTTCCACGTCGTCAAGAAGTCGAACGTGACCGACTTCGTGCCGGGCGACGTCGTGACGTACACGATCACGGTGACCAATACCGGGCAGGTCGACTACCCGGCGGGCGCCCCGGCGTCGTTCACCGATGACCTAGCCCAGGTGCTCGACGACGCCGACTATCAGGCCGACGCCGCCGCCACTACCGGCACCGTCGCGGTGGTCGGCGGGGTGCTGTCGTGGTCGGGAGCGCTCCCGGTCGGCGCGACAGCGACCATCACCTACTTGGTCCAGATCCAGAACCCGGATGCCGGCGACAAGGTGCTGACGAACGTCGTGGTCACGCCGCCGGGCTCGGGTGCCAACTGCCCCGCGGGATCCACGGACCCGCAGTGCGGCGTGACGATCCCCGGGCCGTCGCTCGAGGTGCAGAAGTCGGCCTCGGCGACGACCGTGCCGGCGGGTGGTGTGCTGAGGTATTCGGTTCAGATCACCAACAACGGCACCGTCGACTTCACAGCGGGTGCCCCGGCCGGGATCACCGACGACCTGAGCGGCGTGCTGGATGACGCGAGCTACAACGGGGACGCCACGCACGGCGCCACGGTGTCGGGTTCGACGCTCACCTGGTCAGGCCCGCTCGCCATCGGCGCATCCATCACCATCACCTACTCGGTCACGGCGAAGTCCACCGGGGCCGGCGATCGGCTGCTCGACAACGCGGTGAGCACGCCTCCGGGGGTGCCGAGCAACTGCTCGGGGGCGTCGACGGACCCGGACTGCGCCACCCGGACGGCGGTGAAGGCGTTCACCACGGTGAAATCCACCACCGCGAGCGGCGTGCTGCACCCGGGTGACACCATCAGCTATCAGGTGCTGGTGACCAACACCGGACAGGTCGACTACACGCTGGCCACCCCGGCCACCTTCACCGACGACTTCAGCCAGGTTCTGGATGACGCAACCTACAACCACGACGCCGCCGCGACCGTCGGCACGACCAGCTACGCCGCGCCGGTGCTCTCGTGGAGCGGCCCGCTCGCGGTCGGGGCCACCGGAACGATCACCTACTCGTTCACGATCAACTCGACCGGTGGAGACGGCAGGCTGCGCAACGCCGTGGTCAGCAGTTCGACGGGCGGCAGCTGCTTCGCGGCGGACCTCGGCCCCGACTGCCAGCTCGACACCCTGGCCCAGCACGATCCTCTGGCATCGACGGGTGTCGAGACAGCGGGACCGACCATTGCCGGGCTCCTTCTGCTCGGTCTGGGAGCTGTCCTGGCCGTGATCGGCCGACGCCGGTGGCGGGTTCGGCGAGGGGAGCACCGGGCGTGAGGCGCGTCGTCGTCGCAGGCGCATTGTGCGTGGCGCTCGCGCTCGGCACGGCAACCGCGGCAGCCGCGGCGCCTCCGGTCGGGGTATCGATCTCCATCAACGGCGGCAGCGCCGAGGTGCGGGCCGGTGATCGGCTGTTCTACATCGCGACACTACGGAACGGGGGAACGAGCGCCGTCGAGGGGCGTCTCGTCATCACCGTGCCGGACTTCGTCCGCGTGGCTGATGCGGCGGGAGCCGATCGCTCGGGCTCGGCCGCGAGCTGGGACGTGACGGTGCCCGTGGGTGGCACCGTGTCCGAGAAGCTGACGGGCGTGCTCGAGCGGATTCCGAAGGGTGAGCTGCGAGTGACCACGCTGGCCAGCCTCTACCTCGCCGGCGAGACCCAGCCCACGATCCGGACGGCCGACGCCGCAGCAATCGAGGGCGTCAGGGATACCGCCCGTGCTGCCGGCGATCGACCGGTCACGCCGGCCGTTCAGCCCTGGCTCGTCGTTTGGATTGGCCTCGCGATCCTGGTGCTGGCGGCGATCGGCGCGCTGGCCGCATGGCGACTCGTCGTCCGGCGTCGGAGGCGGCTTCGCGCCTGATCGACCCTCGTGGCACCGCTAGCCCCGCGCCAGCTCCTCTTCTGCCTGCCGCAGGAGCGGCGCGAGCCGGTACGGCACCAGCTCGTTGATCGCGATCGAGGTCTCGGTGCGATCGACGCCGTCCACCGCCAGGATGCGCTCGTTGATCCGGAAGAGCTCGTCGGTGTCGGTGCAGACGATCCGCACCAGGAGGTCGGTCGGGCCGGTCATCCCGAAGGCCTGCACGACCTCGGGAATCAGGGCGAGCTCCGCGGCGATGTGCGCGAGCTTCTGCTGCGTCGCGTAGACGGTGGTGAAGGCGGTGAGGGGACGGCCGATCGCGGCTTCGTCGATGCAGCGGTCGTAGGGCAGCAGCACGCCGGCCGCCTCGAGGCTCGCCATTCGGGCCTGCACGGTGTTGCGCGTGACGCCCAGCCGCTGGGCGAGGGCGACCGTTGTCGCGCGCGGGTCGTCGGTGAGGGCAAGAAGCAGACGGAGTTCGGTGCGGTCCAGAGCGCGCATTGTGACTTCCCTTTGACGCATTTCGCCTGTGAGATGGCTCTCACTGAGCATAATGCTCAATCCGAAACATGCCGGTTGCGCACAACGAAAATCGAAGCGTAGCCTCGCTGACGAGGACATCGCCGTTCTCGCGGGAGGTAGCCATGAAGACCGAAGTGCTCGAGGCCGCAGCAGAAACCACGGACTTCGTCAGCCTGATCTCGCCCGATGGCCATCGCGACACCATCGGCGCGTTCGCCGACCTGGTCGCCGACATCGGTCCGGGCGAGCTGCTCGGCCTCTATCGCGACATGGTCATCATCCGGCGCATCGACACCGAAGCCACCGCACTGCAGCGCCAGGGCGAGCTCGGGCTGTGGCCGCCGCTGCTCGGCCAGGAGGCCGCGCAGATCGGCTCCGCCCGTGCGCTCGCTCCCGACGACTTCGTGTTCTCGAGCTACCGCGAGAACGGCGTGGCCTGGGTGCGCGGCGTCGCCCCGACCGACCTGCTGGTGACCTGGCGCGGGGTCGCGCAGTCGGGGTGGGACCCCTTCATCCACCGGATGGCGACTCCGCAGGTGATCATCGGTGCGCAGACCTTGCACGCCACCGGCTACGCGCTCGGGATGCAGCTGTCGAAGAGCGACTCGGTCGCGGTCACCTACTTCGGCGACGGCGCGACCAGCGAGGGCGACGTCAGCGAGGCGCTGGTGTTCGCCGCGTCGTACGCCGCCCCGGTCGTGTTCATCTGCCAGAACAACCAGTGGGCGATCTCGGAGCCGGTACGGGTGCAGAGCCGCACCGCGATCGTCGACCGGGCGGCGGGGTTCGGCATCCCCGGCATTCAGGTCGACGGAAACGACGTGCTCGCCGTGATGGCGGTCACGCGTGCCGCCCTCGAGCGCGCGCGGCGCGGCGACGGTCCGACCTTCGTCGAGGCCGTCACCTACCGGATGGGCCCGCACACCACCGCAGACGATCCGAGCCGCTACCGGCCGCCGGCCGACCTGGAGGAGTGGGCGGCCAAGGATCCGCTGGCCCGGGTCGCGGCGCACCTGCGCGACGCGGGCGTGCTCGACGCGGCCGCCGAGACCGAGGTCACTGCGGCTGCCGACGCGGTCGCTGCCGAGCTGCGTGCCGGCTGCCTCGCGATGCCCGACCTGCCGCCCGGGGCGCTGTTCGATCACGTGTACTCCGAGCCGCATCCCCGCATCGACGAGCAGCGCGCCGCCCAAGAGGCGTACCTTCGGATGTTCTCGTGACGGCGTCGACCGGGACCGCGACGCTCACCATGGCATCCGCGATCAACGCCGGCCTGCGCCGCGCGATGGAGGACGACGACCGCGTGGTCGTGATGGGGGAGGACGTCGGCAAGCTCGGCGGCGTCTACCGCGTGACGCAGGGGCTGCAAGAGACCTTCGGCGATCGCCGGGTGATGGACACCCCGCTCGCCGAGTCGGGCATCCTCGGCACCGCCATCGGGCTGGCCTTCGCCGGTTACCGGCCGGTCTGCGAGATCCAGTTCGACGGATTCATCTACCCGGCGTTCGACCAGATCGTGAGCCAGGTCGCGCGCATGCACTCGCGCACCCGAGGCGCCGTGAAGATGCCCCTGACCATCCGGGTTCCCTGGGCGGGCGGCATCGGCGCTGCCGAGCATCACTCGGACTCGCCCGAGGCCTTGTTCACGCACACCTCGGGGTTGCGCGTGGTCAGCGTGAGCGATCCGGCGGATGCCTACGCCGTGATCCGCGAGGCGATCGCCAGCGACGACCCGGTGCTGTACTTCGAGCCGAAGCGCCGCTACCACGTCAAGGGCGAGGTGGAGTTGGATGCCGCGCCCAGCGCTGTGCGGGCCATGGATCGAGCACGCGTGGTCGCGGCTGGCAGCGACGTGACCGTCGTTGCCTACGGCGGACTGGTGCAGACCGCCCTCGCCGCCGCCACGGCCGCGCAGAGCGAGGGCGTCTCGGTCGAGGTGATCGACCTGCGCTCGCTGTCGCCCATCGACTTCGACACCGTGGTCGCCTCGGTCGAGCGCACCGGCCGACTGGTTGTGGTGCACGAGGCATCCCAGACCGGGGGGCTCGGAGCCGAGCTCTGCACGGCCGTCACCGAGCGCTGCTTCTACAGCCTCGAGCACGCCCCGGTGCGGGTGACCGGGTACGACATCCCGTTCCCGCCGGCGAAGCTGGAGAAGTTCCACCTGCCCGACATGGACCGGATCCTCGACGGCATCGACCGCGCCATGGACCGCCCGAACTCTCTGCAGGATCGGGGCTGGTGACGATGGCCCTGCGCGAGTTCAAACTGCCCGACCTCGGCGAGGGTCTCACCGAGTCGGAGATCGTGGCGTGGAAGGTCGCGCCCGGCGACCGCATCGAGCTGAACCAGGTGATCGCCGAGGTCGAGACCGCGAAGGCGGTCGTCGATCTGCCGTCGCCGTTCGCGGGAATCGTGGCGCGGCTGATGGTGGATGCGGGGGTCGTTGTGGCGGTCGGGCAGCCGATCATCAGCGTCGAGCTAGGGGACGGCGATGCCTCGGAGGCGGCGGACGCCGCGCCGCCGAACCTGGTGGGCTACGGCGCGACGACCGAGTCGGCGTCGGCGCGGAAGCCGCGTCGCTTCGCGGACTCTCCCGTTGTGTCGCCTGTTCTGGCGCAGATGGTCGAGGTCGCCCCGGCTGTGGAGGTTGCGCCGGCCGCAGAGGTCGCGCCGGCCGGCCCCCCTCGTCGCCGTGCCGCACCGCCGGTCCGGTTGCTCGCGCGCCAGCTGGGCATCCCGCTCGAGACGATCGAGGGCACCGGGGACCGCGGGCTGATCACCCGGGCCGACCTGGAGCGTGCGGTCGGCCCCGCGGTCGACGGATCCAGCCGCGCCGCTGCGGACGAGGATTCGACGCTCATCCCGGTCACCGGAGTGCGCAAGCTGACCGCGAAGGCGATGGTCGACAGCGCCTTCACCGCCCCGCATGTCACGGTGTTCCTGCAGGTCGACGTGACCCCGACCATCGAGTTGCTCGAGCGGCTGAGGAGTCAGCCGAAGTTCCGCGGATCGCGCCTCACCTTCCTGACGGCGGTCGCACGAGCCGTCTGCCTGGCGCTGACCGCCGACCGCTCGGTGAACTCGCGCTGGGAGGAGCGCGGCATCCGCCAGTTCCGCCACGTGAACCTGGGGATCGCTGCGGCGACGCCACGGGGGCTGCTGGTCCCCGTCATCCCGACTGCAGACACCCTGAGCTTCGGCGACCTCGACAATGCATTGACCGAGCTGGTGCAGACCGCGCGGGCGGGTACCACGCCGGCGGCCGCGATGACCGGCGGCACCTTCACGATCACGAACGTGGGGGTCTTCGGTGTCGAGGGCGGCACGCCGATCCTCGCGGACGGGCAGGCCGGCATTCTGGCGGTGGGCGCTGTCGCCCGGCGGCCGTGGGAGTTCGAGGGCGAGATCGCGCTGCGCAGCGTCGTGACGTTGAGCCTGTCGTTCGACCACCGCGTCGTGGATGGCGCCGAGGGCTCGCGGTTGCTCGCGGCGATTGCGGCGCTGCTGGCCGATCCGGCGAGCGCGTTCGCGGGCTAGGCGGCCGAAATCCAGGCTGCGGAACACCTCGCTACGAGACGACGTCAGCAGCACCTAGTTGAGAATCAGACGGTCACCTGGCGAGTTTTGGCGGGGGCGACCGATAGCCTCAACTCGACCGCGGAAGGAGGTCGGCATGGCATTCCCGGTCGCGGAGACTTCCGTCCTGTCAGGCGCGTCCGTGGGACAACTACACAATTGGCGCCGCACGCGGTTGTTCGTCCCCGAAGTCGAGTCGAACAACAAGCCGATGCTCTACTCGCTGCGAGACATCGTTGCGCTGCGCGCGGTCGTGAAGCTTCGGGCCTTGAAGTCGTTGCAGAAGATTCGTCGCGCGTTCTCCAATATGTCGATGCTCGACCTAACCGAACATCCATCCAGGTATTCCCTGGTCGACACAGGACCATCGATTCTGGTGGTCCGAGTTGATGGTGAAGCGATTGACGTCCTTGAACACCCTGGACAGACCACGCTGGCACGGATGACCGAGATCCTCGCGGAGTTCGAGACCCCGCGAGGCGTCGTCGTTGACCTCCGACGCCCAAGACGACACCTTGAGGTACGGGAGCAGCGTCTCGGGGGGTGGCCGACCATCGAGGGAACTCGAGTGCCATTCGACGTCGTTGCTGACCTGATCTTCGACGGTCGGATCGAGCCCTACGAAGTGCACAATTACTACCCCGGTGTGTCCGCTGCAGCTGCGTCCGACGCGCTCGACTTCGCTCGCTCCATCCCGAACTGGACCGAATCGCGACTGAGCGCGTGAGATGGACTTCTTCCTCGACGAGAACATGGCAGTGGTCTCGCTTGAGCCGTTGCGATTGATCTTCCGGCACCAGCACTCGTTCGAGACAGCTGGCACACTCGGCCTCATGGGCGTCGACGACATGGATCTCTATCCGCGAGTCAGGGCGGCGGGGATGCAGGCGATCATCTCGAAGGACGAGCGTCAGTTGCGCAACGAGACTGAGCGTCGAGGGCTGTTCGACAATCGTCTGACCTTCATCCACCTCCACATGGGAAAGGTTGGCGGCGCCAAGGGGCTCGCACTCGAACTCGCCGCGCTGACCGCAGGGCTCCCGTATGTCATCGAGCGGTGGACACCCGAGCCGACCGCGTTTCGACTGAGGGGGCTGCAAAGCGGGTTCACGGAGCGCGTAAGCAGCACGCAGAATCTTTGGCTAGCGCGGTGGGGAAGCCGTCCAGCGATCTAGCGCGCTACCCATCCGTGGCGAGTGGTGGCTCCGACGGGCGTCGATCCCGTGACCTCACGATTTTCAGTTCACCTCGTTGTCGTCAACAGTCCCCTAGTTGGGCCACCCGATGAGCGGAGCGTGCACACGCGGTGTGCGAAAGTGGCGCGTTCGGGTGGGCCAAAGAACGTGAGCACCCTTCCGACGAGTACGCTCGCCGTCATGTCCACCCGCATCGTTCCCCTTCACTCGAAGAGTGCCGTTAGACGTGCCGGCGAGACAATCGCTGACGCCGACGCGACCGCAGTCGAAGTGAGCGAAGCGAAAGAGATCGTCTCCAACTTCCGCAGCTCGCACGGCTATCCGTTGATCGGGGTAACCATGCACGTGCGCCAGCGCGCCCTGCAAGTGAATCCGAACGCCGTCGTGGCCCAGCGCCTCAAGCGCTTGCCGACGATCGTGGACAAGCTCGAGCGCTACCCGAAGATGAACGTTACGACCATGCAGGATCTCGGCGGCAGCAGAGTGATCTTCCCCACGGTTGCCGAAGTCGAGAAGCTCGTGAGCGAACTGGAAAACGCAACACGTGCGCAGAACATCATCGTGCGGAAGTACGACTACATCCGTGGTGATCCTGGTCCGAAGGGGACCGGCTACCGTGGCATCCACCTGGTGTACGAATATCGCGCCTCCCAGGTCGAGTACCACGGCCTGAAGGTCGAGGTCCAGATTCGCACCGACCTCCAGCACGCGTGGGCGACTGCGGTCGAAACGATGGACCTCTTCTCTGGAAGTGAACTCAAATACAGCAAGGCTGACCCCGACCTGCAGCGCTACTTCTCGGTCGCCGGGTCCCTCATGGCGCACGCGGAAGGCACCACTCCGGTTCCGGGCGCGGAGGGCTCGGTCGATGAGCTTCGCGCCGAGCTGCGCAAGCTTGAGAAGAAGCACGGCATCGTCGGGCGCCTGCGTGGTTACGCCGCGATTGTGAGCGAGCACGCCAAGAGCAACCGGCGAAGCACGCTAACCCTCGAGCTGCGGAGGAAAGAGAGCGAGCTAAGAGTCACCGTTCACGAAAGCCTTGCTGACGCAGAGAAGCGCCTTGCGGCGCTTGAGGCGCTGAATGATGACAACCTCGATGTCGTTCTCGTTGGTATCAGCAAGGTCGGCCAGCTTCAAGCCGCTTACCCGAACTACTACGCCAACACAGAGGTGTTCACTCACTTCGTGGACGTACAGCTCGCGACATAGGGTGCCGCGGGCACAGGCGAGCGTGTGCGCGCGCGAAGCGCACTCTTGATCGTTAGAAAATCTCGGGAACCCAATACCCTCGCGTCATGATGCCGCGAAGCGCGCGGCGTCGGTCCAATCGGATTCCTACGCCGATTTCGAGGTCACCACTCGGCGTACCTCGGAAGGAGGTGAAGCCGAGTTCACCGGCATTGCAGGGAAGTTGAGTGGTGGCTCCGACGGGCGTCGATCCCGTGACCTCACGATTTTCAGTCGTGCGCTCTACCAACTGAGCTACAGAGCCGTGTGGTTTACGAAAACGGCTCCCTCCGAGGAAGGAGCCGCGTCGCATTCCGCGACCCTGACGGGACTTGAACCCGCGACCTCCGCCGTGACAGGGCGGCACGCTAACCAACTGCGCTACAGGGCCATGCTTGTTGAATTGTGTGGTGATGCCGTTTGGTGACCCCAACGGGATTCGAACCCGTGCTGCCGCCGTGAAAGGGCGGTGTCCTAGGCCACTAAACGATGGGGCCATGACGGAATACCGCAGAGCAACCGAGGGTCAAGCATACGGGCGGCGCGTCGTTAATGCCAATCACCGCCGAATAGCGCCTCTGCTGCCGGGAACGGCCGAAACGGCCGAATCAACCGGGCATCCGGGCCTGCCCGGGCTAGGTTCAACCCGTTGTCGAAGGTTGACCGCTTAGCCGCGTCGCAGCCCGAGATGATTCAGCCCTGGAACGATCCCAGGGATGTTGCTACTGTGAACAGTGTTATCTGTGTGACTCGCGCGGCTCGGTCGCCGAGCGCGGGATGCGGGGAGATCATGACCGGTCGGTGGGGGAGCATCCGCTCGCGCGCGACGCTGCAGACGGAACGACGAGGCAGGATGTCGCGCAGCCGCGCGCTCGCAGCATCCCTCGCCCTCGCCCTGGTGCCCGTGTCGGTGGCGACCGGAGTCATCGTTCCCCCGAGCTACGCGTCGTCGAGCGACGCCACTCCGCCCGAGATCACCTGGGACCAGGTTGCCGCCGCGCAGGCGAGCGTCGCCGCGACGAAGGCCCTCGCCGACAAGATCAAGGCGCAGGTCGCAGCCCTGCAGGCCTCGGTCGATCGTGCGCAGGCCGACGCCGATGCCAAGGGCCAGGTCTACGCCAAGGCGCAGGACGCCTACGACGCGCAGGAGTACGTCGTCCAGAAGCTGCAGGGACAGGCGGATGCCGCCCACAAGGAGGCCGACGCAGCCAAGAAGACCGCCGGCCAGCTGCTCGCGCAACTGGCGAAGTCGGGCGGCGCCGATGGTCTCACCGCCAGCCTGCTCACCAACTCGGGTCAGGCCGACCAGCTGCTGTCGAAGGTCGGCTACATGAGCCAGATCACCGATCGCTCCCAGCAGGTGTACGCCAAGGCGCTGCGGCTTCAGAAGGGCGCGCAGGCGCTCACCGATCAAGCCGATGCCGCCAAGGCGATCCTCGCCCAGCTCAAGGATGCTGCGCAGACGGCGTTCGCCGCCGCCCAGGCAGCGGCCGACGCGGCCGCGGCCGCGCTCACCTCCGCACAGGCGACCTTCGCCGACCTGTCCGCGAAGCTCGACGCCCTGACCAAGCAGGCGGCGCAGACGCTCGCGGGCTACAACGAATTCCAGGCCGCCAAGTGGGGACCGGGCACCGCGGGTCACGTCAGCGCGTCCGGCTGGGCCAACCCCGCGAACGGCTACCTCGGCGACCGGTTCGGCATGCGCTTCCACCCGATCTACCACGTGTGGAAGCTGCACACCGGGCAAGACATCTCGGGCACCGGCTGCGGCACGCCGATCTACGCCGCGCACTCCGGGACGGTCACCTACGCGGGACCGAACGGCGACCTGGGCAACTTCATCCAGCTCGACAACGGCGGCGGGATTTCCACGGGCTATGGCCACATCATCGCCGGGGGTATCCTGGTCCGGATCGGCCAGCATGTCGCTCCCGGTCAGCAAATCGCGAAGGTGGGGTCGACCGGGGGATCGCTCGGCTGCCACCTCCACTTCATAGTGCGGATCAACGGTGCACTCACCGACCCGCTGCCGTTCATGCGTGATCGGGGGATCACTCTTGGCTCATAGACGCACTGTCCGTCGACCGGACGGCACGGATCGCTGATGTTCGCGCGCAGACGCCCCAGGGGGGCGGCGGCTGCTGTCGTGTCCGCACTCGCCATCGCGGCGGGGCTCGTCATGGTGGCGGGCTCGGGAACCGTGGCCAGCGCCGCGCCGAACGTCCGCTCGGTCGACTACCCGACCTGGGGCGACGTGCAACGGGCCAAGGCCAACCAGGCCGCCAAGCAGGCTGAGGTCGCCAAGATCCAGGGCATCCTGAACCAGTTGTCGACGCAGGCCGACGCGTTGGGCAAGGTCGCCGAGCAGAAGGCCGAGCTCTCCAATCAGGCGAACGCCGCGCTCGCGACGGCGACGAAGAAGACCGACAGGCTTCAGAGCCAGGCGAAAGCCGCAGCAAAGCGGGCCGATAAGTCGTCGAAGCGGGCATCGGCCGTCATCGCGCAACTCGCCCAGACCGGAGGCGGCGATTTCTCGGTGGGCCTGCTGTTCGGCTCCGCCAAGAGCACCGACCAGCTGCTGTCGACGCTCAGCACCGCGAGCCGATTGAGCCAGTCGGCATCCGAGATCCTGAAGCAGGCGCAGTTCGACAAGAACACCGCATCATCGCTGGCCGCGAGCGCCAAGGTGGCCGAGAAGAAGCGCAAAGCCCTCGCCGATGACGCGCAATCCGCGAGCGATGCCGCCAAGAAGGCGTCGGACGCGGCACTCGCGCAGCTGGCCGAGCAGCAGGCCGCGGCGCAGACCATGTACGCCCAACTCGCGTCGCTGAAGAACTCGACGGCGGCGGTCGAGGAGCAGTACCAGCTCGGCGTCGAGGAGGAGGCGCGCCAGAACGCGGTCAAGACCCCGCCGAGTGCGCCGATCATCAACCCGAACCCGCCGGCTCCTGTCGCCGGCGCCGTGGCCGGGGCGATCGCCTACGCCGAGGCGCAGCTCGGCGAGCCGTACGCCTACGGCGGGGCCGGTCCGAACTCGTGGGACTGCTCGGGGCTCACGATGATGTCGTACCGCTCGGTCGGGGTCTCCATCGGGGGGCACGGGGTGACCATGCAGTACAACACCATGAAGGCCGAGGGTCGCCTGGTCAACCTGAGCCAGCTGCAGCCCGGCGACCTGCTGTTCTACGCCGATGGCGGCGGTTTCTACCACGTGACCATGGCGGTCGGCGGCGGCAAGATGATCGAGGCGCCGCGCGCGGGTGTGCCGGTGCGGATCGTGCCGATCCGGTACGGCGACCTCGTTCCGTACGTCGGGCGGCCGACCGGCTGAGCCGCTGCGGCGCCTGCTGGTCAGGTGCTGAGGGCGGTGGCGGCTGCAATGCCGGCCGCATAGAGCCAGCGCGTCGGATCGTCGAGTGCGGCGTCGAGCGTCCCGGCGAGGTCGACCAGCGCGGCCGACCAGACGCCGGGCGGAGGAGCGCTGCCGAAGCTGCCGGCGACGATAGCGCGGCGCGCAGTCGGCCTGGCGCTCAGCGAGAGGGCGTGGCCCACGACCTTGCCCCTGGTCGAGGTCTGGTCGAAGCGTCCCTCGCCGGTGATGATGACATCGGCGGATGCCGCTGCCGCGGCGAACCCGGTCAGCTCGGCGATCGCGGCGGCACCCGCTTCGATCGCGGCTCCCCAGGCGGCGAGAAAGCCGTAGCCCGTGCCGCCGGCCGCGCCCGCCCCCGGGACGGCGGCCATTCCTTCGGCACCCTCGGGTAGCGCGCGCTCGAGCAGAGCCGCCCATCGGGCGAGCCCCGCGTCCAGCGCGTCGATCTGCGTGGCCGACGCACCCTTCTGCGGGCCGAAGACCGCCGCGGCGCCCGCCGCTCCGAGCAGGGGCGTTGTCACGTCGCTGAGCAGGCGCACTCCGCCGGCCGGCGGCCGCCGCATCCGCGCGACGTCCACGCGTGCGAGGCGGGTCAGCGCTCCCCCGCCGTCGGGCAGCGGGTGGTCGTCGGCGCCGAACAGTTCCAGACCGAGCGCTCTCAGCGCGCCGGAGCCGCCGTCGGTCGACGCCGAGCCGCCAAGGCCGATCGCCAGTGCCGTCGCGCCGGCGTCGAGCGCCGCCGCGATCACCTCGCCCGTGCCGCGGGTGGAGGCTCCGAGCGGATCGAACTGCGACATCAGCGGCAGACCGGAGCTCAGCGCCAGCTCGACGATGGCCGTGCCGTTCGGCAGCTGCAGCCAGTGCCCCTCGACCGGCCGCCCGTCGGGACCGGACACCGGCCCGGTGTCGCGCAACCGAGAGTCGGGAACGGCGGTCGCGATCGCGTCGAGAGTTCCCTCTCCACCGTCGGCCTGGGGCAGCAGAATCACCTCGTCGAGCGGTCGGACGGCACGCCACCCGCTGCCGATCGCCTCGGCGGCGGCCGCGGCATCCACCGAGCCTTTGAAGGAGTCGGGAGCGATCACCACCTGCAGGGCCACGCTCTGCACCTTAGGCCTGTCAACCTCGGGGGCGGGTTCGCGCGTCGAAAGGGAGACGAGAGGAAGTTGCCATGTCCCGCACGATCATTGTCGCCCTGGTTGCCGCGACCACCGTTCTGGCACTGACGGCGTGCGCGCCCGGAGGCCGTCCGACCGGCGCTCACTCATCCCTGCCGGTCCCGCAGCCGCGCCCCAGCCACAGCACGGCGGCGCCGAGCGCCAGCCCCTCGGCATCGCCCGCAGCGCGCCTCTCCACTACACCGGGCGACGAGCTCCTGACCTTCACCGGCACGGGCCACAGCACCGACGGCTCGGCCGTCGCGATCACCTTCACGGTGCACGCCCCGGTCGCCTGGAACAGCCCGGCGGGTTCGCAGACCCTCGCCGCGTTGGCGGCAGCCGGCTCGGCTCGGGTCGCCAATCCCGCCCAGGACCTGCGCAGCACGGCATGGGATGCCGCGAAGGCCGCGAGTCTCGCCGTTGTCGACTACTCGGCCACGATGGTCACCGGGTCGTGGCGCGCCGGCGAGGCTGTCGGGATCAACATCGGGCCCGCCGAGTCGGAGATCTCGGTGGAGGGGGCCCGGGTGAGCACGTCGTACGACTGGTGGAACCTCACCGGCCCGGGCAGCGGTCATTTCGTGATCGCCTTCCCGAACGCCGACGCCGGCACCCCCGATCCGTCGACCTGGGGCGGCCCGCTGCAGATCTACGGACTGGGAGAGCCCGTGTCGGGTGGCACGCCCGCGAGCTATCAGTTCCGGGACTGCCGCATCGACATCACGCCGCTCGGCCATCGGTCGGCGGGTGTCTCCGACTGGTTCAGCCCGACGCCCGACTACTGCTACGCCGGGATCGGCGAGTAGGTCGCACCGCTCCGCCGGCCCGTGGCGGCCGGCTCAGTGCCCGGCAGGCGGCACGTACGCCTTGAGCCCCGCGACGATGGCCGCTTCCGCCTCGGCCGCGTTGCCCCAGCCCTCGGTCTTGACCCACTTGCCGGGCTCGAGGTCTTTGTAGTGCTCGAAGAAGTGCTCGATCTCTTTGCGGGTGTACTCCGGGATGTCGTCGACATCCTTGATCCACGCCCAGCGCGGGTCCTTGGCGGGCACCGCGATCACCTTGGCATCGCTGCCGCCGTCATCCGTCATGTTGAACACGCCGACCGGGCGCACCTGCACGCCGACGCCGGGGAACAGCGGGAAGTCGAGCAGCACCAGCACGTCGACCGGATCGCCGTCGAGCCCGAGGGTGTTCTCGAAGAAGCCGTAGTCGGTCGGGTAGACGAAGCTCGTGTACAGCACGCGGTCGAGGAACACCCGGCCCGTCTCGTGGTCGACCTCGTACTTGTTGCGGCTGCCCTTCGGAATCTCGATGATGGCGGCGTAATCGGCCATGACGCTGTGCTCCTCGGGGTTGGCTTCGGGTCGGGTCGGATGACGCAATAACGTTAGCCGATGCCTGATCGCCCCCGACTGTCCCCCGCGATCGCCGATGTGCGACGTGCAGTGCGGGGCGCGCTCGACGGGCTCCCGCCTGATTCGCTCGCGCTGGTCGCGCTCAGCGGCGGGCCCGACTCGCTGGCGCTCGCCGCCGCCACGGCCTTCGAAGCGCCCCGGGCCGGGTTGCGCGCCGGCGCCGTCATCGTCGACCACGGCCTGCAGCCCGGTTCTGCGGATGCCGCGGCGCGAGCCGCGCAGCAGGCGACCGGGCTCGGACTCGCGCCCGTTCGGGTGGAGCTCGTGCAGGTCGGCGCCGAGGGTGGACCCGAAGCCGCGGCCCGCACGGCGCGCTACGCGGCTCTCGAGCGCGCAGCATCCGAGCTCGGCGCTGCCGCCGTGCTGCTCGGGCACACCCTCGACGACCAGGCGGAGACCGTGCTGCTCGGGCTGGCCCGGGGCAGCGGAGCGGCGAGCCTGCAAGGGATGCCCGCGCGCTGGCCTGCCGCGTCGGGGCGCTTCGTCTTCCTGCGGCCGCTGCTCGGCATCCGGCGCGCGACGACCGGGCAGGCTTGCGCCGATGCCGGGCTCGAGCCGTGGACGGATCCGCAGAACGCCGATGCCGCATTCACCCGGGTGCGCGTGCGGCAGCGGGTGCTGCCGGTGCTCGAAGCCGAGCTCGGACCGGGCATCGCCGAGGCGCTCGCCCGTACGGCCGAGCAGCTGCGCGAAGACGCCGAAGCTCTCGATTCCTTCGCCGAGGAGTTGGTCGAAGATCTGGCCGAGCACGCCGAGGCCGGGATCTCGCTCGACGCCGCGGCGCTCGCGGCGAACCCCGCCGCGCTGCGGCAGCGCCTGATCCGGCTGGCCGTCTCGAGCGAATTCGGCGTCGCGCTCAGCAGGCAGCAGACGCTCGACGTGGCCCGGCTGGTCACCGATTGGACGGGCCAGAAAGGCATCGACCTGCCCGGCGTTAGGGTGGTTCGACGGGACGGACGGCTCCACTTCGAGAGCACCACCTTCGTGAGCAGGAACGGCGAGGCGAGAGGCAGCGATGGAACCGCGTGACGTCGAGGGCGATTTGACCGAGGTGCTCTACACCGAGCAGCAGCTGCAGGCCAGGATCGCCGAACTCTGCCGGCAGATCGAAGTCGACTACGAGGGCCGCGACCTGCTGCTGGTCGGCGTGCTCCGCGGCGCGGTGATGGTGATGGCCGACCTGGCGCGTGAACTCAAACGCGACGTCGAGATGGACTGGATGGCGGTCAGCTCGTACGGCGCCGGCACCCAATCCAGCGGCGTGGTCCGCATCGTCAAAGACCTCGACACCGACCTGGACGGGCGCCACGTGCTCATCGTCGAGGACATCGTCGACTCGGGCCTGACCCTCTCCTGGCTGAAGTCGAACCTCGAGAGCCGCATTCCGGCATCCATCGAGATCTGTGCGCTGCTGCGCAAGCCCGACGCCGAGAAGGTGCACGTCGACGCCAAGTACGTCGGATTCGACATCCCGAACGCCTTCGTCGTGGGCTACGGCCTCGACTATGCGGAGCGCTATCGCAACCTGCGCGCGGTGGCCGTGCTCGCTCCGCACGTCTATTCCTAATGGCGCGCCGCCGCTCCTGCGGCGCGCTCCGCTTTCGCGGTACGAGCGCGGTCGCACCGCTACGCGGGCCCGACCGCGAGCATCGGCATCAGGTCCGCCTCCGGCGAACACACAGAGGGTGTCAAGGCGCTGCGCGGTAGCCTGACAGTCACGCTTCTGAGGGAGGATCGGGCGGCGCCCGAGCGACTATGGACTTCAAACGCATTCTTCGCGGACCCCTGATCTACATCCTGCTCGGGGTCGCCGCGCTGCTGGTCGGCTTCAACCTGCTCAGCGGCACCGGCTCGCGCTCGGTCACCACCGAGCAGGGCCTCGCGCTTCTGGACGGCAGCACCGTCAAGTCGGCGAAGATCTTCGACAGCGATCAGCGCGTCGACCTCACCCTGAACAAGGCGTACACCGATCCCAGCGGGCAGAACCTCGGCACCTCGGTGCAGTTCAACTACGTGGCCGCGCGCAGCGCCGACATCGTCAAGGCCGTGGATGCCAGCCCGGCCAAGTACGACGACGTGCCTCCGCAGAACAACTGGTTCCTGAGCCTGATCAGCATCCTCGGCCCGATCCTGCTGGTCGGAGTCTTCGCCTGGTTCCTGCTCTCGAGCATGCAGGGCGGCGGCAACCGGGTCATGCAGTTCGGCAAGTCGAAGGCCAAGCTCGTCTCCAAGGAGAGCCCGAAGGTCACGTTCGCGGATGTCGCGGGCGCCGACGAGGCGGTCGAGGAGCTCGAAGAGATCAAGGACTTCCTCAAGGATCCGTCCCGGTTCCAGGCGGTCGGTGCCCGGATTCCGAAGGGCGTGCTGCTGTACGGCCCTCCCGGAACCGGCAAGACCCTGCTCGCGCGGGCCGTCGCCGGTGAGGCCGGCGTGCCGTTCTACTCGATCTCGGGCTCCGACTTCGTCGAGATGTTCGTCGGCGTCGGCGCCAGCCGCGTGCGCGACCTGTTCGAGCAGGCCAAGCAGAACTCGCCGGCCATCATCTTCGTCGACGAGATCGACGCGGTCGGCCGCCACCGCGGCGCCGGCCTCGGCGGCGGTCACGACGAGCGCGAGCAGACACTCAACCAGTTGCTGGTCGAGATGGATGGCTTCGACGTCAAGACCAACGTCATCCTGATCGCCGCGACCAACCGGCCCGACATCCTCGATCCCGCGCTGCTGCGCCCGGGCCGCTTCGACCGGCAGATCGGCGTGGACGCGCCCGACCTCAAGGGCCGCCAGAAGATCCTCGAGGTGCACGCCAAGGGCAAGCCGATGGCCAAGGGCGTCGACCTCGAGGTGCTGGCGCGCAAGACGCCGGGCTTCACCGGTGCCGACCTGGCCAACGTGCTGAACGAGGCCGCGCTGCTCACGGCACGCAGCAACGCGCAGCTGATCGACAACCGCGCGCTCGACGAGGCCGTCGACCGCGTGATGGCCGGCCCGCAGCGCCGCACCCGCTTGATGAACGACAAAGAGAAGCTCATCACGGCGTATCACGAGGGCGGCCACGCGCTCGCGGCGGCGTCGATGCGTCACACCGACCCGGTGACCAAGATCACGATCCTGCCGCGTGGTCGCGCGCTGGGTTACACGATGGTGCTGCCGCTCGAAGACAAGTACTCCGTGACGCGCAACGAGCTGCTCGATCAACTCGCCTACGCGATGGGCGGCCGGGTGGCCGAGGAGCTGGTGTTCCACGACCCCACCACCGGGGCATCCAATGACATCGAGAAGGCGACCAGCATCGCCCGCAAGATGGTCACCGAATACGGCATGAGCGCGGCGATCGGCTCGGTCAAGCTCGGCCAGTCGCAGGGCGAGGTCTTCCTCGGGCGCGACATGGGCCACCAGCGCGACTACTCGGAAGAGATCGCCGAGAAGGTCGACCTCGAGGTGCGGCAGCTGATCGAGCAGGCGCACGACGAGGCCTGGCAGGTGCTCAACGAGAACCGCGACATCCTCGACAACCTGGCCAAGGAGCTGATCGAGAAAGAAACCCTCGACCACCTCCAACTTGCCCAGATCTTCGCCGATGTGAAGCGGCTGCCGGAGCGTCCGCAGTGGCTGTCGAGCGATCGCCGGCCGATCAGCATGCGCCCGCCGATCGAGATCGCCGCCAAGGCGCCGGTCGACGAGGGCATCGTGGATGGCGGGGTCGACTCGACGCCGTCGCGTCCGAAGCGCAGCCCGCGCCCGCGCAAGTCACCCGGTATCGCGACCGCCTAGGAGGGCCGTGATCGACTCCGGACGCATCGAGGCGGCCGTGGCCGAACTCCTCGCCGCGATCGGAGAGGATGTGGCCAGGCCTGGTCTGGCGGCGACCCCGCGACGGGTCGCCGAGGCCTACGCCGAGTTCTTCGCCGGTGTCGACCGTGACCCGCTGGACCCGCTGGCCGACGCCACCGACTTCGTCGCTGCGCCCGGTCAGCTTGGCGAGCTCGTGCTGCTGCGCGACATCGCGTTCCGCTCGGTCTGCGAGCACCATCTGCTGCCCTTCACCGGCGTCGCGCATATCGCCTATCTGCCCGGCGACCGCATCGTCGGACTCGGGCGGCTGCCCGAGGTGGTCGAGATCCTGAGCGCACGGCCGCAGCTGCAGGAGCGCCTCGGCGAGCAGATCGCCGATGCCCTGGATGCCGGGCTGCGACCCCGGGGCGTCCTGGTGGTGCTCGACGCGCGGCACTCCTGCGTCACCGCGCGCGGTTCGCGCCAGGCCGGCAGCACGACGCTCACGGTTGCCAGTCGGGGCGAGCTCAGCGATCCGGTCGCCCGCGTCGAGGCGATGGCGCTGATCACCGCCGACAACCTCGGAGCGATCGACTGATGGCCGCCGCGGAGCCCGGGCGCGCGGAACAGGTCCAGATCATGGGCGTTCTCAATGTGACGCCCGACTCGTTCAGCGACGGCGGCCGATACACCTCGGTCGATGCGGCCGTCACCCACGCCGGCGAGATGATGGATCAGGGGGCCGGCATCATCGACGTGGGCGGGGAGTCCACCCGTCCCGGCGCGCAACCGGTCGACGCGAAGACCGAGCGCGGGCGCGTGGTGCCGGTGGTGCGCGAACTGGTGGCTCGCGGCATCCCGGTCAGCATCGACACCCGCCGCGCCGACACCGCGCTGGCCGCGATCGACGCCGGGGCGCAACTCGTGAACGACGTGACCGGCGGCCTCGGCGACGAGGGGATGGCGCGGGTGATCGCCGAGACGGGCGTGCACTACGTCGTCATGCACTGGCGCGAGGGCGGGGCGGATGCCGTTCCGCAGTACCGGAACGTGGTCGCCGACGTGCGGCGCGAGCTGAAGCACCGCATCGCGGCCCTGATCGTCGAGGGCGTGCAACCCGCGCAGATCGTGCTCGACCCGGGCCTCGGCTTCGCCAAGAACGCCGAGCACAACTGGGCGCTGCTCGGCCACCTCGAGCAGCTCGGCTCGCTGGGCCACGGCCTGCTGATCGGAGCGTCGCGCAAGCGGTTCCTCGGCGCCCTGCTCCCGGAGGGCGCGCCGGTCGAGCAGCGCGATGCCCCGACCGCGGTGATCAGCGCCCTCGCCGCGCGATCCGGGGTGTGGGCGGTGCGAGTGCACGATGTGCCGTCGACCCGGCTTGCGCTCGACGTGTGGGAGCAGTGGAGCCGACCCCGACCGAACGAAGGAGCGCAGCCATGAACTTCGCAGACCGGATCACGCTGACCGGGCTGCGCGCATCCGCGTTCCACGGCGTGCTGGCGCACGAGCGGGTGAACGGCCAGCTCTTCCTCATCGACGTGGTCGTCCATCTCTCGCTCCGCGATGCGGGCGCAAGCGACGAGTTGGCCGAGACCATCGACTACGGCGAGCTGGCCTCGCGCATCGTCGGCGCAGTCGAGCGCGACCCGGTCGATCTGATCGAAACGGTCGCCGAGCGGGTCGCGAACCTCGTGCTGGAGTACCCGCGCGCGATGCTGGCCGAGGTCACGGTGCACAAGCCGAGCGCACCCATCGCGGTCCCGTTCGACGACGTGAGCGTGACGATCACCCGCGGGCGCGTGTCATGAGTGTCACGAAGCGGCTGATCGGGCAGCCCGCCGTCATCTCGCTCGGGGCGAATCTCGGCGATCGGCAGGCGACTCTGCTGGCCGCGACGCGCGAACTGGCCGAGACCGACGGCGTCGAGCTGACCGCGATCTCGCCCGTGATCGAGACCGCGGCACTGCGCCCGTCGGGCGTGGATCACTCGGCGCCCGCCTACCTGAACGCGGTCGCGCTGATCACGACGACGCTGACCCCCGAGGCCCTGCTCGACGTGCTCACCCGGATCGAGCACGCGCACGGGCGCATCCGGGCCGAGCGGTGGGGCGATCGCACCCTCGACCTCGACCTGGTGGACTTCGCCGGCATGGTGAGCAGCTCCGACCGGCTCACGCTGCCGCATCCGCGGGCGTTCGAGCGCGACTTCGTGCTGAAGCCGTGGCTCGCGGTCGACCCGGATGCCGTGCTGCCCGGGCACGGCCGGGTCGCCGATCTCGTGGCCGGACTGGAGGCGGGGTCGTGACGCGCACCCGTCCGTCGACCCTGATCCTGCTCGCGGTGATCGGGACCGTCGTCGGATTCCTGCTGCAGATCGCGCTCGCGGCGGCGAGTGCCCCCAAGTTCCGCCCCGAGTACACCTTCGGAGCCACGCTCGCGTTGATCGGGATCGCGGTCGTCGCGCTGGCCGTGCCGGTGTACCGCGCGACGCACGGGCCGCTGCGGCATCCGGTCGACTCCTTCTACGCCACCCGCGTGGTCGTGCTGGGCAAGGCTTCCGGGCTCGCGGGCGCGCTGCTCTCGGGACTGGGGCTCGGGCTGGTTCTTGAGCTCGTCATCCACTCGGGTACGACGACGACCGAAACGGTGCTGCGGGTGGTCACCGCCTTCGGCGGCGCCGTGCTGCTGCTCGTGGGCGGTCTGGTGACGGAGTTCCTGTGCCGGGTACCGCCGAGCGACGACGACGAGGACCACCCGGACGGCGGCCCCGAACGCGTGCACCTGTGAGTGGCGCAACCGAACGCCCGGCGGACGACCCCGATGCGCGCGGGTAGCGTGGGGGCGTGACCGAGACGACCGACCTTCCCGTGACGCCGCGCGGCGGCCTCGACCCCGTTCCGGGCGAGTGGCGGAGGGTCTCGCCGCGCTACATCTGGGTGGACCTGGTCGGCAGCATCATCTCGGGCCTGGCCGCGACAGCGGCCGCCACGATCCCGTTCTGGGTGACGCAGTTCGCGGTGCTGCTGGCGATTCCCGCTGCCGTGCTCGTCGTCGCCCTCATCGTCGCCGCGTTCACGCCCCGCCGCGTGCGGGCCATCGGGTACCGGCTGCGCGACGACGACCTGGTGGTGCGGCGGGGGATCATGTTCCAACGCTTCGCCGCCGTGCCGTACGGACGCATGCAGCTGGTGGACATCAACCGCGGGCCGCTGGCGCGCGCGCTCGGCCTCGCCGAGCTCAAGCTGGTGACCGCGGCGGCAGCCAGCAACATCACGATCCCCGGCCTGCCGATGGCCGACGCCGAGCAGCTGCGCGACCGCCTGGTCGAGCTGGCCGAGAGCCGTCGGGCGGGCCTGTGACCGGATCCGATGTCGCCGCCAGTGCATCGGCGGTCGACCTGGCCGACGGCGAGTGGCACCGGCTGCATCCGGCCACCCCGCTGCTGCGTGGCGGCTTCGCCTTCGTGGCCATCGCCGGATTCGTGCTCGCCAACCTGCGCGAGCGCATCCTGGGGCTGTTCCTCGGCGGCGGTCCCGGCGACGGAGCCGGGGGAGACCCGATCGAGCTGATCGTGCGCCGCGGCTTGATCCCGCTCGCCCTAGTGGTGGTGCTGCTCGTCCTCATCGTGATCGTGGTGGTCTTCTGGCTGTCCTGGCGGGTGCACTCGTTCCGGATCACCGACGAGCTGGTCGAGGTGCGCAGCGGCATCCTGTTCCGCACCAATCGGCGAGGTCGCCTGGATCGCATCCAAGGCATCAACATCAGCAGGCCGCTGTTCGCCCGACTCTTCGGCGCCGCGCGGCTCGACGTCAACGTGGCCGGCCACGACGCGAATGTGCAGCTCGCGTACCTCTCCGGGCGCAACGCCGACGCCCTGCGCCGACTGATCCTGCAGCGGGCATCGGGCAGCCGCGAGCCGGGAGGGGCGGCGGCTCCGCTCGAGCACGACGGGTCGCTGGGCGGAATGGTGACCCAGCGCGCCCGCGAGTTTGTGGCTCCGGAGTTGGACCCCCAGCTGGCTCCGCCCGAGTCGGTCGTGACGATGCACGCCGGCCGCCTCCTCGGATCCACAGTGCTGCACGACCGCACCATCATCTTCGTCCTGCTGGTGATCGCGGCGGCTGTGCTGGCCGCGGCGGCGCACCTCTTCGTGGTGCTGTTCGGAGTGGTTCCGGCGCTACTCGGTGTGGGCTCGCAGATCGTGCGGCGCTTCTCGCGCTCGCTGCGCTACTCCATCGCGGCGACGCCGGATGGCGTGCGTGTGGGTTACGGCCTGCTGTCGACCAACAACGACACCATCCCGCCCGGTCGCATCCATTCGGTGGAGATCCGGCAGCCCCTGCTCTGGCGCCCCGCCGATTGGTGGGAGGTGCGCATCAATGTCGCCTCGCACTCCGACCGGCAGGAGGGCGGCCGGCGCTCGAGCACGATCCTGCCCGTCGGGTCACGGGCCGAAGTGTTCAAGGTGCTCGAGCTGGTGCTGCCCGGCATCGTCGGCGACGGCTCGCGCGAGCTGGTGGTGGCCGGCCTCGCGCGAGCCGTGGCCGGTGACGGGTACACCGGATCGCCCCGTCGCGCCGCGGTGCTGCGCTGGTTCTCGTGGCGCCGGAACGGCTTCGCGCTCGAGCCCGAGGCGGTGCTGCTGCGCCGCGGCGCGATCTGGCGCTCCCTGATCGCGGTTCCGACCGCCCGCATGCAGAGCGTGTCCCTGCGCCAGGGGCCGCTGCTCCGGATGCTGCGCCTCGCCGATGTCCACGTGCACACGGTCGCGGGGCCGATCCGGGCGGTGCTCGATGACCTGGATGCCGCGGTCGCCGCCGGATTCTTCCGGGATGTCGCCGCCGGTGCGGTGGCCGCGGCGCGACGCGAGAACGTCGCGCACGTTGCGAACCGCGCCAGGTGGCAGGGCATGAGCCGGTCGCATGAGTGAGGCGACACCCGGACGATCGCCCGGGCGCGACGGCCGCCTCGGGATCGGTGTCATCGGGGCCGGCCCGGTGGGCGCTGTCCTCGGCGCGGCTCTGGGCGGCGCGGGTCACGCGGTGGTGGGCATCGCGACGGTGTCCGACCGCGGACGCGACCGAGCCGACGCGCTGCTGCCCGGGGTGCCCATCCTGACGGTGCCCGAGGTGGTCGAGCGCAGCGAGCTGGTGCTGCTCGCGGTGCCGGAGTCCGAGCTCGCGGCCCTGGTATCCGGCCTGGCCGCGACCGGGGCCTGGCAGGCCGGCCAACTCGTGGCGCACACGGCACCCGGAGTCGGGACGTCGGTGCTCGCGCCGGCGCTCGCAGCCGGGGCGATCCCGCTCGCCCTCCATCCGGCGATGGACTTCACCGGCACCAGCATCGACCTGCTGCGCCTGCGCGACGCCTGGTTCGCTGTCACGGCCCCCACCCCGGTTCTGCCGATCGCCCAAGCGCTGGTCGTCGAGATGGGCGCCGAGCCGGTTGTGGTGCGCGAGGGCGATCGGGCCGCGTACGCCGAGGCGATCGGCACGGCGCGCGGTTTCTCCGCCGCGATCGTCGATCAAGCTGCGGGGATGCTGCGCGAGATCGGCATCGAGCGACCGGGCGTGCTGCTCGGCCCCTTGGTGCGGTCGAGCGTCGAGAACGCCCTCACCCGCGCGGATGCCGGAGCCGATCTCGAGGTCGCGCTGCCGACTACGATCGATCTGGCGCCGTCCGCGGAGGAGGGTGCCGAGGAGGCACCGTGAACACCGCAGCGCCCGATGCCGACGAGCCCGATGCCGCCGCGCCCGCCGCACCCGGTGCCGACGGCCGCCCTGTCGTCGTCGAGACGATCGCCGGGCTGAGAGAGAAGCTCGTCGGCCGCACGGTCGCCCTGGTCCCCACCATGGGTGCGCTGCACGAGGGGCATCTCGCGCTGGTCGACCGGGCGCGCCAGCTGGCCGATACGGTGGTGGTCTCGATCTTCGTCAACCCGCTGCAGTTCGGACCGGGCGAGGACCTCGACAAGTACCCGCGCGACCTCAGCGCCGATCTCGAGGCCCTGAGCCAGCATCACGTGGCCTATGTCTTCGCGCCCCCGGTCGGCGAGATGTACCCGGACGGCGGCACCGAGATCACGGTGACCGGCGGCGAGGTCGCCACGCTGTTCGAGGGGCGATCGCGGCCCGGCCACTTCGACGGGGTGCTCACCGTGGTCGCCAAGCTGCTCGGCATCGTGCGGCCCGATCACGTGGTCTTCGGTCAGAAGGATGCGCAGCAGGTCTTCCTGGTGCAGCGCATGGTCGCCGATCTCAACTTCGCCACGCGGGTGGAGGTCGTCCCGACCGTGCGCGCGGACGACGGGCTCGCGCTCAGCAGCCGCAACCGCTACCTCAACACCGAGGAGCGCCGCGCGGCGGTCACGCTGAGCCGGGCGCTCGAAGCCGCGGCATCCGCCGCCGATCGGGGCATCGACGCCGTGCTGGCCGCGGCGCAGTCGGTGTTGATGGATGAGCGGCTGGTTAAGCTGGAGTACCTCAAGGTCGTGAATCCGCGCACCTTCCTGCCCGTCGACGACGGCTACCGCGGACCGGCGCGGGTGCTGATCGCCGCGCGGGTCGGCTCCACGCGGCTGATCGACAACGACACCCTCTACCTGAACTGAGCGGCGCATGACCGACAAGATCGCCAGCGCGCGACGCCGCGGAATAGGCACGACGATGACCGCCACAGCCCCCGAAGGCTTCGAGCCCGAGCCGACGCCAGAGGCCGTCGCCGAGCAGAAGCAGGTGCGGCTCGACAAGCGCGACAGCCTGATCGCCAGTGGCGCGCAGGCCTACCCGGTTTCGGTGCCGATCACGACGACCATCCCCGCCGTGCGGGCGAAGTACGGTGAGTTGGTCGCCGACGACACGACGGGCGACATCGTCGGCGTCGCCGGGCGCGTGGTGTTCTTCCGCAACACCGGCAAGCTGTGCTTCGCCACCCTGCAGTCGGGCGACGGCGAGCGCATCCAGGCGATGGTCTCGCTGGCCGAGGTGGGCGAGGAATCCCTCGAGCGCTGGAAGGAGTTCGTCGACCTGGGCGACCACGTCTTCGTCAACGGCGAGGTGATCTCGTCGCGGCGGGGTGAGCTGAGCATCCTGGTGAAGGACTGGCAGATCGCGGCGAAGGCGATCCTGCCGCTGCCCAACCTGTACACCGAGTTGAGCGACGAGACCCGGGTGCGGCAGCGCTACCTCGACCTGATCACGCGCGAGCAGGCGCGCATCACGGTGCGAGCCCGGGCCGCGGCGGTCGCCTCACTGCGCGCCACCTTCGCATCGCACGACTACCTCGAGGTCGAGACGCCGATGCTGCAGACCATCCACGGTGGTGCGTCGGCGCGCCCGTTCGCCACCCACTCGAACGCCTTCGACACCGAGCTGTTCCTGCGCATCGCGCCCGAGCTGTTCCTCAAGCGGGCGGTGGTCGGTGGTATCGAGCGGGTGTTCGAGATCAACCGCAACTTCCGCAACGAAGGCGCCGACTCCACGCACAGCCCCGAGTTCGCGATGCTCGAGGCCTACCAGGCGTATGGCGACTACGAGCAGATGGCCGACCTCACCCAGCAGCTGATCCAGGATGCCGCCATGGCCGTCTCCGGATCGCACACCGTCACCTGGGCGGACGGCACCGAGTACGACCTGGGCGGCCAGTGGGACCGCCTCAGCATGTACGGCTCGCTGAGCGAGGCATCCGGGGTCTCGGTGACTCCCGAGTCGACGGTCGCCGAACTGAAGAAGCTCGCCGACGCGAACGGGCTCGAGGTCGCCCTGGCCACCCACGGCAAGTACGTCGAAGAGCTCTGGGAGCACTTCGTCAAGAAGGATCTGGTGCGTCCGACCTTCGTCATGGACTTCCCGGTCGACACCAGCCCTTTGGTGCGCGACCACCGCTCGATCGCCGGCGTGGTGGAGAAGTGGGACCTCTACATCCGCGGCTTCGAGCTCGCGACCGGCTACTCGGAGCTGGTCGATCCGGTCATCCAGCGCGAGCGCTTCGTCGAGCAGGCGGCCCAGGCGGCGCGCGGCGACGACGAGGCGATGCGGCTGGACGAGGAGTTCCTGCGCGCGCTCGAACACGGCATGCCGCCCACCGGAGGCATGGGGATGGGAATCGACCGGCTGCTCATGGCGATCACCGGCCTCGGGATCCGCGAGACCATCCTGTTCCCGCTGGTGAAGTGATGAGTCTCCCTCCCGACGACGGCAACAAGCCGAAGCTCACCACGACGCGCATCGTGATCTGGATCGCCGTGGCCGGCATCGGCCTGTACCTGGTGATCTCGGGGATCGTCGGCATCCTCGCCAAGGGTTAGGCGATGGATCGGCGGACGTCGCGCGTCGTCGCGATCGCGGGCCTGGTGGTCATCCTGATTGCGATCGCGGTGGCCTACGTCGTGAACGGGCGCTGATCGCACCACCCAAGGGCGGCCTGGCTGGGTCTCGAAGAGCGTGAGTTGCGCCTCACGGTGAGGCGCAACTCACACACTTGTCGAAGCACCCAGGCGACGGGCGTACCCTGAACCCATGCCGACCGACTTCTGGGGTGGAATCGCCTGGGCCCTCGCGCCCACCATCGTGATCGGCCTGCTGTTCTGGTTCATCATGCGCTCGGTGATCCGCTCCGACCGCAATGAGCGCGCCAGCTACGCGAAGATCGAGGCCGAGGAGCGGGCGCGGTTCGCCGCGAAGTCTGCGGTGGAGCAGGGTGACGCGGCGAAGTAGACGCGACGCAAGAACTCTTACCCCCGCAGACGTGGCGCGGGACATCGCCGATCGCCATCCTGCTCTCCAAGCCTTGCTCGCTGAGCACATCGCCGACAACGATGAGCTTCTTCCCCATGTGTTCTTCCACGATGTCACCCGGTGGTCAGAGGAGGAGCCGCAGGACTCCCGCGAGCTCAGACAGCTGCTCGACCAACTCGATGTCTGCTATCGGGATGGCGACGATGATGTCCGCAACCTGCTCCAGGTTTCCTACATCGAGGACCTTTCACGTCGCCCCGACATCTTGAGAGTTATGGGACCCATGCTTCGGGGCACCACGATGTGGGAGCACGTCACGCGCACCAAACGCCTCTAGTCGCGGGGCCGCAGCCGCACGTTCGGCAGCTCCGGCGCGGGCAGCGCCCGGGGCCCGCCCGGGGCGTCGACCCCGTAGCCGTCGACATGCCCGAACCGGCCATCCGGGTTCGCGCGGCCGATCACCTCGGCCTGCCACTGCTCGCGGAAGGCCACGATCTCCTCGTGGCTGCGCCCGACGAAGTTCCACCACATGACGATCTGCTCGCCGAGCGGGACGCCTCCGATCAGCAGGGCGCGGAGGGGTTGGTCGCCCGCCTCCACGGTGAGCTCGGCGACTCCGGCCGGCACGACACCGAGCTGCGTGGCGGCGACCGGGACGCCCTGCAGGGTGGGGGTGCCGGCATCCACGATCAGGCCGTGCTCGAACGCGGGGTCGACGGGGATGCTGACCGACGCGCCGGCCGGCAGGTCGAGCTGGGCGCCGACGAGGTCGGTGAACGCGGTGACCGGCGAACGGCGCCCGAGCAGCGAGCCGACGAACACCCGCAGGGTGGCGTCGCCGTGCGCGAACGGCTCCGGCACGAAGTGCTCGAAGAAGGGAGCCACCTGCCGCGATCGGTCCGGCAGCGCGATCCAGAGCTGCACGCCGTGCAGGGTCGTGGTGGCATCCGTCGACACCTCCGAGTGCTGGATGCCCGCCCCGGCCGTCATCAGATTGACCTGCCCCGGCTCGACCAGGGCGAAGCTGCCCGCGCTGTCGCGGTGCTCGATCTCGCCGGCGTAGAGCCAGCTCACCGTCTGCAACCCGGTGTGCGGATGCGGCGGCACGTTCATCGCTCCGCGTCCGTTGACGGGATCGGGTCCGTAGCTGTCGACGAAGCACCAGGCGCCGACCAGGCTGCGCTTCTTCTGGGGAAGCGTGCGACGCACGGTCATCGCCCGCGGGCCGCCGAGCGGAACCTCGCGCGGATCGAGCAGCTCGACGGGGCTGGTGACGTCCTCCTCGGGCGCCGGCTCGGCGACCAGCAATTCGCCGGGATCCTTCTCGAGGTTGCTCATGATCGCTCCTTCAGCACGGCGGCCAGCTCGGTCACCAGCCGGGTCGCATCGGTGTCGTCGAAGACCAGCGGTGGCCGGATCTTGAGAGTGTGGTTGTCGGGCCCCGACGCCGCCAGCAGGATGTGCCGCTGCCGCAGCGCGTTCACCACGTCGAGGGCGAGGGCCTCGTCAGGCCGGCCGTTCGTGTCGACCAGGTCGACCCCGATGAACAGTCCGGCGCCGCGCACGGCGCCGATGCGCGGATCGTCGAGTTCGCGCAGCGCGGCGAGCAGCCGACCGCCCACGGCCGCCGCGTGCTCGGGTAGGCCCTCGTCGCGCACCACGTCGAGCGTGGCCTGCGCGGCCGCGATCGACACCGTGTTGCCGCCGAAGGTGGCGAAGTACCGGCCGCGCGTGGCGAAGGCGTCGACCAGTTCGCGGCGCGCGACCACCGCGGCCACCGGATGCCCGTTGCCCATCGGCTTGCCCAGGCTCACCAGGTCGGGGTCGAGTCCGTGCCGCGCGAAGCCCCAGAGCGAGCCGACCTGACGGCCCGCGTCCGAGTTGAGCCGACCGAGGCGGCCGAACCCGGGCTGCACCTCGTCGGCGATGAACAGGCCCCCCGCGGCACGGATGGCCGCGACCGCGGCCGGCAGGCCGGCGGCATCCGGGAACACGCCATCGCTGGCGAAGATGGTGTCGACGATGAGGGCGGCCGGTTGGATGCCGGCTGCCGCCAGCCCGGCGATCGCCGCCGCTGTCTGCTCACCCAGGTCGACCCCGGGTGCGGGCGCGTCGATCATCCGCACCCACGGAGCCAGCGAGCCGGGCCCGCCGAGCGACGGCGAGATCGCCGCGATCTCGGTCGTGACCCCGTGGTAGGCGTTGCGCGTGACGATGACCCCCTGGCCGCCTGTGGCGGTCTTGGCGATGCGCAGCGCGAGGTCGTTCGCCTCGGAGCCGCTGTTGGTGAACATCACGTTGCCGAGGTGCGCCGGGAAGGTACCGAGCAGGTCTTCGGCGTAGGCGATCGTCGCCTCGTCGAGATAGCGGGTGTGGGTGTTGAGCCTCGCCGCCTGCTCGGCGATGGCGGCGACGATGCGCGGATGCGCGTGCCCGGCGGAGGGCACGTTGTTATAGACATCGAGGTATTGGGTGCTGTCGCGGTCCCAGACGTAGGCGCCGAGGCCGCGCACCAGCTCGAGCGGATCGCGGTAGAACAGCCGGTAGGCGTTCCCCATGGCGCGCGCCCGTCGGCGCACCAGCTCGGCGGTGCGCGGGTCGAGCCGGTCGGCGCTCGCCGGGTCGAAGTAGCTGGTCGGTCCGGCCACGGTCACCAGCCCTCGTGCAGGTCGAGCGTCGACATCGCGAGGTCGAACTGGGCACGGGTGTGCGCGATGTTGCGGCCGAGATAGTCGGCGTTGTGCGCCACCTCGCGGCTCAGCCACGATCCCAGCAGCATCCGTTGGACCAGCCGCGCGATGACCAGGCGCGGCAGCAGTTCGCGTTCGCCGGGGTCGAGGGGCAGCACGCTCTCCCATCCGGCGATCAGACCGTCGAGCACGTCGGATGCCGCGTACTGATCGTCGGCCGGGAGCAGGTAGCTGGCGACGACCGCCAGGTCGAGCACCCGCGGGGTGCGCACCGCGTCGCCGAAGTCGAGCACGGCGACCACCCGGGTCGCCCGGTCGTCGACCAGCAGGTTGTCGAGGTTGCCGTCGTTGTGGATGAGCTGCTGCGGCAGAGCCGCCAGCCGCGGTGCGATCTCGGCGAGATGGCGGTCGAGCACCGCAGCGATCGGGATCGGGTCGTCGAGCGCGTCGGTCAGGCCGACCAGCTCGGGGAGTCGAGCGACATCCCAGGCGAGGGCGCGCGACTCGGCCGGATGCCGGAATCCGGCCAGGGCCGCGGTCAGGCGCGCGTGCGTGGCGCCGACCGAGTGGAGCAGCGGCCGCTCGGGCGCGGCATCCCAGATGCCGGCGCGCAGGGACTGGCCGGGCATCCACGGGAACAACCGGACGATCCGGCCCGTCACCACCGGGTGCAGGGTCCCATCCACGGTCGCGATCGGTCGGGGCAGCGGCAGGGAGGGATCCTGTTCGGCCGCCCACTCGATCGCGGCGGTCTGCAGGTCGATGGCTGCGGGGTCGTCTGCCGGGTGGGCGATCTTGAGCGCGTAACTCGCGTCGGCCGTTTCGACGCGGAAGGTGTCGTCGCGTTCGGTGTCGACGCGGTTCACGCGCGCGGGCGTGATGCCCCAGTGACGCTCGACGATGGTCGCGGCATCCGACTCCGATGCCCGCTCGAATGGCGCGGACAGCTCGGCGGCGAGCAGGGCGGAGGCCTCCATAGGGCGAGGCTACCCGCTGCGTTCTGAGCGCTGCGCGTCCGAGCCGTCGGCCACGACGAGGAGCTCGCCGACGCCGCACCCCAGCGCCTCGCAGATCGCCGTCAAGGTCGAGAACCGGATGGCGCGGGCGCGATCGTTCTTGAGCACCGACAGGTTCACGATCGAGACCCCGACCAGTTCGCTCAACCGGGTAAGCGTCATGCCCCGCGCCTCGAGCAGCTCGTCGAGTCGGCAGTGGATGCGACCCGCGTCCTCCTCGTCCGCCGGCGCCATCAGACCAGGCCCTCGGTGTCGCGCTGCAGCCGTTCGCCCGCACCGATGACGTAGGCGAGCAATCCGAGCACCACACTGACCGCGAGCAGGGGCAGG
>Ga0207703_10000605_pt1 | contig 36427 bp, 33 predicted proteins | sample KBSSwiS12_FD_184304 | JGI IMG/M metagenome (GOLD analysis project Ga0207703, IMG submission 184304) | Switchgrass rhizosphere microbial communities from Kellogg Biological Station, Michigan, USA - KBS Switchgrass S1-2 (SPAdes) (version 2) | ecosystem: Host-associated > Plants > Roots >... | reverse complement strand
CGCACGTTTTTTATTCTACGGTGGCAGGCTGGCGGGCGGTTGCGGCTCCTCCGGCAACGGCACCACGTCGTGTGATTTCACGGGCCGCTGGGCGCCCGGTCGATGGTCCTCGTCGCTCTTCATGGAGTCCATGGCCGGCTCGGCCCGGCCGGAGCATCCGGCGAGCGCCACCAGCACCGCGACCACTCGCCACCCCGTACTCAACGCTCAACTCGCCTGAACCAGTCATACACCCCGTAGTTGGTTCGTGTTGGATCCTTGAAGTCGGTGTAGATCCACGCCCACAGAAGATCGGGCTGGGATTGTGACAGGCGCAGGTACACGTACCGGCGGGCATTGCTCTGTTCAAACACCGCGTAGATGTGCGTGCTCGACAGGCGCCTGGCTCCAACTTCGTGCCAGTCGCAATCAACGGGCGCGCATTTGCCCACCGCATGCACATACCACTCGGGGCCGGGCGGGTAGGGCGCGCCATTCAGCGTGTGATCCTGACAGATGAAGCGCAGGTCGAGGCTGACCAGGCTCTTCGTATCGGTGGCAACGTTTGTCCACTCTCCGGCCTCGCGCGGTTCGAGACACGAGGCGCGAGCGGGTACTGCCGGCAGCGAGCTGCCCAGCAAGGTCAGAATCAACAGTAACGACGCTCTCATCCGAAGCGGCTTGTTCTCGTTTGTTGCCGGGGGCGAGAACATAGCCAACGCGTTATGTAAATTCAATGGGCGCGGGTGCTGTCAGGCGGGTCCGGCGGTAATTCGATGCTCCAGATCGATTCCTGCGATTTCAAATCCCTTGCGGAAGTCACGTATGTGCCTGGCCATCCATGTTCGCGCGCCCTCGGTGTCGCGCGCGTGGAGGGCTTCGCTGATTTTGCGTTGTGCGGTAATGATGCGGGAGCGAGCTTGAGGAACGTCATCGATCATGACGCGCAGTGAAGGCTCGAGTAATTGTAACAACGGCTCCTGCGCGAGCATCAGCACCTGGTTGTGAGTCGCGCTACCCACGCTGCGAAAAAATTCCGCCGCCCCGTGCACGGCGTTTTCGATGCCCGTATTGTCAGATGCAAACCGTTCTGCGGACACATCGATCAGAGTCAGATCGTCGGAGGTTCGCGCCGTCGCGGCGCTGGCCGCGATCGGCGGTTCGAGGAGCGTCAAGGCCTCCCACACTTCGCGGAAGGTGACATCGTGCATGACCAGCCCGCGGGTAACCGCGCCAGCAATGGCGAAGTGATGGGGGCGGGTGACGCTCATGAGCTTGGAACCGGCGCGGCGCGTGACGAGGCCGTTACTTTCGAGCTCGCGCAATGCTTCGCGTACCGTTGACCGGTTCACGCCAAACTGACGGGCCAGCTCCGTTTCCGGCGGCAGCCGATCACCCTCACGTAACGTGCGGTCCAATATCCGTCCACTGATGGCGGTGGCCACCTTCCGGTAGGCCGGCTCCATCTGGATCTGATCGAATGGCAGATTCATCCGCCCGGTCTCATTTCGGCAGGCATCCTGCAGCGCAAGGCTACGCGCCCGCTTCGAACAGCTCGCGTCCGATCAGCATGCGGCGGATCTCCTGGGTGCCCGCGCCGATCTCGTACAGCTTCGCATCGCGCAGCAGGCGGCCGGCTGCGTAGTCATTCGTATAACCATTGCCACCCAGGGACTGAATCGCCTCGAGCGCTGCGCGTGTCGCATGCTCCGCGGCGAACAGAATGCAACTGGCGGCATCACGCCGTTTGACGGTGCCGGTGTCGCACGCCTTCGCTACTGAATATACGTAAGCACGACTCGCGTTGAGAGAGGCGTACATATCGGCCACTTTTGCCTGCATGAGCTCGAATGTACCAATCGGCTGCCCGAACTGCTTGCGTTCGCGCACGTACGGCAATACCAGGTCGAGTGCGGCAGCCATGAGGCCGAGCGGGCCGCCGGCGAGGACCACTCGCTCATAGTCGAGGCCACTCATCAATACCGCCGTGCCTCGATTCACGCTGCCCAGCAGATTGGCCGCGGGCACGGTGCAGTCCTGAAACACCAGCTCGCAGGTTCCGGAGCCGCGCATTCCGAGCTTGTCCAGCTTCTGCGCGGTTGTGAAACCTGGCGCGCCGCGCTCCACGATGAACGCACTGATGCCGCGCGGGCCGGCGGCAACATCCGTCTTGGCATACACGACAAACACGTCAGCATCGGGACCATTCGTAATCCACATTTTGCGGCCGTTGAGAAGGTAGTCGGAGCCGCGCAGCTCGGCGCGCAACTGCATCGATACAACATCGGAGCCGGACCCCGGCTCTGACATCGCCAACGCACCAACATGTTCTCCGCTCACCAGCTTGGGCAGGTAAGCGTCACGTTGTGCATCCGTGCCGTTCAGGCGGATCTGGTTTACGCACAGGTTGGAATGTGCGCCGTAAGAGAGCCCGACCGATCCGGACGCGCGCGAGATCTCTTCCATCGCAATCGTGTGTGCGAGATAGCCGAGACCGGAGCCGCCCCAGCGCTCCGGCACCGTCACGCCCAACAATCCCTGTTCACCGAGGGCAGGCCAGAGGTCACGCGGAAACTCGTTGCTGCGGTCGATCTGCGCCGCCCGCGGTGCAATGCGCTCCGTCGCGAAGCGACGTACCTGGGAGCGGATCTCCTCGATGCTCTCATCCAGTCCGAAATCGCAATCTGTGGCAGCCATATGCTTGCCTTCCCCTTCTGTACGATCGTATGATTGTCGGACAAACCGGCAATCGTGGCAAGTATGGCTGCAATTTCATCCCGCGTCGATGTGCATTCGGAAGAGTTCCGCGCGAACCACCAGGCCATGAGTGGGCTGATGGAGGATTTGCGGCGGCAGGCCGCGCGCGTGGCCCTCGGCGGATCGGCGGCCGCGATGAAAAAGCACATGGCCGCGGGCAAGTTACCGGCGCGGGAGCGCATCCGCGTCCTGTTGGACACCGGAAGCCCGTTCCTGGAGTTGTCGCAGCTTGCGGCGCACGGCATGTACGGTGGCGAGATTGCCGCGGGCGGCATCGTGACCGGAATCGGCCGCGTCAGTGGCCGCGAGTGTGTGATCGTTGCCAACGATCCGACGGTGAAGGGCGGTACTTATTATCCAATCACGGTGAAAAAGCATTTACGTGCACAGGAGATTGCGCGCGACAACCGCCTCCCGTGCGTATATCTCGTCGAGAGCGGTGGTGCTTTTTTGCCGGCGCAGGATGAAGTGTTCCCCGATCGGGATCATTTCGGCCGGATTTTCTACAACCAGGCCACCCTCTCAGGCGCGGGAATCGCGCAGATCGCTGTTGTTCATGGCTCGTGCACTGCTGGTGGCGCATATGTTCCCGCGATGTCGGATGAGAACGTCATCGTCAGGAACCAGGGGCGCGTGTTCCTCGGCGGCCCGCCTTTGGTGAAGGCCGCAACGGGTGAAGACATCGATGCTGAGTCACTCGGTGGCGCGGATGTGCACTGCCGAGAGTCGGGCGTTTGCGATCACTACGCTGAAAACGACACTCACGCGCTCTCTATCGCGCGGCGAATCGTTTCGAGGTTGGCTCCGCCCGTCGACACGAGCCCACCGGTGGCCCCTCGTGAGCCTCAGTACGATCCCGCGGAGCTTTACGGCGTTGTTCCCGCGAGCCTGCGCAAGCCTTACGACGTGCGCGAGGTCATTGCTCGCCTGGTCGATGCATCGGAGCTGGATGAATTCAAGCAACTCTACGGCACGACGTTGGTGTGTGGCTTTGCGCATATTGCCGGTTATCCCGTCGGGATCCTGGCGAACAACGGCATTCTGTTTTCAGAGAGCGCCCTGAAGGGCGCCCACTTCATCGAGCTGTGCGCGCGGGCCCGCGTGCCGCTGTTGTTTCTACAGAACATCACCGGCTTCATGGTTGGCCGGCGCGCGGAGGCGGGCGGCATTGCCAAGGACGGAGCCAAGTTGGTCACCGCGGTTGCCTGCGCGAATGTTCCCAAGCTGAGCGTGATCATCGGTGGCAGTTACGGCGCGGGCAACTATGCGATGTGCGGTCGCGCCTACTCGCCACGGTTTTTGTATCAATGGCCCAACGCCCGGATTTCGGTAATGGGTGGTGAACAGGCCGCCAGTGTGTTGGCCACTGTAAAGCGCGATCAGATGAAAGCGCAGGGCGTGGATTGGGCGGTCGCCGAGGAAGAAGCCTTCAAGCAACCGATCCGGCAGCAGTACGAAACGCAGGGTCATCCTTACTATTCGTCGGCCCGGCTCTGGGATGATGGGGTCATTGATCCGGCGGAAACCCGGCGCGTGCTCGCGCTGAGTCTCGCGGCAGTCAGGCATTCACCGGGTGAGGAAACGCGCTACGGCGTGTTCCGCATGTGATCCGGACGTCCGAACGGAAGGGGAACTGCGAGTGATGCGAAGTCTATTGGTTGCGAACCGCGGCGAAATTGCCTGCCGGATCTTCAGAACGGCGCGGCGCCTCGGAATCCGCACCATTGCCGTCTACTCCGATGCCGACGCGTCCGCTCAACATGTGAAGCAAGCGGATGAAGCCGTCCGGATCGGTCCCGCGGCACCTCGCGAAAGCTACCTGAACATCCCGAAGATTCTGGAAGCCGCGCGTGCGACCCACGCGCAGGCGATTCATCCGGGCTATGGATTTCTCTCCGAGAACGCCGACTTCGCGCAGGCCGTTGCGGATGCCGGATTAACCTATGTTGGTCCGCCTGCGGCTGCTGTGACTGCCATGGGCTCGAAGATCGTCGCGAAAGCGCGGATGCGGGCCAAAGGCGTGCCGGTTCTTCCGGGCTATGAAGGTACCAATCAGGCTTTAACGCATTTGCAGGGGGAAGCGCTTCGTTTGGGAATGCCGCTGATTATCAAGCCGGCCGCGGGCGGTGGCGGCAAGGGCATGCGGATCGTCCGCGATTCAGCCGATCTCCCCGAAGCGCTCGCGGCGGCGCGCCGCCTGGCACAGAGCGGGTTTGGCGACGGATCGTTGCTGCTGGAACGGTATCTTCCGGCACCGCGACACGTCGAAGTGCAGATCTTCGCTGACTCGCACGGCAACTTCGTGCATCTGGGCGATCGCGACTGTTCCATTCAACGCCGCCATCAGAAGTTGATTGAAGAGGCACCGGCGCCCGCGTTGCCGGATGATCTGCGCGAGCGGCTGCGAGCGGCGGCGATCGTGGTTGCCCGTGAGATTGGCTATGTCGGCGCGGGAACGGTCGAATTCCTCTTCGACGGCCGCGAGTTTTATTTCATGGAGATGAATACCCGGCTGCAGGTGGAGCACACAGTGACGGAACAGGTCACCGGGCTCGATCTCGTCGAGTGGCAGCTCATTGTGGCCGCGGGAGAGCGTCTGCCCCTCGCACAAGCCGAGATCCACTTACGCGGCCATGCAATTGAGGCCCGGATCTGCGCGGAGGATCCTGAACGGGATTTTCTGCCGAGCGCGGGCGATCTGCGGCTGCTCGAATGGCCGCAGCCCGAGCGGGCGCGAGTGGATGCTGGGTTCCGCACCGGTGACCGGGTCCCGGAGAGTTATGACTCTTTGCTGGGCAAGGTGATCTGCTGGGCTCCGACCCGTACCGAGGCTGCCGGGAAACTCGCTGGCGCACTCGATCAGATCCATTGCGCGGGAGTGCGCACCAACGAACGCTGGCTCGCGCGCATTCTCCAGGCGCCCGAGTTTCTGCGAATCGAGCACAGCATCGCCTGGCTCGAATCACATGCGAAACAATTCGCCGATAAAAGCGATTCCGTGCGGGACCGGCGGGCAGCGGTGTTCGCAGCCCTCGGTGTGCACCAGCCCACGACGCAAACCGATCCCTGGGCGTCCGTGGACGGATTCACGCCCAATCTGCCCGCCAGCGTGCAGTTTTCACTGCAGTTGCGCGGGCAACAGCATGCGATCGCGATCGGATCCGAGCCGCGGGAACAAACGACGATCGGCGTTGATGAGACGAACGTTTCCGTGTCCAACGTGTTGCGCGCGGCGGATGAAATTGCGGCCACTCTGGACGGGTTGCGTCTGAAAGCCCACGTGTTCGTATACGGAATACACGTGCACGTATGGCTCGAAGGCCAACATTACGATTTCGTCCACGAAGACCCACGCTCCAAGGTGTTTTCAGCGACTGCGACCGGTGGCGGCCTTACAACTCCACTGCCCGGAGTGGTGGTCGCAGTGAAGGTAACCGAGGGACAATCGGTCGCGGCCGGAGAAGTTCTGATGGTGATAGAAGCAATGAAGATGGAACATGCCATCACCGCACCGCAGGCCGGAACCGTCCAATCGCTTCACTTCGCCGCCGGCGACCGTGTTTCCGAAGGCAGCGCGCTGTTGGAGCTCACTCCCGCGTCGGGGAATTGAGTCCGCCGCGGAACTATCTATACTGCAAACACGTCCCGCGGTGAGTGCGAACAAAAATAATTCTGCCCGGGTGAGATATTTCGCTGTGGTGCAGCAGTAATTGTGTGGCAGTTACTGTCGCCCGCGTGAGCGTTGTCGATCGGATGGTGTCGAAGGAATACGTGCAGACCGCTCGTCCGTACGATAGGGACTTAGCGTCTCCCGGTGCCTGGACTGAAAACCGGACTTTCTTCCAGGGGCCCTAGGTGGGTGACAGTAACTGCCTTCACTCGCACGATTGTGACCGGCACTGGAAATTGGTTGGAGTATTGACGCAGGTTGTACTCGCCAACGAAAAAAAAGTATGCGTGCGCTCACGTCGGAGCTTGCCTGTGGTGGCGTGTTGTTGCAGGATCGGGGCTGGTCCCCCTGCTCAAAGATTGAGCATCGCAGGTTGTCAGATCCATCGGATCGGAATGACAAAACATGTCATTGAGTGGAACCAACTTGCCGTCACGGAGATCAACTGAGGTGCCGCACCATCGCGGATCTGTCGAAGGGGGCCGCAGGTAGAGCAGGGAGCTCATACGCGCGGCCAGCACGGAAGCCATATGAATCGCACATGGGAGTGGGGAGGCAAGGATGTCACGCCGATCCAGACTGCACGTACCGGGCGGCGTCTATTACGTCGTTCAACGTAGTAACGCTCGTCAACCAATTTTCACCGAGGAAGCCGATTACGCGACGTTCGAGAGATTGCTCTCGACAATGCTGGTCAGATGCCGCGTGCGCGCGCACGCGTTCTGCTGGGAAACAGACGCGATCCATCTGGTCCTGCAAATATCTGATATGCCAGTTGGCCGACTCATGCAACGGCTGAGCAGCCAGTACGCCCGGCGGGTACACCGGCGTGCCGGTGAGCTGGGACATCTGTTCCAGCAGCGCTATCACGCACTGTTGATCGATCCGGATGTCTACCTGTTGAGACTCATCCGGCACGTTCACATGTTGCCGGTGCGTTCCGGCAAGGTGACCGACCCGGCTGACTACGCATTGAGCAGTCATCTCGCCTACGCGGGAACTGCCAATGTTCCGTGGCTCACGACCAACGTGGGGCTGCGGATGCTGGCGCAACGGCCGGAACAGGCACGCTTCGCCTACAACCGGCTCATGTTGGAAACGCCGGCGGGCGGGGAAACTCAGAGCTTCGAGCATGGCGGAACCGACGATCCGCGCGTGCTGGGAGATCGTGAGTTCATGGCAGCGATTCCGCGCAACATGCGGGTCTATCGCAGCACGTACTCGCTCGACCAGGTCATTGATACGGTTACCTGTACGTTGGGTCTGGAGAGGAGTGAAGTCCTTTCCCGCTCGCGACAACGGCGCCTGGCGCTCGCAAGGGCGCTGATCACCTGGTACGCGACGGAGCGCGGAGTGGCAACACTTGCCGAAGTTGCACGACGCCTGCAGCGTGATCCTTCAACACTGTTTGTAGCGGTGGAGCGGTATCGGACCTTGCGGCCGGAGCTGTTCAACCTGACAGCGTTGCAGGATACGGGACCGTTGGTGAGACAACTGCCGTCACAGGCGAGCAGCAGCAGTACGCCACAAAGCAGCTGACGGGATAAGGCTCGTGCCCGGGCTCACAGATCTACTGGTCTGTTTGCTCGGGCACTTTGGAGGATAGCCTCCAGCGTCATGGCAATGTCGATGGATTGTTCGGGCGAAGCACCCTCCCATCGACCCTGGCCCCGCACCAACCCGGCAAACGATTCCGCTTCGGCGCGAAAGCCGTTCAATCCGGCCGTTTCGACCTTTTCAAACTCCTTGTCCGCGGCAACCCCGCGTTTGACGAGGAATTCAGCCGGCCGCCCCGCGGGCAGGTGATTGGGAAACGGCGTCTCAATCACACCCTGGGTGCCCGCTATCAACGCGAAGCGGTGCACGCTCGTGGAGAAACTGCTCGTGACCTGAGCCAACAACCCGCTTTTGAATTCGAGTGTCGCCGCCAGCGCGTGATCAACGCCATCCTTCCAATGCGCGACGGCACTCACCCGCGCCGGTCGTTCCCGTGCAGCCATGATGATGAGACTGACTGGATACGTGCCGGCATCCATCAATGAGCCGCCCGCCAGATCGGAGCTGCCGCGGATGTTGGGCCCGGGCGAGAGCGTAAATCCAAAGCTCGATTGAATGAGCTGCAATGAGCCGATCGCGCCCGCGTGAATCATTTCCAGCGCCGAAATCGTCTGCGGCTGCGCCCGGTACGGGTAGCCTTCAACGAGGTGTACCCGATTCTTGCGCGCTGCTGCAAACATGGCGCGCGCCTCATCGCCGCTCGTGCACAACGGCTTCTCGCACAAAACGTGCTTACCCGCTTCGCAAGCGCGGATCGACCACTCAGCATGCAGGCTGTTGGGCAGAGGATTGTAGATTGCATCGATTTCCGGATCCGCCAGCAAGGCTTCATACGATCCGTGAAAACGCGGAACACCATTTTCGCGCGCAAACTTTTCGGCCTTCTCCGTGGAACGGCTGGCCACGGCGGCCACCGAAACGACGGTCGACGGTTTCACGCCGGAAATAAATTGCCGCGCAATATTCGCAGCCCCCAACACACCAACGCGCAATGGTTCACTCATCTCAGGCCCTCAGGGAAAATGGCGTGAAGTTGGTGTCGCGATCGTAGTAGTCCTCGTTCTCGACCCGTTTCAGGAACGCCACGATCCGGTAGGTGGCGGGAGTCATGATGACCTCCCACAGTGACTTCAGAAGATACTGCGTGACCGTGACACCGATCAGTTGGGGCGTCGGCCAGACGTCATAAAATGCGATTGTGTAAAACAACGTGGAATCCACGAGCTCGCCGCACAACGTGGAACCAATGACCCGCGTCCACAGCCAGCGGCCATTGGTCATGATTTTCATCTTGGCCAGCACGTAACTGTTGACCAGTGAGCCGCTCCAGAACGCAACGATGGAGCCGAAGACGACGCGCGGCGTACTCCCGAAGATGGTTTCCACGGCGGGCTGATTGGCTTTCCAGAACTCCGCCGGCGGCAATTTCACAATGACGGTCGCCATGAGCGACGCAAAGATCAGCGCCGCCACGCCGCTCCAGACGACCCGCCGGTCGCGCGCGTAGCCATAGACTTCAGTGAGGATGTCGCCGAAGAAATAGGAGAAGGGGAAAAACAACACGCCGGCCCCGAAAGTCACGTCCCCGATGACGGGGACGTGCACAGTCGCTGCCTTGGCGGGCCCGATGATGTTTGCGCACAGAAGCACGCAAACATAGGCGCCCAGGATCAGGTCATAGTATCGGTAGCTTTTCAATGCGATGGTCTATGAGCGGGCCTACGTCAGCGCGCCGCATTGGCTCGCAGTTTCTCCAGATAGCGATCGCGCAGCAAAGTCTGACGCGACTGCATGGGTTGCGATTGTCCCTCGATGAACACGCGCTGTGCCAGCGAAGTGACCTCCAGAGGATCTCCTGACCACAACACGAGGTCCGCGGGGCGCCCGCGGGCGATCGTGCCATTGCGGCTCGAGATGCCGAAGATCTCAGCCGGATTGCTGGTCAGCGCGGCGAGAGCGGCTTCCCAGGGAAGACCATGGGCGACGGCGAGGCCGGCTGCCTGGCGCACTTTGCGAATGTTGTGAGGCTGCGGATCATCGAGACTGAATGCAATCTTGACACCCGCGCGATTCAGTTTCGCCGCATTCTCCAAAGTCGCGCCCACGATATCGAATGACTCCGGCAGATCCTGGAACGGATTCATCACCACCGGGATGTGCGCTGCGGCCAGCTCCGGGGCCACGCGCCATGCCTCCGAGCCACCCTTGATGACAGCGTGTAACTTCTCGCGCCTGGCCACCTCGATGACCTGCCGGATATCTGATGCACGATCCACGTCAAACACGACGACGCCGTGGCCCTCGAGATAGCCCTGCAGTGTCTGGCGACCCGCGGGCGTCAGCAGTCGCTGATCATTTGGCAGCAGCAATTTCGGCGCACGAACCTCGCTGATTGCCTGGTCGAGCAACATGTACTCCGCGGCCCGGCTACCGCCGGACAACGCGCTGGCATCGCCGCCGACGTCAACAAAGAGCGTATGCGACTTAGGCACGAGACTGCCGTCGAGCTGAGCCACCGAGCCCTGACCGGCAATGATGGTTCCACCCGGAGCGCCTTTGCCACCCGGCTCGGCGGTTGCGGAAATCACCGCGAAGGTGATGCCGCCCATGCGAGCCACTGCGAGAATGACTGACTCCGGATTGAAAGCCGCTGTGACATCGAACTCCGGTCGCATGGAGCCGAGCTTCAGGGAGTAGTCATCCACGCTGGATTCCAGGCCGATTTCCTCGATCCCGAGATGACTGAAGCCGCCGAACATCCCGGGAGTTACCGGCTTGCCGTCAGCGTCAATGACCTCCGCGCCGGCAGGTGCTTTGAGGTCGTGTCCCAGCTCCGCGACCTTGCCGTCGGAAATCAACACGTCGGTGTGCTCGAGCACCCCCGCGCTGCTGGCGGTGTGGACAGTTGCGTTCTTGATCAGAACGGGAGCTGCTGCCACTGGCAATGTGACTGCGGCAGTGAGGGCACACAGGAGTGTTTTGAGGGTCTTCATGGGTACACCCCCGCGGCAGCCGGCTGTCCGAGCGTGAAGTCGGATTGAGGTGTGAGTGCGGGGTTCGATCGGTCGTAACGCAAGGCGCCGTCAATGAACACGAAGTCGGCCAGTGCATAGACGCTGAAGGGGTTGCCGTTCCAGACAACAACATCACCCATCTTGCCGGCTTCCAGAGTGCCCACGCGATCCAGAAGGCCCAGCGACCTGGCTGGATTGGCGGTGATCCATTTGATGGCTCGTTCCGGCGGAATCGTCAGACCGGCGCGCTGACCGTAGGCAATGGCCTTGGCCGCCTCCTGGTTGAGTCGCTGGATGCCTTCCTCGGAATCAGAGTGGACAATGGCGCAGCCGTTTGGAGCTGCATCCACGAACGAGATGTTCTCCGGGATGCCATCGTAGGCTTCCATTTTGAAGCCCCACCAGTCAGCCCACATGGCTCCGCAGACGCCGTTCTCCGCCAGCAGATCCGAGATCTTGTAGGCCTCGACGGCATGATGGAACGCCGACACGTGGTAACCAAACTCCTTCGACATGTCGAGGATGGTGGCCATTTCATCCGCGCGATAGCAGTGCATGTGTACGAGGATGTCGCCCTTCAACACCGCGGCGAGCGTGTCGAGTTTGATATCCCGCTTCGGCGGCTTGGCGTCTTTGTCCCCATTGGCCTTCTTGTGCTCGTACTCCTGTTGGTCGCGCAGATATTCCGTCGCCTGGACCCATTGATCACGGTAGCCCGCGACATTGCCCATGCGGGTGGAAGGAAATGTATTGCGCTCGCCGTAGACGCGCTTCGGGTTTTCGCCGCAGGCCATTTTCAAGCCCTGCCTGGCGCCGGGGAATTTCATGCCCTGGTAGGTGATGCTGGGGACGTTCTTCAGAACGACCGAGCGACCCCCGATGAGGTTCGCGGAGCCCGGCAGGATCTGCAGTGAAGTGATGCCGCCTGCAAGCGCGGTACGGAAGCCGGGATCCTGCGGCCAGACTGAGTGCTCGGCCCAGACATTGGGTGTCGTCGGCGAAGTAGCCTCATTCCCGTCCGAATTCGCTTCGACGCCGGGGCTCGGGTACACGCCGAGGTGCGAGTGGACGTCAATCAGTCCCGGAGTAATCCAGTGGCCTTTGCCGTCGATGATCCGACTTTGGGGCGGGGCCTGAAGATTCTGACCGACCGCCTGGATCTTGCCTTCAACGATCAGCACGTCGGCGTTGTCGAGACGTGTGCCCGTGCCAGTCAAGACCGTTGCGTTGCGTATGAGCGTCGGTGCGCTCTGTGGAACGCTATAGGTTGAAGGGTACAAGTTCGACGGCGGGGACGACTGAGCGGGCACCGGTTGGTCCGGCTTGTCAGTTTTGCTCGTCTTGGCACTCGTGGCGGCGCAAGCCGTCAAGAGTGCAGCCAGAATGAGGGTACCGAGCGTTCCTGAGGCCTGTAGCTTCATGAAATTCCTTGGCTGCAACGAATCACCCATTATCACTCGAGCGCGAGCGAAGGATCACTGCGTCCGCGTTTGAGTCGCGCCGAGGCGGTGGAAACATAAGGTGAATCGCGGTCAAAAAAGCGCCAGGGACGCTTGGCCCAGTGACCTGCGTAATCGACCCCGATTCTCGGGCCCGTACCAATATTCACCGGCCGACTTTCCCGTGGCCGTTCCAGCCAAAGCCGTTTGGCGCAGAGATCTGTGCCGTTGAGCGCGAGGTCGATGCCCATTGCCCGGCACAACAGGCCAGGACCCCAGGTTTTGTCGGTGATGCCCTCTACCGGCTCCAGCGCACGGAGCAGCACTGCATGCGGGACGCCCTTGCGGGAGGTCACTACATTCACGCAATACCAGAAGCCGTAGATAAAGTAGACGTAAGCATGTCCGGGTGGGCCGAACATGACTTCAGTGCGTTTGGTAAGACCGCGCGAGGAGTGCGCCGCGAGATCTTCGGGACCCATGTACGCTTCGCATTCGACGATTCGGCCGATGCGCTTTTTTACCCCGTCATCGTGGACGAGGTGTAATCCGATGAGCTCGCGAGCAACGAGGAGTGTGTCCTCGCGCGCATAGAAAGAGCGGGGGAGTTTCTTAGCCATGTGGCATGAATTGTCATGCCACAGGCCGCAAAAGTCTCGATCCGCCGCGGGTTATTCCGCGGATGCGAGTCGAGTCGAATTCTTCACGCCCTTGACACCGTCAACGCGCTTGATGTCGTCAATGGCGCGGCTGACTTCTGCCTGGTTTTTTGCGACGCCGGTCAGAGTAACTTCGCCCTTGTAAACGTCGATGTTGAAGTCAGTAGCCGAGACCGTACTGTCTTTTACCAGCGCTGCTTTTGCGCGTGTGGCTATGGTGGAGTCATCCACAAATTGGCCGGCGGTTTTCTGACCCTTGAATACGCTGCAGCCCGAGGCGAGAAGGACGACAGCAGTGATTGCAACGGTGTTGATCGATGTACGCATACAAGCTCCGATAGCTCCGCAAGATTGCTCGAGTTGTCTGGCTTGTACTCAGCAAGAGCAGTGCCCATCATTCAGGGAATGGTGCTCCGGCGGATTGACTTATTTGCCCGGATCGGTTGATATTCAATAGGTTATGCATCGTTGGTGGAAATGACATGAAGCGCTTGATGGGGATTGTCCTGCTGCTCGGTTGCCTGAGTGGGCCCGCGGGCGCGACCGTGTATGAATTGCCTGCAAATGGTGCCGCGGTGTTTGGCACTGACGAGCGCATCAAGGCGACCTATCAGGACACGCTGCTCGACATAGCGCGACGCTACAGCCTCGGTTACGAGGAAATCATCCGCGCCAACCCGGGCGTGGACATGTGGTTGCCGGGCGAGGGCAGAGACATTCTGCTGCCCGGCAGGCGAATCCTGCCGCCGGGTCCACGGGAAGGCATCGTGGTGAACCTTCCCGAGCACCGGATCTATTACTTCCCAAAACCCAGGAAGGGCGAGAAGCCGGTTGTCATCACCTATCCGGTGAGCATTGGCAAAATGGACTGGAGCACTCCGCTGGGGGAGACAAAAGTCATCGCCAAACAGGCGCATCCGTCCTGGTACCCGCCTGAGTCAGTTCGTAAGGAGCACATCGCCAACGGCGATCCGTTGCCAAAGGTTGTGCCACCTGGACCGGACAATCCGCTCGGTGATTACGCGATGAGACTCGCCGTCGGTGGCGGAAGTTACATGCTTCACGGGACCAACAATCCGATGGCTGTTGGCATGGCGATCACTCACGGTTGCATTCGCATGTACCCGGAAGATGTCGCCGCGTTGTTTCCGCTCGTGCCCGTCGGTACGAAAGTCTGGTTGATCAACGATCCGGTGAAAGTCGCGTACGTGGACGGCGAGCTGCTCCTGGAAGCGCACCCGCCTGTCGATTCGGAAGGCCAGACCACCGAACCGAACCTGGAGTTGCTGTCGCAACAGTTGGACAAGGCTGTCGGCAACGACACCGCCGCAATCCATTGGGATCTGGCGCGCGAGACATTACAGGCCGCAAATGGAATCCCTGCGGTGGTCGGGTTGCAGGCGGACCTGACTCCCAGCCCCGATGATCCCAACGGCGCCGCGCCGCAGACACCTGGTGCCATCGCCTCATCGCCGGGCGTTGCCACTCCGTCGCAAGCGCCAAGTGCCACCGGGGCGCTGCCCCAATCGCCTGGCGTCCCCGGCGCCGCGGCGTCCAGGGCCGCCACTTCGCCGAGCGCACCCGCCGCCCCGTCGCCCGGCGCGCCCGGTGGCGCGTCACAGGGTGTTGTTGGCACATCAGCCCCCGCCACTGCGCCAACCGGATCCGCCGCCAACTCGGCCGCGCCCTCGGAGCCGTCGACGAAGACGTTGGCGCCTGTATATGCGCCAGGCACCGGCCCCGGTACCTCCCCAGCCGCGGCGACATCCGTGCCGAAGCCAACATCAGCCGCACCGAGGCCGCCCGCGCCGAATTGAATTCGACGGCGGCCGCACCGAAGCCGCCCGCGCTGAATTGATTCCGACGATCGCCGCGCCGCAGCCCCCGCCGTCGCACCACTGCCGCCGCGAAATACCGAGCGCAGCCCCGACGCTGAGCCAAACTAACTGCGGCAGCCGCGCGCCGCCGCGAACAATCGCTTGCCCCCGGGTCGGCGCGGTTGCCCTCGGCTGCCGTCGCCAAGCGCGTTTGCCGAAGCGATCGGTCTGCCGTCGCCGACGCGCTACTAGCGCTCGTGCCGCTCCGGCCGGCGCGTCGCTTTGTACGTCATGTACAGCGCCCGCAGCTGCGCGATCACACGTAAAACCGTAGATGCGCGCGTCGCCAGTGCCATAACCGTCGTAAGCAAACCGATACCGCCGAGGCCCGTGCCACCACCACGGGGCCTACGTCGCCGCCTACGCAAAAACATCATCAACAGCCCACCTGCGCCCGCAATCAACGGCAACAGGCTCTTGCTCGTCTTCCCGCCCGCGCTGCGACTCCAGGCGGAGAGGGCGGCTCTCGGTGTCAGCTGGGCGACCCGGTAGGACAGCTCCAGCCGCTGCTCCTCACACTTGTTGAGCAGCGCCTGACGCCTCGCTTCCAACGCATCGAGCCGGCTGCTCATGATTCGCCACTCACCCTTTGTTGGTCTGTTTCCAGTTGTGCGAGCGTCCCTGCCAGCATGGGCGGCTTCGACCGGAACGTTCTGGCGGCGATAAAGCCGAACACGCCCATCAGTACGAGGAACAGGCCCGCGCCGCCGAGGACACCCAGCATCCGATGGGTATCCCACAGGGCGGCAACAACCGCGACCACCGCAAACGCCAACGCAAGCAGCCCGCACGCGACCGCCGCGAACGACCAAAGCAACAATTGGATCGTCCGCAGGAGAAAGATCTCGGCTTCAACAGCCGCCAGATCGAGCCGCGTCCGAGCCGCCTCGATCACACTGTTCAAAAGGCCTCGAATCACACCCATGGGGGCGTGGCCTTCGGGGTGTATGCCTTCGTGTGCGTGATCGCCGGTGGGCTCTTCGGTCATTTCCGTCCCATGAGCAGACCGATTACCAATGCGACACCGCCGACGACGGCGATCGTCTTCCACGGGTTGTCTTCCACGTACTCGCCGACGACGCGCGCGCGGCCCGTCAGGTCACGTTCGACGGATTTCAGCCGACTTCGCACTGCACGCAGGGATTCCTCGGCACGGTCTCGCGCCTCGGACGCCTTTTCACCGGCCACGCCTGCCGTGGCGCGCAACAACTCTTCAGCGTCACTGACGAGCGTCTGCAGGTCATCGGCCAGTTTGCCAACATTCATCTCAACCATTGGGTCACTCCTGGTCATGGTGTAAACGGGGTCTGTACAGGCAAGCGTCGTTCCCGCACCGGGGGGCTGGCTCACCTTCGGTCCCAGGTAAACGCTTCAACCGGCAAGAATTTCCACGGCGGCGCGAACGAGAACCCCTTCTTCTTCTACGGGGATCACCTGCACCCTGACAGGCAACTTCGCGGAGTCGATGCGGGCCTCCTGTCCCCGCGCAGCATCATTGGCGGCCGGGTCCAATTCGATTCCGGCCCAGCCCAGACCTGACAGGATACGCTGCCGCACCGCCGGAACGTGCTCGCCGACTCCGCCCCCGAAGACAATACCATCGCAACCACCCAGGACGGTAAGGTAGGCCCCGATGTACTTCCGGGCCCGGTAGCAGTACAGATCAATGGCGAACTGTGACCGCGGGTCCGGATCGGCTGCCAGCTTGCCCAGGTCCGTGTTGCCGCCCGACAAACCCGAGACACCGGCCTCGCGGTTCAGCAGCGCAATGATCTCCTCGGAGCTCTTCCCCAGCCGCTTTTGCAGATGCGGCACCACCGCCGGGTCCAGGTCACCCGAGCGGGTTCCCATCACCAGTCCCTCGAGGGGCGAGAATCCCATCGACGTGTCCAATGGCTGGCCACGGTCGATGGCCGTGATGGAGGCGCCACCGCCGAGCTGCAACGTGATCAGTCTTCCGCCGTCCGGCACGTCAGGGCACAGCTGCGTCCACCGGCGCCATAACGCCTGATGAGCCAGGCCATGAAATCCGTACCTGCGCACATCCTGCTCGACGCCATATTCCGGTGCGAGCGCGTATTCACCGGCAACCCGTGGCAATGAGGAGAAGTAGGAAGTGTCGAACACCGCAACCTGTGTGACATCAGGACCCGCAACGCTGTGCGCACCTTCGATCCATTCGAGCGCCTTGGGATTGTGGAGCGGCGCGAGCTCGGACAGCGACTCGATCGTTTTGATGACATCTGGATCGATCCGGACCGGAGCGGGGAAGTGATGACCACCGTGAACTACGCGGTGCGCCATCGCATCGGGAGCATTCGGAAGCTTTGCCAGAAATGCGCGCAGCACCTGCTGCGGTACGAGTTTTTCGCCGCTGAGATGCTCGTGTGAAATTTGTGTGACTGTGCCTGCCGCGGCGGTAAATGCAGCGAGCTTTACCGATGTGCTGCCGCTGTTGACGGTTACAACCGTACAAGACCGATCGGAATGTTTTGTGCTACACACGAAGCTTCCTTTCGAGCATCCGCAACCGATGAGGGACATGATGTCCGCCGTGAGCAAAGAGCAATCCCAGCCATTGTCCGCCGCCGAGCTGCAACGTATCCATGCCTGGTGGCGGGCCGCCAACTATCTGGCCGCCGGACAGATCTACCTGCTCGATAATCCACTGTTGCGCGAGCCGCTCACGCTCGATCACATCAAGCCGCGGCTGCTCGGCCACTGGGGAACCACGCCCGGTATCAATTTCATCTACGCGCATCTGAATCGAATCATTGTTGCCCGTGATCGCAACGTACTCGCAATCATAGGTCCCGGCCACGGTGGCCCGGCACTCGTGGCAAATACGTATCTCGAGGGCAGCTACAGTGACCTGTATCCCGATGTCAGCCAGGACATTGAGGGGATGCGGCGCCTGTTCAAGCAGTTCTCATTTCCGGGTGGCATTCCCAGTCACTGCGCGCCGGATGTCCCCGGCTCGATCAATGAAGGCGGCGAGCTCGGTTATTCGCTGTCCCATGCGTTTGGCGCCGCCTTCGACAATCCAGACCTCGTGGTGGGCTGCATCGTGGGAGATGGCGAGGCGGAGACCGGACCCCTCGCCACGGCATGGCATTCCAACAAGTTTCTGAATCCGGTCCGTGACGGCGCGGTGCTGCCCATTCTGCATTTGAATGGCTACAAGATTGCCAACCCCACCATCCTGGCGCGCATTCCACGCAAGGAGCTCGAGAGCTTATTTGTCGGCTATGGCTGGGAGCCGTACTTCGTCGAAGGCCACGAGCCCGAAGACATGCATCAGCAGATGGCCGGCACGCTCGATCGTATTTTCGATCGCATCGACAGCATCCAGCGCGAGGCGCGCAAGACCGGCGCGAAACCAACACGGCCATGTTGGCCGATGATCGTCCTGAAGAGTCCGAAGGGCTGGACCGGACCGAAAGTCGTCGACGGTCAGAAGATCGAGGGCACGTGGCGAGCCCACCAGGTGCCGCTCGCGGGACTGGCGAACAATCCCGAGCACCTGCGGATGTTGGAGCAATGGCTGCGCAGCTATAAACCCGAGGAGCTGTTCGACGCCAAGGGTGCGCCGGTTGAGCTGGTCCGTGAGTCCAGCCCGAAAGGCACGCATCGCATGGGCTCTACGCCGCATGCGAATGGTGGCCTGCTGCTGAAGGACCTGATCCTTCCTGACTTGCGCAAATATGCCTCCAAAGTGACACGGCCCGGCGGCGACATGGCGGAGTCGACCCGGTTGCTGGGTGCCTACCTGCGGGACCTGTTCGAGCTCAATGCCGCGGCGAAGAACTTCCGCTTGTGGGGGCCGGATGAGACGGCGTCCAATCGTCTCGATGGGGTGTTCGAGGTCACGCAACGCACGTGGGATGCGGAGTTTGTTCCTGATGACAGTCATCTCGCCACCGACGGTCGCGTGATGGAGGTGCTGTCAGAGCATCAGTGCCAGGGGTGGCTGGAAGGGTACCTGCTGACAGGGCGCCACGGCCTGTTCAACTGCTACGAGGCGTTCATTCACATCGTCGATTCGATGTTCAACCAGCATGCGAAGTGGCTGGAAGCCTCGCGGAAGATCCCGTGGCGTCGCAGTGTCTCCTCACTGAACATTCTGCTGACCTCGCACGTCTGGCGACAGGATCACAACGGGTTCTCGCACCAGGACCCTGGATTCATTGATGTCGTGTGCAACAAGAAAGCAGATGTGGTGCGTGTCTACCTGCCGCCCGACGGAAACACCTTGCTGTGTGTTGCCGATCAATGTTTGCGCAGCCGCGATCTGGTGAATGTCATCGTGGCGGGCAAACAGCCCGAGCCGCAATGGCTCGACATCGAGTCTGCCTATCGGCACTGCGCTGTCGGCATCGGTATTTTCGAATGGGCCAGCAGCGATACCGATGGCGAGCCGGATGTGGTGATGGCTTGCGCCGGAGATATTCCAACGATGGAAACGCTCGCCGCGGTGAGCATTCTGCGCAAGCACGCACCGGAGCTGAGAGTACGAGTGGTCAATGTAGTCGACCTGATGACGCTGCAGCCGCGTGAAGAACATCCGCACGGACTCACCAACGGCGAGTTCGATTCACTGTTTACGACCGACAAGCCCGTGATCTTTGCCTTCCATGGTTATCCATGGCTGATTCATCGCCTCACTTACCGGCGTACGAATCATCACAATATTCACGTGCGCGGCTATAAGGAGGAGGGCACGACGACGACGCCTTTCGACATGGTCGTGCGCAATGACCTGGATCGGTTCCACCTGGTCATGCAGGTGGTAGACCGTGTCCCGAAGCTGGGCTATCGGGCCGCCTACCTGCGGCAACTGATGCGCGGTAAGCTGACGGATCACAAGCTGTACATCGTCCAGCGGGGCGAGGACATGCCGGAAGTGCGCGACTGGGTCTGGCAGGACAGTCGCGATGAAAGTGGGGCGCACTGAACCTTTTCTGCCGTTTTTACAGGTAATTACTGTGGCTATTTCAAATTCTTCTGTGGCAAATCCCCTCGTGCAATTGCACCAACTTGGACAAAGCATCTGGCTGGACGACATCGGCAAAAAAATGCTGAATGACGGCAGCCTGGCGAAGCTCATCAAGGACGACGCCGTCGCGGGAGTCACGTCGAACCCGGCCATCCTGTCGCACTCCATCACCAGCGATCCCCTGTATGGGCAGGCGATCAAGGACCTGCTGCCGAAGGTCAAGAGCAGCATGGAGATCTACGAGGCGCTGGCCATCGACGACCTGCAGCGCGCCGCCGACCTGTTCCGTCCCCTGTATGACTCGGAACAGGGCAAGGATGGCTTCGTCAGTCTCGAAGTCTCGCCGCATCTCGCGTTCGACACGGAAGGCAGCATCAAGGACGCGCGCCGGCTCTGGGGCTCGCTCAATCGTCCGAACGCGTTCATCAAGATCCCGGGCACTCAGCCCGGTGTGGCGGCCATCCGCCAGGTGATTGCGGACGGCATCAATGTCAACGTGACGCTATTGTTTTCTCCTGAGCGCTATCGCGCTGTGGCCAACGCCTATATCGAAGGCCTGGAAAAGCGCGTCGCCGAGAAGAAGCCCGTCGACCGCGTGGCCTCGGTCGCCAGCTTCTTCCTGAGCCGCATCGACAGCAATGTGGACCCGAAGTTGGACAAGATAGCGGCTTCCGGTCAGGCGGCTGCGAAAGACTTGCGCGGACAGGCCGCAATTGCGAATGCCGCGCACGCCTATACGATCTATCAGGAACTGATCGCCTCGCCACGTTGGCAGGCATTGGCCAAGGCTGGCGCACGTCCTCAGCGCCTGCTGTGGGCATCAACCTCTACCAAGGACAAGTCCTACAGCCCGATCAAGTATGTCGAAGAGCTGATCGGCCCCAACACGGTCAACACGGCGCCGCTCGAGACCATCAATGCCTACCGGCAGTCGGGCAAGCCGACGTTGAGCCTCGAAACGCATCTCGGCCAATCCAAGGGCATCCGGGACGGGCTCAACAAGCTCGGTATCGACCTGGAAGAGGTGGCGCGCGAGCTCGAGCAGGAAGCCGTGAAGAAGTTTGTCGAGCCGTTCGACAAGCTGCAGGGCTGGCTGGAAGAGCGCCGGGGTCAGTGAGCCCCAGGAGCCTGTCTGACAGGCTCCGGGCGCGGCTTCGGGGATTCCCGTCCCTGTTGCAACAACCACTCTCGGAGGGCCGCCACCTTGGGAAAGGTGGCGTAGTCCTCCGGGCAGACAAAGTAATAAGAGAACTCGTGCGGAACGACGTGCTCACTTGCGCACACTAGCCGTCCAGCCTCCAGCTCACTGGATGCGATTGTCCAACGCAGCAGGGCGTATCCCATTCCAGCCATGCAGGCCGTCAGCATGCTGACCGGCTCGTCGATGTAGGCACCCCGCAGCGTCGTCATCGATCGGGTATCCCCCGTTGCCCAATGAGCCCAATCCAACTCTTCCCCATGGAGCAACGGGTACCGCGCAAGGTCCGTCGTCTTTGGCAATGGCCCGTACTTCTCGAGGACGCTCGGGGCAGCAACGGCCACCATCCAGTCGTCCATGATCTTTTCCGTGCGCAGGCCCCCATAGTGGCCCAATCCGAAGCGCACGGCCGCGTGGAAGTCAGATCGTGCAAAATCGACCTGCTCGGTTGAGGTATGCAGACGCAATTCGATGTCCGGATGCTGGACTCGAAACCCGACCAGGCGGGGCATCAGCCAGCGCTGCAGGAACGAGGCGAACGTGCTGACATTGATGCTGCCCGACTGACGGTCCTGGCGTAAGCGTTGCAACGTGGCTTCGAGCTGGTCGAGACCCTGCCGGATCCCCGGTAACAGTCGCGCCCCTTCGGCTGTCAGTTGTACCTTGCGTCCGTCGCGTCGAAACAGGGGTGTCTGCAGGTATTCCTCGAGGGTCTTGACCTGTTGGCTGACCGCGGCCGGTGTGACATGCAACGCCTCGGCCGCCTCGCCGAAATTCAGGCGGGTGGCTACGGCCTCAAACACCCGAAGCGCATTCAAGGGCAGGCGGTCGTACGCGCTCATTCGGCGGACTCCTGCGCGCCCTGCGGTGCCCGGGGCAGGTTCTCCGTGGCCCGTGGTGCACCGGAAGTTTCGTCCGCGGCCTGTGGTGCTCCGGAGGGTTCGTCCGCGGCTGTCGGTGTACCGGCAGACTCCGCGCCCGTTGGTGTACCGGCGGACTCCGTCCCCAACGTTCGAATGTCTTCCTCCAGGCGCCGTCGCACTTCGCCGGCCCGTGCGGCATCCGCTCCCGTCTGCCGATTCAACACCTGCAACATCTGCTGAAGAGCTGTGCGCACCTCAGCTCTATCGAGCGAGGCATCCGCAAACAGGCCTTCGCCGTACTCCCAAATGGATTCAACGACGACATTGCTGCGTTTTGCCGCGAGCGCGCTTTGCACTCTCGCGGCATAGAGCGCGATGGCGGGTTGGGCGGATATGGCCTGGTCTATCAGACTCAGCGCCTCATCGCCGCGTTGCCGGCCACCCTGGCAACGCCACTGCACCTGCAAAAGCACCGCATCGAGCTTCCACGGATCACGCCAGGTTGCCTCGGCGAGTGAATCATCGAGGCTACGCAACTCATCCCAGCGATGTTGGGAGGCCAGCAGCGTGCCGCTGACTACCGCCTCGGCCGAGCGGGTCAACCTGGATGCCTGGGCCGTGACTTCCTTTGTCGCCGTGCCACGTGCCAGACGTGTGAGCCAGGGTTGGATGTATTCGTATCGCAGGTCTTCGCTCTGGGGATATCGTGCGAGCCCCTGCTGAATCATGTCCTGGGCGGCATCACTATCGCCGTCAGCAGCGAGCCTGGCTGCATTGACTTCATAGCCCATCTGCGACTGAGGGTCAGTGGCGCTGGCCAGCACGCCGAGGCGATCCCGTGCTCCGAGCATTGCCAGTCGCCGAGCCATGTAGCCGCGTTGGAACGCCGGGTTGGGAATCCTGAGTGGATCAAAAGGAGCCAGCAGGTGGTCAGTGGCCGACGGGGTCAATGAACCCGTGGCGGCGCTGGCCGTGGCCATCCGGTTACGGTCATCGGTGATGATCGGAGCACCTCGGGAAAGCCTCTGCAAAGAATGCCCATCCGCGACCAGCGCAACCAAGATGTCTTCCGGGGTATTGATACCCACCGCGGGAAATGCATTACCCAGGGGCGGTTGGTAACGATCAGCGCCTTTGCTGGCTACGAAAATGAGGGTGTAGGGATCCGGGCGATACAGTTTCGCATCCGCGAATACATCCAACACCGTGGCGGCGCAGGAACGCAGCAGTGCTTCATCCAGGAAGCTGACATTCAGCCACTGAACGAATACCCCGTGGTCGCTCAGGTGATCGCGCGCCTGGGTCATGAATTCGCGGGTGTACAGATGGGAGGCGGCGGCGGTCCAGGGATGGGATGGTTGCGAAACGATTGCGTCGTAGCGGCGCTGCGTGAGATTCAGTGCCGAACGGGCGTCGTTGATGACAACGCGAACACGGCCATCGGCCAGTGGCAGGTTCTTGCGCAAGCCACGTGTTGCCTCATTGGCGTCAATGACGCGCGGCTCGATTTCGATGACGTCAACATGTTTGATATCGTCGGGTACGTCTTCGAGGACGACCCCGCCGCCATAGCCGACCAACAGGAGATTCTCGGTATTGGCGCGCGACAGGACGGCCAATGGAAGCAGCCATTTCTCTCCGCTGAGGTGGGGTGCTGAGTTGCTGGTCTCAACGACGGCCTCCGGCAGACCGTTGGTTCGAAAGGCCAGCGAGCCGTTCTGTCCGAGGACAACCACACTGGAGCTTCTGCCCACCGCGTAGTAGAGCATCCGGCCGGATGGATCGATGTGCAGCGGTGAGGCTCGCAGCAGCTCAGCGGGGGGTGACGGTCGAAAAAAGGCGGCCGCAATGACCATCACGACGGTCGCGCCAATTCCCAGGGTCCAGCCCGGGGGCTGCACCAGCCAGACCGCCCCGACAGCCAACAGCACGCTCGACCAGACTGCCAGTTGTATGGAACCTTCAAATCGCAGGGCTGGCACGAGAACAAACCCGGCCAACAATGCGCCCAGGATGGCTCCCAGGGTGTTCCAGGCATACACACGAGCGGCCGCGGGTGCCGCGTCTTCCGCACGCTTGGCCAGAATCCGTACCGCGAGCGGAAAGGTCGCGCCGCTGAAAAAGGCGATGGGTACCATGACTGCGACCGCGCCGAAAGCGCTGGAGGGGAGCCGATCGACGAGTTGGTATGTGATCGCTGCCGCGACAGCGCAGGCAACTTCAGCGACTACAAACCCCGGGACGGCGATTTTTCGCTCGCGGGCGACGGCCGAACCGACAGCAGCCCCCAACGCCAGACCTCCGAGGAAGCCTGCCAGCAGGGTGCCGAAAGCCTGCAGGCTGCTTCCCAACACCTGGCTCAACAGCCGCGTCCAGAGTATTTCGTGGAGCAGCGCCACGGCCCCGGACAGGAGCATCAGTGGCAGGATCCATGTGGGCGAAGGAGGGCGGCGGAACGACGCCCGGCTGGCGGCTGCCCATGCAGCGGCGAAACCGGTCCGCCGGCGTGTTGTTGTTTGAGAAACGGTCAGCGCCAGGGCCGCTACGATGAAGTTGATCGCGGCAGCGGACCAGATGGTTCGAGTGAGTCCCAGACCGGGTAGAAGCCAACCCGTGGTTGCCAGGGCACCCGCTACGGCGCCCACGGTATTGAAAGTAAACAGCAGCCCGACTCGACGTCCGATCTGGCGATCGCTTTGGACGACGTGTCTTGCCAGCAACGGTAGCGTGGCTCCCATGCATACGGTCGGCACCGCCAGCGCAACGAACGCGCAGCCAATGTAGATAAAGGAGATGCCACCGAGCTGATCGAGGCCCGGCAGTTCGCGCTGCTGTCCAACTAAAGCGCGCTGCAGCCAGTCGCTGCCCGTGATGACGGTGGGCACCAGTACGGCCGCGCTGGCGCCTATGAGAAGCTCGAGAAGCGCGTACACCCGTACCGGTCGATCAATCATCGGCAGGAATCGCTGTACCAGCCACGCTCCGAGCCCGAGTCCGCCCATGTACGCCGCGAGCACGAGCGTAACAGCGACCTCCGTCGTGCCGAACACCAGCGCAAACTGGCGCGCCCACCCGATCTGATAGACGATCCCGGCAAACCCACTCAACGCAAAGCAGACAGGCAGCACGACCAGAGCCCAGGCGCTGGTCACTGCGGCGTTGGTTCGTAATACCGAGGTACTCACTCGATGCCCAATTCAGCCAAACCGTCCGGTGTCATCACCATCACGACCGACTTCGGACACCAGGGGCCGTTTGTCGGGGTCATGAAGGGTGTCATCCTGACGCGCTTCCCGGACGCAAAAATCATCGATCTCACGCACGAAATCGTGGTGCATTGGCCGGCTGAGGCGGGTTTCTGGCTGGCGCGGGCATTCGGGTACTTCCCGGCCGGAACTGTCCACGTGGCCGTCGTCGACCCCGGCGTCGGGACTTCGCGGGAGATCGTGGCCGTCTCGGCCCAAGACCACGTCTTCCTTGCGCCCGATAATGGCCTGCTCGCTCCGGTGGTGGCCCGCCACCCCGGTGCGGAAGTCATCCGGCTCGAAGGGTCAAAGCTGGCCCGCTTTGGGTTGCACCGGCCCAGCGCTACTTTCCATGGACGGGATATTTTTGCCCCCATTGCCGCTGAAATCGCTGCCGGTCGCTGTGTGCCGGCAGACCTGGGACCTCCGGCGGGCCCGATTGTGCCGGCCTGGGTGGACGAGCCCACGGTGGAATCAGGCGCCGTCACGGGCGTGGTCATTACGATCGATCACTTCGGCAACCTCATCAGCAACATCGATGGCACCCTGGTCGGCCGCTTTCGGCAACCCTTGGTACAGGCAGGAAACCACACGTTTCCACTGCTGCGCACCTATGGAGATGCACAGCCTGGAGACTACCTGGCCCTGGTGAATTCCTTTGGGGTACTGGAGATTGCCCGGGCGGAACAGAGTGCGGCCGAGGGCTTGGGGCTGAGCCGCGGCGCCCCCATAGTGGTCCGCGAAGGGACTCGTCGCAATTAGAGTTGCGTACGAGCCCCGATCCGTTATAGTGCCCAGCCTTGCGGCGCTTGCATGTGTCGCATTAGTTATTGATAAACCTACAAATTTATCCACCGAGCAATGTCGGAACGAGACAACGAGAGCTTCGATCTCGACGATGAATTCCTGAGCGGTCCCACGGAAGACGGCACGGACTACGACCGGCTGTTGGACAGGGTCGACAAGCGGGTTCGAAATCAGGGCAAGAAGGGCAAGGCTGCCTGGAGCAAGCTCGAGGAAGTGCTGGCGGATAAAAAGCTCGAGAAGGATCTGCTGGACTTCGACGACGACGACGAGCTGTAACCGCGCGTCTTCCAAAGTCCCTACCCCCAACGCAAGTCAACATAACGAGGCGACGGCTTCGGCGAGGGCCGCCGCGGCGGGAGCCGCGAGGAAAAATCCGTGACGCGCACGCCTTCTGCGTGGATTGTTCTCAAGTTCGGCGGCACGAGCGTTTCATCGCTCGCCAACTGGAGCAACATTGCCAAAGTAGCCCGCGACCGCCTCGACTCCGGCGCGCGCGTGTTGATTGTCCACTCCGCCGTCACCGGCATTACCGACCGTCTCGAGAAGCTGCTCGATGCCGCGCTCGCGCAGAAACACGAGTCGGAAATGCGTGCCATCGAGGAACGACATACCCGCCTTGCCGAAGAGCTCGGAATTGCGCTCGGAGCGGAGGTAGAGCGTTATCTCGCTGAGCTTCGGCACATTGCCGCGGGTGTTGCGTTGGTCGGCGAAGTCAGCGATCGCACCCGGGCGCGCGTGATGTCGACCGGCGAGTTGATGGCTACGGAGCTCGGCTCACGCTTTCTGCGATCCCGGGGCCTGCAGGTGGATTGGGCTGATGCCCGCACCATGTTGAAGGCCGAAGAGCGGCGCGGCGCCAACACGAAGTCCAGCATCCTGTCGGCGACCTGTGACTTCAGGCCGGATGGAGACCTGGAGTCGCGGCTCGATGCCATGGCCCCCGTGGTCATCACCCAGGGTTTCATTGCCAGCGACGATGATGGCAACACCGTGTTGTTGGGACGCGGTGGCTCGGATACCTCCGGCGCTTATTTCGCGGCCAAGATCCGGGCGCAACGCCTCGAGATCTGGACGGACGTGCCGGGCATGTTCAGCGCGAATCCGCGGTCGACCCCGACGGCGCGCCTGTTGCGCAATCTGCATTACGATGAGGCCCAGGAGATCGCGACCAGCGGTGCGAAGGTATTGCATCCGCGTTGCATCCTGCCTGCCCGTCAGTACCGCATTCCTCTGCACGTGTACGCCACGCAGGCGCCCGATCTTCTGGGCACGGTGCTCAGCGCCGAAGGCGGCGAGGGCGGCGCCCAGGTCAAGGCGGTTTGCACGAAGAAGGGCATTACGCTCGTTTCGCTGGAAAGTCCGGGCATGTGGCACCAGGTGGGCTTCCTCGCCGACGCCTTCCAGGTTTTCAAACAGCACGGCATGTCGGTGGACCTGGTTTCGACCTCGGAAACCAACGTCACCGTGTCGCTCGATCCGGCGGCCAACACGTTGGACAACTCCTTGCTCAGCGCGCTCGTGACCGACCTGTCGCGGCTGTGCCGTGTGCAGGTGATCGGGCCCTGCGCCTCGGTGAGCCTGGTGGGTCGCAACATCCGCGCGATCCTGCATCAGTTGGGCGATGCTTTCGAATTCTTTGAAGAGCAGAAGATCTATCTCGTCAGCCAGGCCGCCAACGATCTGAACTTCACGTTCGTGGTCGATGAGAACCAGGGTGACCGGCTCGTGGAGCAGTTGCATGAGCTGCTGATCCGGCCGGTGCCGGGCGATCCGGTGCTCGGGCCTACCTGGGAGCAGATTTTCTCGAAGGCCCAGGACGGCGGCGCCCGCGCAGTGCCGTGGTGGCGGCAGAAGCGAGCGGAAGTGCTCAGCGTCCTCGGCGATCGGGGTTCAGCGTTCGTTTACGACCTCGGGAGTATCAGTGCTGCTGCGCGCTCGTTGCGTGCGATGAAGTCGCTCGGCCGTGTTCACTACTCCATGAAGGCTAACTCGAGCCCTGAGGTGCTGAAGACGATCCACGCTGAAGGCGTGGACTTCGAGTGCGTGTCGCGAGGGGAGGTTGAGCGGGCTCTGCAGCTTTTCCCTTCGCTGGATCCCGGGAGAATTCTGTACACGCCCAACTTTGCGCCGCGGGATGAATACGCCTGGGCGTTTGAGCGTGGCGTACGGGTGACGGTCGACAATCTCTACGCGCTCACCGCCTGGCCGGATTTGTTCCGGGGCCGCGAGATTTTTGCGCGTATCGATACCGGTGTCGGCCGCGGTCACCACCATCACGTTCGCACAGCAGGCGCACATTCCAAGTTTGGTGTCCCCGTCGCCGAGCTCAAACAATTCCTGCGGCATTCGCAGGATATCGGCGTTCGCATCGTCGGCCTTCAGGCCCATGTGGGCAGCGGCATTTTCGATGTCACGAACTGGGAGCATCAGGCGCGCCAACTGGCGGATATCGCTCAGCACTTCACGGACGTGAAGGTCATCGATGTGGGTGGCGGATTGGGTGTGCCAGAGCGCAGCGATCAGCCTGGCGTGGACCTGCAGAAGCTGGACACTTTGTTGCTGGCTGTTCGTGCTGAGCATCCGAACCTCGAGTTCTGGATGGAACCCGGACGGTATCTCGTGGCGTCGGCCGGTGTGTTGCTCGCTCGCGTGACGCAGTTGAAGTCGAAGGGCGAGGTTCGCTATGTCGGTGTGAGCACCGGCATGAACTCTCTGATCAGGCCGGCACTGTATGGCGCGTTTCATGAGATCGTGAATTTCACTCGTGCCGATGAGCATCCGACCGAGCTGGTCAATGTCGTCGGCCCGATCTGTGAGAGCGCGGATGTGCTGGGGCACGACCGGTTGCTGGCTCCGACCCGGGAAGGTGACGTACTTCTTATTGCGAACGCGGGCGCATATGGATTCGCAATGAGCTCGCATTACAATCTTCGCGACCCGGCGGTGGAGCTGTACCTCTGAAGCGCGGCAAGTTTCGAAGGATGTTCTGGCGCGCCGTGCTCGGCACGGTGGCCTTCGTGGTGTTGGCTCTAGTTGGCTATTACGTCTATCTCGATCGCGACGTTGTAACTCAGTTCGAAGGGCGGCGCTGGACGGTGCCGGCCCAGATCTATGCAGCTCCTCTGGAGCTCTATGCCGGCCTGCCTCTGCTGCAGACCGACATGGAGCACGAGCTGCAGCGGCTCCAATACCGGCGTGTAGATAAGCTCGAGCATCCCGGCACGTACAAAGAGCAGGGCAATCGCATCGACGTGGCGCTGCGACCCGCCACGTTCGCGGATGAGTCGCGCCCTGCGTCCATTCTGACAGTTGTCGAGAATGCGGAAGGGATCGAGGCTCTGCGGGACAGCGCCGGTGCGGATGTGGCGATTGTCCGCCTCGAGCCCGAGCTCATTGGCAGTATTTTCCCCTCGCACGGTGAAGATCGGATCATTGTGACACCGCAACAGGTTCCGGCGTTGCTGCCGGCTGCGTTGGCGGCTGTTGAAGACCGGAATTTCTATCATCACCACGGTGTTGATCCCATCGGGATCGCGCGCGCGATGTGGACCAACCTGCGCGCGGGTCAGATCGAGCAGGGCGGCAGCACGCTGACCCAGCAGCTCGTCAAGAATTACTTTCTCGACTCGCGTCGCACGGCGGGACGCAAGATACGCGAGGCGCTGATGGCCCTGGCGCTCGACGCGCACTTCAGCAAGGCCGATCTCATGAATGCGTACATCAATGAGATCTTCCTGGGCCAGGACGGTGACCGTGCGATCCACGGGTTCGGTCTGGCCAGCCAGTTTTACTTCGGCAAGTCGCTTTCCGAGTTGGATCTGTCGGAAGTCGCCATGCTGGTATCGATTGTTCGTGGGCCTTCGTATTACGACCCGCGACGGCATCCGGACCGCGCGCGGATCCGACGCGATCTGGTGCTGCGCTTGATGGTGGAGCGAGGTGTCATCAATCAGGCGGATGCGCAGGCGGCCATGCGCAAGCCATTGGGTGTGACGAAGAAGCCTGGCGGAACCTACTATCCGGCGTACCTGGACTTTGTGCGGCGGACGCTCCGGCGGGACTACCACAATGAGGATCTGACCAAGGAGGGGCTGCGTATCTATACGAGCCTCGAGCCGAGGGCACAGGATCAGGCCGAGCATGCCCTCGAAAAAGAGTTGGAGCGGCTCGATCACACCAAGAAATATCCCGACGCGAAGCTCGAGGGCGCGGTCGTCGTGACCTCGTCGCAAAGCGGCGATGTGATTGCGATTGTCGGCAGCCGCAACGTCGGCTACGACGGTTTCAACAGAGCACTGGACGCGCGACGCCAGATCGGCTCGTTGGTGAAGCCATTTATTTATCTCACCGCGTTCGAGACGGGGCGTTACACCGCTGCCACGGTCGTGCAGGACGCTCCCGTCAGCATCAAGCTGGTCAACGGAAAATACTGGGAGCCTGAGAACTTCACCAAGACTTCGGCCGGGCCGGTCCCGGTGGTGCGTGCCCTGGCGGAGTCGTTGAACCTGGCGACCATCAATGTTGGCATGGATGTTGGGTTGCCGAAGATCGCAGAGACATTGCAGCGGTTTGGACTGCCGCGCTCGCCTGCCGTCGTGCCCTCGATGCTGCTCGGTACAGTGGATGCCACTCCTCTCGAGGTGGCGCAGATGTATACCGGCCTCGCCAATGGTGGATTCCGGACTTCGCTACGCGCTGTTCGTGCTGTCATCAGTGAGGACGGAAAGAAGATTCGAGCGTACGGGCTGGAAGTGACTCCCGTCGCCACGCCGGAGAACATCTATCAGGTCGATCGCATGATGGAGCAGGTGATGGTCCGTGGCACGGGCCGTCCGGCCAAGGCCGTGCTGCCTGCGAATCTGGTGGTGGCCGGGAAATCCGGCACCTCCTCGGACTACCGCGACAACTGGTTTGCCGGCTTCTCCGGCTCCCACGTGGCTGTCGTGTGGGTCGGCTACGACGACAATCTTCCAACCGGCTTTACCGGCTCATCCGGCGCGTTGCCCGTCTGGGCGCGCCTGATGTCGACTCTCGGAACAACATCGTGGAACGCGCCGCTCCCTGAGTCACTCGCGGAGACGTGGATCGACTTTCCAACCGGCCTGCAGGTGCAGCAGGGTTGCGCTTCGAATGATTCAACGCCCATCGCGGTTCCCGTGGGCACTCAGATCCCGTTGGCGCCGCAGTGCGCTGCGCAGAATAATGGCAACAATGGGATTGGCGAGATCGTAAAGCGGGCCGGGGAGTGGTTGCGCGACCTCGTCCACTGAGAGCGGGCGCGCGGGCTCGTTCATGGCCGTATTGAGCCGGCCATTCCTGTAGACTTCCGGCGACATATCGATGGATGCGGCCGGCCTTCGGTGACGCTCAGGGGATGCGATTTTGATTCGGACGACACTGTTGGTTGCCGCGATGGTCATGCTGCTGAGCGCGTGTCCTTCCTTGCGAGCACCGCCTCCCGATTTCCCAGAGTCCCCCCGCAGTCCGCAGCCTTCCGCCCCTGGCGCTCCCGGCAGCGCGCAACCCGCGCCGTCCACGCCCAACGCGCCACCGTCCCCGGGCGAGCAGCCTCCGCGTCCTGTGCCGAAGGTGTACCGCCTGGGCCCGGCGTCTACCGCGCTGGTCGGTCAGGCGCACAAGCAGATGACTGGCGGCGACTTCGGTCTGGCCGCTGCGACTATCGAGCGGGCCATGCGCATCGAGCCAGACAATCCACTGCTGTGGATTGAGCTCGGCCGCGTTCGTTACACCGCGGGCGACTACTCCCAAGCCGACAGCATGGGCCACAAGGCTCTTGCGTTGGCCACCGGTGATGTCCAAGCCCAGGCTTCCGCCTGGCGCCTGATCGCCGACTCCCTCCGCTCCCGCCGCCGCAACGAAGAAGCTGCCACCGCCGACGCCAAAGCCAACGCCCTGTCCCCGCGCTAACCGCGACGACGCGCGCTAGTTAGCCCGCCGACTTGGCATCGCGCCCGCATCGTCACTGCGTTGTCCTGCCATCGCGCGGCTTGCCGCGGCGGCCTGGATACCTGGCTGCCGGGATCTGATCTTTGCTCGTCCGCTCGTCATAGCAGCGGGCCTTTCTCGGCCGCGCGGCAGCGGACACGGATTTCTTCGTCGCCACCCTCCGCGGCGACCGAAGCCCGCAGCCCAATTGCACCCCGCCCAATCCAACAGGCATTGCACCCATCGCCCGCTTTCCGGGCTCTCGAGCCGACTAGGCGGCGACGGCGTAGTGCCGCCTGAAGTCTGCGTCCTCGACGAGATCGCGATGTGGGTTGAATGAGCCAATCTGTGCAATCACGACCTGTATCCCGCCGCGTCGCGCAATCTTGAGAGCCGGGATGAGATCGGTATCGTTGGTAACAACTATGATTCGATCGACATGGTGGTTGATCGCGAGTGTCGCTGCGTCTATTCCAATACGCATATCGACGCCTTTCTGCTCAAAACGTAGTTCGTAGTCGTCTGCGGTTGGGCGTCGCAGTGGGCCGCGACTCAACTCACTCAAGTACGTCTCTTTCAATTGCCATCCGCGTGGCCGGCTTTCACCGCATCGAAGCGCTATCAGGTCCATTTGCCCGAGTTCACTCAGGAAGTGAGCGCGAGCTTTTGCTGGCAGGGTTTGCGAGAACTCGATCACCTTCCGCGTGACCGGATGACGTGCGCGTCCTCGAAAGGAGTGCGAATCGTAATAGAAGATTCGCAATATTTCCTCTGTCGCAGGGTCGGCTAGCCGGCGGGCATGTTGGTAGATTTCTGCGGCGGAGGGCCTGTGTGCCAGTCGCAGATCATGACGAAGGGCTATTGAGAAGAACTCACCGTCAATCAAAATGGCTGTCTTTTTCATAAGTAATGCGGGAGTCCAACCACCGCAAGGCAACTGAGGCGGTAGGCCGGGGAGAGTGTGTTAGGTGGCATATGGGGAACCCCACCACGTCAGGAGAATCCCTGGGTGGTGGGTTTTTTGTACCCGCCTACGGGTGTAGCGGTATGCGAGCGGGATGTTAGGCCGCAGTCGGCCCGGAGTCAACAATTATTTGTTGACTTTTCTGTGCAACCGTGCGTAGCGAGGCGTATGTTGGCGCGTGCGAATTGGACGTCGGTAACCGACGCGTGTTGGTTACGGTTTCGCCGCGTGGCGGGACTGGAGCTCGGACACCACCGACTGCAAGGAAAGGCCGCGGCTGCGAAGGAGTACGAGCAGGTGGAAGAGCAGGTCTGCGGACTCTGAGATGACCTTGTCGTCGGTTTCCACGACGGCGGCGAGCGCGACCTCGAGTCCTTCTTCGCCAACTTTCTGGGCGATACGCTTGGGGCCTTCGGCGAAGAGGCGGGCGGTGTAGCTGCCTTGGGGGCTGTCGGCGATTCGCTTTTCGATGACGCCCTCGAGGGCGGAGAGAAAGGCGAATCGCTCACCTTTGGTGACGGGGTCATTGCCGAAGCACGTAGCGGTGCCTTCGTGGCACACAGGGCCGAGCGGGCGGGCTGTGACCAACAAGGCATCCCGGTCGCAGTCCGTGCGGATCTCATCGAGCTCGAGGAAGTGGCCCGAAGTTTCGCCCTTCTCCCACAGCCGCTGCTTGCTGCGGCTGAAGAACACAACATGACGGCGCGACATTGTTTCGCGCAGGGCCGCGCGATTCATGTAACCAACCATCAGCACCGCTCCAGTATCGACGTGCTGAACAACCGCCGGCAGCAAACCCTCCGACTTGTCGAAGTCCAGCGAGTCGATATCGCCAAGGCGCAGCGGGCTACCGGGCGTCATGATGTCCGCCTCGTAGATGGCGCGGCCGTGACCGCCGCAGCCGTGGTTGGCGCGACACGTTGTGTCTCTGCTGGCCGCACATCGATTCCCGATTCGCGCAACTGATGCTTCAACTCGGAAATCACAATCGCGCCACTGTGAAACACACTGGCAGCAAGCGCGGCATCCACACGCGCCTTCGTAAACACATCCCGAAAGTGCTCGACAGCTCCAGCGCCGCCCGATGCCACCAGCGGCACACGGGTAATTTCTCGCACCTTCTGCAATTGCTCGATGTCATAGCCCGTACGCACGCCATCGCTCCCCATGCAGTTGAGCACGATCTCGCCAGCGCCTCGATCCTGCACTTCGCGAACCCATTCCAGCACGTCGCGCCCAGACTCCTGCGCGCACTTGGCATCGCCGCTGTTTTGATACGCGCGGTAGCCTCCCGCTGTGAGCTGACTATCGATTCCGATGACGACACATTGCGCCCCGAAACGAGCGCTCAGCGCGTCAATGAGCGAAGGGTTTGCCAACGCAGGGGAATTGACGGAGACCTTCTCAGCTCCCGCGTTCAAAATTTCCTCCGCATCCTGCACCGATCGAATTCCACCAGCGACACAGAACGGAATATCGAGCACCCGGGCTACCCTGTTGACCCACTCGCGGTCAACAGACCGGCCTTGCGGGCTTGCAGTGATGTCATAGAAGACGAGCTCGTCTGCGCCTTCATCGCGATAACGCGAGGCCAGCTCCATGATGTCGCCCACGACCTGGAGGTCGCGAAAGCGGACGCCCTTGACTACCTGGCCGTCGCGAACGTCGAGGCAGGGGATGATGCGTCTTGCAAGAATGGTCGCAGCTCCTCAGAAGTGATTCGCTCTTCGAGCAGGGCCTTGCCGCTCACGGCGCCGGCAACACCGGTTTTGGCAAGCGCTGCCAGATCCGATGCGTCCCGGACGCCTCCTGACGCCTGCCATTCGAGACGAGGAAACCGGGTAACAGCCTCTCGATATAAGTCGACGTTGGGGCCGGTCAGGGCGCCATCACGCTCAATGTCAGTGCAAAGAACATGTTTCAATCGGTCCGCCGGAAAGCGGGCAACCGCATCCCACAGACTGAGTGCCGTACCTTCCGTCCAGCCCCGTGTCCGTACGCGCGGCACACCGCCATCATCGAGCCGAATATCAAATGCGAGGCAGATTTTCTCAGGGCCGTAACGGACGAGCCACTCGTTGACCTCGTCGGGACGTTCAACCGCTGTGCTGCCAATGACCACGCGACTGACTCCCTGTTGCAGCAAGTCGTCAATGGTCGCCGAGCTTCGTATCCCACCACCAACCTGTAGCCGCACAGCTCGCTGCGAAGCGAGAGCGACAATGATCGAGCGGTTGGAAAGCGAACCATCCTTTGCCCCGTCCAGATCCACCACGTGCAACCAGGACGCCCCGAGACCACGATATCTGAGCAACAACTCATGCGGCTGCAGCTCATAGCGGGTCTCCGCGTCGAAGTCTCCTTGAAAGAGCCTGACGGTTCGGCCTTTGCGGAGATCAATGGCGGGAATCAGAAGCATCGAAACGGCCTCAGGTCAGGTTGAGAAAGTTGGCCAATACCCGGGCGCCGACCTGGGCAGAGCGTTCAGGGTGAAATTGGGTTCCCCAGAAATTCCCGCGCCGGACCACGGCGGACAGGTTCGTTCCGTAGTCCGCGCTAGCGAGTGTTACGTCTGAAACGGGTGCAGCAAAGCTGTGCACGAAATACACGTAGTCATTGGGCGCGATTCCCTCCAGCAAAGGGTCCTCACGAACCAGCGCGAGCTGGTTCCAACCCATGTGCGGAACAGGCTTCCCATCCTTTGGCTGCAGACGACGCACTGACGTCGGAAGAATGCCGAGACACTGCGTATCGCCTTCCTCCGAGTTTTGGAATAGCAACTGCATACCGAGACAGATTCCGAGTACCGGCTGCGTCAAGGTGGGAAGTAAGGAGGCGACGTGATTGCCGCGCAACCGTGCCATTGCATTGCCGGCGGAGCCGACACCCGGAAGAATCACGCGACGTGCGGAACGGATCTCAGAGGCGTCCGCCGTCACGTGCGTTTTTGCACCGAGACGCTCGAAAGCAAATTGCAGCGAGGCGAGATTGGCGCCGCCGCTGTCAATGATAACGGCATCCACTACAACACTCCCTTGGTTGTCGGTAGCTCGTTGCTCTCGCGTTTGAAGGCTTGACGCAGCGCCCGTCCCACACCCTTGAACGCGCCTTCAATCATGTGGTGGGTGTTCTCGCCCGTGACGCTCACATGAACAGCGGCCCCGAGCGTCTCGGCAAGCGAGTGAAAGAAGTGAGGGACGAGCTCAGTAGGCAGCCCGCCGACCTGCTCGCGTCCAAAGCGTCCTTCAAACACCGCGTAAGCTCGTCCGGAAAGGTCGATTGCGACTTTCGCTTCCGCCTCATCCATCGGTAACAGAAACCCGTAGCGCGCAATTCCTACCTTATCACCGAGTGCTCGACGCAACGCCTCGCCGAGCGCGAGCGCACAGTCCTCGACTGTGTGGTGCTCGTCTATCTGCAGATCGCCTTTGCACGTCAGCTCCAACGCAAACAGAT
>Ga0207703_10000603_pt1 | contig 36484 bp, 29 predicted proteins | sample KBSSwiS12_FD_184304 | JGI IMG/M metagenome (GOLD analysis project Ga0207703, IMG submission 184304) | Switchgrass rhizosphere microbial communities from Kellogg Biological Station, Michigan, USA - KBS Switchgrass S1-2 (SPAdes) (version 2) | ecosystem: Host-associated > Plants > Roots >... | reverse complement strand
CGAGATGTTCCCCACCGCCATCGTGGCGATTCCGACCTCGTGCCGGATCCGGTCCGCGAACGGCGTCTGGAAGAGGCGCCCGTAGACCGGCCTCTGGTCCGGGATGGTCTGCCCCGCGGAGACGTCCACGATGTCGCAGCCATGTTGCTTGAGAAGCCGCGCCACCTCCACCGCATCCTCGGGACCGTGCCCCTTCGGATGCCAGTCGACGGCCGAGATGCGGACCGACATCGGCTTTTCCTCGGGCCACACGCGCCGCACGCGATCGAACACCTCGAGCGGAAAGCGCATGCGGTTCGCGAGCCCGCCCCCGTACTCGTCGTCGCGACGATTCGTGAGGGGCGAGATGAAGGTGGCGAGGAGGTAGCCGTGCGCCATGTGTATCTCGAGGAGATCGAAGCCCGCCTCGATCGCGAGACGGGCGGCGCGCTCGTACTCGCCGAGCACCTGGTCCATGTCGGCGCGGGTCATCTCCCGCGGCGTCTGGCCGTGCGGGTAGTACGGGATGGCGGAGGGGGCCATCACCGGCCAGTTCCCCTGGGCCAGCGGCTGGTTGTCTCCCTCCCAGAGGAGGCGCGTGGAACCCTTGCGCCCCGCGTGACCGAGCTGGACCGCCATCTTGGCCGGCGTCTGCGCGTGCACGAAGTCCACGATCCGCTTCCACGCCGGCGCGTGCTCGGGCTTGTAGAGTCCGGTGCAGCCGGGCGAGATGCGTGCCTCCTTGCTCACGTCGGTCATCTCGGCAAACACGAGCCCCGCGCCGCCGATCGCCCGCGCGCCGAGATGCACGAGATGCCAGTCGTTCGGCGTGCCGTCGACCGCCGTGTACTGGCACATGGGCGAGACCACGACGCGGTTCGGGAGCAGAAGGCCGCGGAGCTTGAACGGCGTGAACATCGGGGGCGGCGGCTTCGGTCCCGCGGGCGCCTTCGTTCCCGCCTGGCGCGCAGCCTCGGCCGCGAAGTGAGCGTCCACGGTCTCGATGAACTTGGGATCGCGCACCCTGAGGTTCTCGTGCGTCACGCGAAGGCTCCGCGTGAGGAGCGTGAACGCGAAGGTCAGCGGATCGAGGTCCATGTAGCGCTCGGTATCCTCGAACCACTGGAGACTCGCCTGCGCCGCCCGCTGGAGGCTCTCCACGGCCGGACGCCGGTCCGCCTCGTAGGCCGCGAGGGCCGCGGGCACGTCGGAATTCGCCCGGAGCGCGCGCACCAGGGCGCTTGCGTCCTCCATCGCGAGCTTGGTCCCGGATCCCACGGAGAAGTGGGCCGTGTGGGCCGCGTCGCCGACGAGCACCACGTTCTCGTAGCTCCAGCGCTCGTTCCGGATCGTGGGGAACGCGCGCCAGATGGAGCGGTTGGACACGAGCCGGTGTCCGTCCAGCTCCTGCGCGAAGAGCTGCTCGCAGAACCGGATCGTCGCCGTCTCGTCCGCGCGATCGAGCCCGGCCGCGCGCCACGTCGCCTCGCGCGCCTCCACGATGAAGGTCGAGGCCCCCGGCTCGTACTGGTAGGCGTGCACGCGCCAGAGCCCGTGCGCGTCGTTCTTGAAATAGAAGGTGAACGCCGGAAAGGGCTTCGTCGTCCCGAGCCAGACGAAACGGTTGGGACGAACGTCGACCGAGGGGCGGAAGTGGTCGCGATACCGCTCGCGCACGATCGACTGCACGCCGTCGGCCGCGAGAACGACGTCCGCCTCACGCCGCAGCTCCTCCGGGTCCTTCACCTCGCGCTCGAAGCAGAGGCGCACGCCTGAAGCGCGGCAGCGCTCCGCGAGGATCGAGAGCATCGTCTTCCGCGAAAGTCCCGAGAATCCGTGCCCGGTCGAGCGGAGCACCGTGCCCTTGTAGTGGATCTCGATGTCGTCCCACCGGTGCGCCTGCGATCCCATCGCCGCGGTCACCTCGGGATCGGCCTGCGCGAGCGCTTCTTCGGTCGCGTCCGAGAACACGACGCCGAAGCCGAACGTGTCGTCGAGCTTGTTCCGCTCGTAGACTTGGACCTCGTGCTTCGGGTCGGCCTTCTTGAGGAGGAGCGCGAAGAAGAGGCCGGCCGGCCCGCCGCCGATGACGGCGGCCTTCACGCGGACTCCTTCAAGAGCTGGCCCGCGATCACGAGGTGCTGGATCTCGGTGGTTCCCTCGTAGATCCGGAGGGCGCGCACCGCGCGATAGAGCCGATCCACGGGGCTCGACGCGAGCACGCCGGACCCTCCGAGGATCTGCACCGCGTCATCGATCACGCGCTGCGCCGCCTCGGTCGCGAATGCCTTCGCCATGGCCGCCTCGAGCGTGACTCGTTCGGCGCCCCGGTCCGCCTCGTACGCGGCGCGGTAGACGAGGAGGCGCGCGGCCGTGAGGTCCGTCGCCATGCGCGCGAGCTTCTCCTGGACGAGCTGGAACTCCGCGAGCGGCTTTCCGAACTGCCGCCGCCCCTTGGCGTGGCGGAGCGCTTCGTCGAGCGCGCGCGCCGCCATGCCGCAGGCCGCGGCGCCCACCGTGGCACGCAGCCGGTCGAGCGTCTTCAATCCGAGCGCGAGCCCGCGCCCCTCCGGACCGAGGCGGTTCGCCTCCGGCACGCGGCATCCGTCGAACGCGATCTCGCCCAGAGGATGGGGCGCCGCGAGCACCTGAGCGCGCGTGAAGGTGAGCCCCGGCGTCTCCGCCGGAACCACGAAGCAGGAGATCCCCTTCGCTCCCAGGGAGGGGTCGGTGGTCGCGAAGACGGTGTAGAAGTCGGCGATGCCCGCGTTCGAGATGAAGGTCTTGGCTCCGTCCAGCACGTAGGCGCTGCCGTCGCGCCGGGCGCGCGTCGCGATCGCGGCGGCATCGGAGCCCGCCTCGGGCTCCGTCATCGCGAACGCGCCCATGGCGCGGCCGGAGATGGCATCGTCGAGCCAGCGGGAGCGCATCGCCTCGTTCTCGGCAAAATGGAGCGGCACGGTGGCGAGCCCCTGGAGCGCGAACACCGCATCGGCCAGAGGGGACGCGGCGCCGAGCGCTTCGCGCGTGAGGCAGCAGCCGCGCCAGTCCCGGCGGCGGATGGGCTCGAGCCAGCCTCCCTCTCCGAGTCGGATGAGCCAGGCTCGAGCGCGCGTGCGCGCCTCGGCGTCGTCCGCGGGCTCGGGGAGCTCGCGCGCCGCCGCGCCGGCGAACGCGCCTACCACCGGTGCGAGCGCCTGATGCGCGTCGTCGAGGAAGGCCCGGACCGGGATCGGATCGGGGTGGCTCATGCCTGGAACTTGGGCTCCCGCTTGGCCATGAACGCCTCGTACGCCTCGCGGAAATCGGGCCGTTCCATGAGCGCCGCCTGCACGTCGGCCTCATTCCCGAGCGCGGTCTCGAAGTCGAGCGCCCACTCCGCGTCGAGCGCGTGCTTGGTGACCGCGAGCGCCTCGGCGGGGCCGCGCGCGAGTCGCGCGGCGAGCGCGGTCGCCTCCTCCACGACGCGCTCCACGGGGACGACCGCGTTGTAGAGACCGATCTCGTGTGCGCGGCGAGCGTCGACGAAGTCGCCGGTCATGAGGATCTCGGTCGCGCGGCCGTGCCCCACGAGGCGCGGCAGGAGCCACGACGCTCCCATGTCCGCGCCGGAGAGCCCGACCCGCACGAAGAGGAACGCGATCTTCGCGGTCTCGGACGCGATCCGGATGTCGCAGGCGGCCGCGATCACGGCTCCCGCGCCGGCTACCGTGCCGTTGAGCGCCGCGATCACCGGACGGCGGCAATGCCGGATGTTGAGGATGAGATCGCAGGTCATGCGCGTGAACTCGCGCAGCCCCGCCGAGTCGCGGGAGAAGAGCGCGCCGATGATGTCCTCGACGTCGCCGCCGGAGCAGAACGCGCGCCCCGATCCCGTGAGCACGATCGCGGCCACCCCGGGCTCCGTGTCGAGCCGGGCGAAGAGATCGCGCAGCTCGGCATAGACCTCGAACGTGAGCGCGTTCAGACGGTCGGGCCGGTTCAGTGTGATTCGCGCGACGCGGGTCGCGGGATCGACCTCGAACTTGAAGGAGCGCGGCTGGGTCACGACGCCCCTCCGATCACCGCGTTGGCCTCGATCTCGACCACCGCCCCTTCGTCCACCAGTCCCGAGACCTCGACCATCGCCATCGCGGGATAGTGCCGGTCGAAGCGCTCGCGCCACACGCGGCCGAGCGCCTCGAGCGCCACGCGGTACGAATTGAGATCGGTCACGTAGACGGTCATGCGCGCGATGTCGGCCGGACCGCCGCCCGCCTCGCGCACCACCGCGAGCACGCGATCGAGGGCGCGCGCGAACTGCTGCACGAATCCCGGCGTGGGTCCTTTCTCCGACGCGTCCCAGCCCGGCTGTCCGGCGACGAAGAGCACGCGCGCTCCCGTTGGCGCGAGCACGCCATGGCTATATCCCTTGGGCTTGCCCAGCGACGCCGGGTTCACGCTCTCGAGCGTCATCCACTCCTCCCGTTCAAGACGATGGCCTGCCCCGTCTCGCTGGCGTCGTCGCGGCAGAGGCGCACCACTTCGGCCGCGACCTCCTCGGGACGGATCAGGCGCTCCTGCCCCGCGGTCTCGAGCACCGCGCGGAGCGCGGCGTCACGCGCGAGGCCGGTCTTCTGGCCCACGGTCTCGAGAGTTCGCTCGGTCATCGGCGTGTCGACATAGGCCGGACAGATCGCGTTCACGGTCACCCCGCGATCCTCGAGCTCGAGCGCGGCCGCGCGGGTGAAGCCCACGGCCGCGTGCTTGGACGCGCAGTAGTGCGCGATGTAGCGCCCCCCTTCGAGCCCGGAGGTCGACGCGATCGTGATCACGCGCCCCCATCCCCGCTCGGCCATCGCGGGAGCGAACTCGCGGGTGCAGAGAAAGACGCCCGTCGCGTTGACCGCCATCACGCGATTCCACTCGTCGAGCGAGAGCTTGCGCAGCGGCGCCGAGCTGGACACCCCCGCGTTGTTGACCAGGATGTCGACATGGCCCAGCTTCGCCTCCGCCTCGCGCGCAAGGGCCTTCACGCTTGCCTCGTCGGTGACGTCGCAGACCGCGGCGTGAGCCATGATGTTCCGGGCGCGTAGCTTGGAGGCCTCCATCCTCACTTCATTCGGCGAGCGCGCCGCGAGGAGGACGGTGATCCCCTCCGCTCCGAGGGCGTGCGCGATGGCCAGTCCAATGCCCCGCCCTGCGCCGGTGACGACGGCGGTGCGTCCCTTCATATCGTGGCGTGCTCCTGTCCGAACGCCTCCAGCACCGCGTCGCAGAGGATCTGCCCCAGCGTCTCGATGGTCTCGCGCCCTTCGGCGTCCGTCGCGTCGGCGGGCCAGCCGAAGTAGGCCCGGGCCCCGCCCGCTTCTTCGAACGTTCCGAGGCCGTCCCGAATCGCCCGGGAGAGCGACGCGGGATTGGGGGGAAGGGATCGCATGACGTCGCGGCGCACGAGATCGGGCCGCTCGGCCATCACGATCGAGCTTTCGTACCGACCCGCGTGGCAGGCGCCCGAACGGAACTCCTCGGTGAGCCTGGGCGCCCATGGCTTCCGGGTGAGATCGGGACAGACGATGGGAATCGACCCGTCGCGGCGCGCGCGATCTGCGGCGTCCTTCAGGGCGCCCAGATGTGCCGGGTCGAGGTGGCCATTCGCGATCGCCAGCGCCGCCACGCCGTGCCGCCCGAGCTCCCGCGCGATCGCGGCGAGCAGGCCTGCAACGATGTGAGCCGGGAGGGAAAGCGTGCCTGCGAACGCTGCGCCGAACGGAGCCGCGGTGTACGGGAGCGCCGGCAGGAGCACGGCATGCACCCCGGCTCCGGCGAGGCAGTCGGCCCCGGCGCGCGCCATCGCCTCGGCGATCACCACGTCGGTCCCGAGCGGCAGGTGCGGACCGTGCGCCTCCACCGCGCCGACCGGCAGGATCGCCGTCAGCCGCTCGCGCGGGAGGTCGCGCAGCTCTTCCCAGGTCAGATCCGCCCAGCGGGGGACCGTCATCCATGCTCCTCATGTCGGGTATTGCCACCCGCCCGGCGGGCCCTCATCATGGGCGGCTCGGACGAACCTACCATGACCCTTGAGCCACCGGAACGACTGAACATCGCCGATCTCTTTCTGGACGAGCGGGTTCGGGAAGGGCGAGGCGCCCGCACCGCGATCCGCACCGACTCCGGAACGAGCACGTATGCCGAGGTCCAGGCGCTCGCGAACCGCTTCGCGCAGGCCTTGCGGCAGGCGGGGGTGCAACCCGAGCATCGCGTGATCCTCGGGATGCCGGACGGACCCGCCTACGTGGCCGCCCTCTTCGGAATCCTCAAGGTCGGCGGGGTCGCGGTGATGGTGAATCCGGGCCTTCCCGCGACCGAGGTGGCGTGGATCCTGGATCACGCGCGCGCCCGGGCCATCGTGACGCACGCCGCCTCGGCCGAGCCATTCCGGAACGCCGCCGCGGCGTCGCCCTACGCGCCCCAGGTCCTCGTGTCCGGGGATGACGCCTTCGAGCGGTTGCTCGAGGCGCAGTCGGACACGTTCCCCACCTCGCCGACCCACCGTGACGATCCCGCGATCTGGCTCTTCTCGGGAGGAACGACGGGGCGCCCGAAGGCCGTGGTGCAGACGCATCGGTCGTTCGCGAACACCGCGCGCCTCTACGGCGGCGGGGTGATCGCCTACACGGAGGACGACATCACTCTCTCGGTACCCAAGCTCTACTTCGGCTACGCGACCGGATCGAACCTCTTCTTCCCGTTCCTCGCGGGCGCGTCGACCGTGCTCTTCCCGGAGCCCGCGACCGCGGAGACCTTGTTCGACAAGATCCAGCGGCACAAGCCGACGATCCTCGTCCACGTCCCGACGATGATTCACAAGATGCTCTCGCATCCGAGCGCGGCCACCCAGGACCTCTCCTCGCTCCGCCTCGTGACGTCGGCCGGGGAAGCCCTTCCCGCCGAGATCGACCAGCGATGGCGGCAGCGCTTTGGAGTCGAGATCCTCGACGGTCTCGGCACGGCGGAGATGTGGCACATCTTCATCTCCAACCGCCCCGGCGCGTCTCGCCCCGGGACGCTCGGCACCATGGTGCCGGGATTCGAGGTGCGCGTGTGCGACGAGGACGGCCACGAGCTTCCGCGCGGCGAGACCGGCTGGCTCTGGGTGAAGGGCGATTCGCGCGCGCTCGGGTACTGGCACGATCTCGACAAGACCACCCGGAGCTTTCGTGGCGAGTGGTACGTCTCCGGCGATCTCATCACGATGGACGAGGAGGGCTATGTGACCTACTGCGGTCGGGGGGACGAGATGCTCAAGGTGGCGGGCAAGTGGCTCGCGCCGCAGGAAGTGGAGGGCTGCCTCCTCGAGCATCCGTCGGTGGCGGAAGCCGTGGTCGTGGGCGTTCCCGACGCGCAGGGGCTCGTGAAGCCGCGCGCGTACGTCGTGCCCAAGGGCAAGAGGGACGGCCTCGAAGAGACGCTCAAGGCGCACGTGAGAGATCGCCTCGACGCGTACAAGCATCCGCGCGAGGTCGTGTTCGTCGATTCCCTCCCTCGCACCCACCTGGGCAAGGTGGACCGAGGGTCGCTCCGGAGGCGCTGATGGCGACCCCGATCTCGATCGTGCCGCGGAAGCGGCCGGCGCCCGCGGAGAGCGGGGCGATCCCCGAGGGTGATCGTTCTCGTCGCTCCGGCTCGCGGTTCCAGCTCGCGCTCGTCGCCGTCCTCGTATTCGTCGTGGCCGCGATCGTGCACGCGCAAACGCTCTCGTTCAAGTTCCTGACGACCTGGGACGATCCCGGCTACATCGCCACCAATCCCTGGATCCGTGGACTCACGCTCGAGAACATCCGCTTCGCGTTCACCAAGCCGTACTTCGCGAACTACCTCCCGCTCCACCTGGTCTCCTACATGGTGGATTACCAGTTCTGGGGATTGAACCCGTTCGGATATCGCCTGCAGTCGCTCTTCCTCGTGGCGCTGAACGCGTCGCTGGCGTTCCTCCTCGTGCGGCGGCTCTTCAAGAGCGTGGCGCTCGGAGTCATCGCGGCGCTTCTCTACGCCGTCCACCCGGCCCAGGTGGAAGCGATTGCGTGGATGTCGATCCGCAAGGACCTACTCTCGACCGTCTTCCTCCTGCTCACGGTGATTCTCTACGACGAGGCCACGCGCGATCGCTTCAGGCCCGGGGTGTACGCGGCCTCGGTCGTGATGTTCGTCCTCGGACTCCTATCCAAGGTGTCGATCTCGACGCTTCCGCTCTTCCTCTTCGTCCTCGACCTGACGCGGCCGTGGGATGGACGCGCGTTCCGCTGGAAGTCGTCGATCGCGAACAAGATTCCCTACCTCGTCTTCGCCGCCCTGCTCGTGTACGTGAACAACCAGGCCCAGGTGAAGACGGGCAGTCCCTACACGCATCAGCCTCTCCAGTACGTCATGGTGAAGGGGGAGGCGATCTGGAGATACCTGGGACTTCTGACGGGGCTGGTCCCGGGGGCTCCCATGTACGATCCGCCCTGGCTGGGCGGTCTGCACCCTCCCATCGATCTCGCCGGCGCGCTCGTGCCCTTCGTCATTCTCGGGTTCGCGTACTGGCGGCGGCTTCGCGCATTGACGCTCGGCGCGGCCTGGCTCTTCATCCTCCTCATCCCGGCGCTTGCGTTCCCGCTCATGACGTACATGGCGGACCGCTATCTCTACGCGCCTTCGCTCGGCTTCTGCTGGATCCTGGCGGCGGGCATCCTGTGGCTCGCGGGGCGCGTGCCCTCAGACGGTGGCCGCAGGGCGGCGGCGGTCGTCCTGACCGTGATTCCGTTCACGATCTTCACCGTGAGGACGGTCCGATACGAGGCCCTATGGGGGAATCCCGAGGCGCTCTGGCGATACACGATCAAGCACAGCAAGGATGTGCGAGCCCAGAGCAGCCTGGCGCAGGCGCTGTTGATGAAGCGTCAGTACGCCGAGGCGGAGCAGATCTATCAGAGTCTCCTCGGATACAAGAGCCCCGACGTCTATGTCGGACTGGCAACCATTTACGTGTCCACCGGACGCTTCGACGAAGCTCAGGAAGCCGCGGACAATGCCATTCTCCATTGGGCCGGTAAGCGTGACAACGAGAAGGCCGGCCTCCTCTGCTTTCGCGCGCTGGTCGAGCTGGCCCGCGACGACAAGGACGCCGCGATTCGAGATTGGCAGGCGGCGGCCCGCCTCGATCCGAAGAACGACGAGTCGAGGGAACACTTGCGGCGCGCGGGCGTAGCTCCATCGTACTGACCATGGCCGAGCCGATCACGATCGTCCCGCGCCGGAAGCAAATCCATCCGGTTCAGAGCTTGGCGGCGGATCGCCCGGCCGGGCCGGCCGGCGGCCTCCATGGTGCGATCCTCGCCGCGGCGCTGTTCGGAATCACCGTGCTGGCGCATGCTCAGACGCTCGGGTTCCCCTTCCTCATGTCCTGGGACGATCCGGCCTACATCCTCCACAATCCCTGGATCCGCGGTTTCACCCTGGAGAATCTGCGCTTCGCGTTCACGGCTCCGTATTTCTCGAACTATCTCCCGCTCCACCTCGTCTCCTACATGGCGGATTACTCGATCTGGGGACTGAACCCTTTCGGATTCCGCATCCAGTCGCTGCTGCTGGCGGGGATGAACGCGGTTCTCGCCTTCGCGCTCACGCGCCGGCTCTTCGGCAGCGTCGGCATGGGCGCCGTGGCGGCGCTCCTTTACGCCGTCCATCCGTCCCACGTCGAAGCGGTGGCATGGCTCTCCATCCGCAAGGATCTGCTCTCGACCTTCTTCCTCCTTCTCACCGTGATTCTCTACAACAAGGCCACGCGAGATCGATTCCATGGAGGGTGGTACGCGACATCGGTCGCGACCTTCCTGCTCGGCCTCCTCTCCAAGGTGTCCATCTCGATGCTCCCTCTGTTCCTCCTCGTGCTGGACCTCACGCGCCGGTGGGATGGAGTCGCGTTCTCGTGGAGGCGCGCGATCGCAACCAAGATCCCGTACCTGGCGTTCGCCGCCGTGCTCGTCCTCGTGAACGATCTGGTTCAGGTCCGGACGCACCTTCCATACTCCACGGCTCCCTTGTCCTATCTGATGGTGAAGGGGCACTCGGTCGCGATGTACCTGGGTCTTCTGGCGGGGGTCTTCGACGGACGGCCCATCTATGACACCCCCTCGGTGGCCGGACTGCGAGGGATCCTCGATCTGGCCTTCCTCTTCTTCCCGATCGTGGTGTTCGCGTTCGCCTTCACGTGGCGGCACCGCGTGCTCACGCTCGGCACGGCGTGGATCTTCACCCTCCTGCTCCCGGTGATCGCGTTCCCGCTGGTCACCTACATGGCGGACCGTTATCTCTACGCACCGTCGCTCGGCTTTTGCTGGATCCTGGCCGGTGGCATCCTGTTCCTGGCGGGCCGGGCGAGCACCGAGGGACGGCGCGTCGTCGCGGCCCTGGCCATGGCGACGCTCCTCCTCACGTTCTTCGCCGCGCGCATGCTGCGATACGAATCGATCTGGGGTGATTCGCAGAAGCTCTGGGCCTACGCCCACGAGCGGAGCACGGACGTCCGCGCCACGAGCAACCTGGCGCAGGCGATGTACGTGAATCGCCGCTACGACGAGGCCGAGCGGCTCTACCGGACGATCCTCCACACGAACACCGTGGAGGCATGGACCGGCATCGCGTGCGTCTACTTCAACACCAAGCGCTATGGAGACGCCAAGGACGCGATGGACCACGCGGTGCTCGCCATGGGCGGGAGGAGGCCGAGCATGCAGGCAGACGTCCTCTACCTTCGCGGCCAGATCGAGTGGCCGTACGACCGGGACGCCGCCGTCCGGGACTGGCAGGAAGCCGTTCGCATCGACCCCAAGCACGAGCGGGCCAGAGCCAGTCTCAGCGCGCCCGACTCGCCACCGAGCGGGCTCTGATCATGGCGGCCACGACCTCGAGATCGGCGCGCCGGGACCGCGCGAAGAAGGATGCGAAGGCCGGACGCCCGGCCGGCGCCGCCACGCGGTCCCGGTTCCCCGGCACGCCTCTTCAGCTCGCCCTCGCTTCGATTGCGATCTTCGCGGTCGCCTTCCTCGTTCACCAGCCCTCGCTCCACTTCGGCTTCCTGACGAGCTGGGACGATCCCACGTACGTCACGGACAATCCGTGGATCCGCGGGCTGACGATGGAGAACGTCAAGTTCGCGTTCACCACACCCTACTTCTCGAATTACCTCCCGCTCCACCTCGTCTCGTACATGGTGGACTACTCGCTCTGGGGGCTGAACCCGTTCGGGTTCCATCTCCAGTCGGTGCTCCTGGCGGCGCTCAACGCGGTGCTCGCGTTCTTCGTGGTGCGGCGGCTCTTCGGGAGCCTCGCGCTCGGCGTGGTCGCGGCGCTCCTCTACGCGGTCCACCCCTCGCACGTGGAAGCGGTGGCGTGGGTCTCGATCCGGAAGGACCTCCTCTCGACCGTCTTCCTCCTCCTCACACTGATCCTGTACGACGAGGCGACGCAGGGACGGAAGCTGCGGATGGTGTGGTATGTCGTGTCCGTCGTCACCTTCCTGCTCGGACTCTGGTCCAAGATGTCCATCGTCGCGCTCCCGCTCTTCCTGCTCGTGCTCGACTTCATGCGCGATCGCCAGGGACGCCCGTTCGACTGGAAGCGCGCCCTCGTGACGAAGATTCCCTACGGCCTCCTCGCGATCTGGCTCGTGATCGAGAACAACCGGGTGCAGGTGAAATCGGAGCAGCCGTACGCGCACCAGCCGCTTCAGTACCTCATGGTGAAGGGGCACGCGGTCTGGATGTACCTGGGGCTCCTGACCGGCATCCCCGAAGGCCGGCCGATCTACGATCCTCCGTCGCTGAGTCCGCTGGATCTGGCGGGGGTCCTGATCCTGCCCGTGATCTTCTGGCTCGCTTACAGCCGCCGGATGCGCGCCCTCGCGCTCGGCACGGCGTGGACCTTCGCGCTCCTGATTCCCGCCCTCGCGTTCCCGCTCATCACGTACATGGCTGACCGCTATCTCTACGCCCCGTCCTTGGGATTCTGCTGGATCCTGGCCGCGGGGCTCGTATGGATCGCGGGTCGGGTGAAAGCCGAGCCCGGCCGCACGGTCACGCTGGCCGCGCTCACCGCGATCCCGCTCGTGTTCTTCGCGGCACGGACCCGGCAATACCAGGAGGTGTGGAGCGGTGGCGAGGCCCTGTGGACCTACACGACGAAGCACAGTCACGACTTCCGCGCCCTCAACAACCTGGCGCAGGTCCGCCTCAATCAGCAACGCTACGCCGACGCGGAACGCCTCTACGGAATGGCCGCGAAGTTCGACAACATCGTCTCATGGCAAGGACTGGCGACGACCTACTACAACACCAAGCGGTACGAACAGGCGCAACAAGCGATCGACAAGTCGATCGCCATCATGAAGACGAAGCGCTCCAGCCCGGATGAGGAAGCGGAGCTCTACTACACGAGGGGCGCCATCGAATGGGTCCGGGGCCAGAACGCGGCCGCGATCCAGGACTGGGAAACCGCGGTCCAGATCTATCCGCAGCACGTCCAGGCCCGTGCTTGGCTACGGACTGCCCGCGGGGAGGCTCCTCCGCCTTCGCCGCCCACGTCGCCGCGCTGAATCACCCGAGGATCGATGGGCCGGGGGAGGGTCAGGGACGACCTCCGCTCTCATCGCATGGCTTCGCGCTTCGCGCGAAGCTCGCGGGGTTCGCTCCGGTCGTCCCTGACCCTCCCCCTGCCTCATGGGTACTCGGGGGGTAGCCGAGACATCGGGACGGACTTCGGGTGGTCGCACCGCGCTTGTCGCCGCCCCGGGGGCGGCGTACGATCCCAGCGTGACTGTCGAGAACGAAGAGGAGCTTGCCGCGATCGTGCGCGCTGCCGGGGTTGTGGCTGTGATCGGGGTCAAGGACGGATCGGACCCGCACGCCCCCGCCTACTCCATTCCCAAGATGCTTCAGGAGCGCGGCATCCGGATCATCCCCGTCCACCCCACGCTCACGAGCGCTCTCGGCGAGCGGGCCTATCAGGCCATCGGCGATGTTCCCGAACGCGTGGACATCGTGGACCTCTTCCGGCGGCCCGATGCCATCGGCGCCCACGCCGACGAGATCCTGGCACTCCCCGAACCCCGGCGTCCTGGCGTCGTCTGGATGCAAACAGGGATCCGGAACGATGCCGCCGCAGCGCGGCTCGAAGCCGCCGGAATCCGTGTGGTCCAGGACCACTGCCTCGGGGTCTACGCGGCCCGCTACCGTCCTAAGGTCTGAACGGCACGTTTCTCGTTCGTATGCGACCGAGCCGTGTGGCCCCTGGTTCCTAGGTAGGCGTGGGGAGGATGTGAGGGTCCGGGATAATGCACGCCCGGCGCCGGCCAAGCCACTGTAGGGGTCCGATAGCGAGCGCCGGGACGCGCTGTCCCGGACCCTCACATCCTCCCCACGCCGGCCCAAAAACATCGACCACAAGGATCGGATAGCAGCCAAAGCCAGGTCCCTCGTAGTCTCTCCGCATGAACGCAATCGACGAACAGCGCTGGCAAGCGGTCCTGGCAAGGGACGCGAGCCGGGACGGGACCTTCGTGACGGCGGTCCTGACGACCGGGATCTACTGCCGCCCATCCTGCCCGGCGCGCCATCCGCGCCCCGAGAACGTCCGCTTCTATCCGAAGCCGGACGATGCCGAGCGGGCCGGATTCCGCGCGTGCAAGCGGTGCCGGCCGCGCGAGGACCGGCGTCCCGATCGCGCGGTCGACCTCGTGCCGCGGGTCTGTCGTTATCTCGACGAGAACCGGGACGAGCGCGTCACGCTCTCCGATCTCGCGCGACAGATGAATCTGAGCCCGCATCATCTCCAGCGCACGTTCAAGCGCGCGACGGGAGTGTCCCCTCGCCAGTACGCCGAGGCGCTCCGCCTCGGCCGCCTCAAGCAGCGACTCCAGGGAAAGGAACCGGTCACCATGGCGCTCTACGAAGCGGGCTACGGATCGAGCAGCAGGCTGTACGAGCGCAGCAACGCGCGGCTCGGCATGACTCCGGGCGCCTACCGCGCCGGGGGCAAGGGGGCGGTCATTCGGTACGCGATCGCAAGGACTCCGATCGGGCGCGTGCTCGTGGCCGCCACCGAGAAGGGCGTGTGCAGCGTCCGGATCGGGGAGCCCGCGGAAACGATGGAGCGCGCACTGAAGCGCGAGTTTCCGGAGGCCACGCTACGCCGCGACCAGACCGGGCTCTCCGACTGGATCGAGCGCATCGCGCGGCATCTGCGCGGAGGTGAGCCCCGGATCGAGCTGCCGCTCGACGTGCGGGGAACCGCGTTCCAGTGGAAGGTGTGGGAGGCGCTGCGCGCCATTCCCTACGGAGAAACGAAGACGTATCGCGAGGTGGCGCGAGCGATCGGCAAACCTCGCGCGGCACGCGCGGTGGGGCGGGCCTGCGCGACGAACCCGGTGGCCATCCTCATTCCCTGCCACCGAGTGGTTCGGGAAGGCGGCGGGCTCGGCGGGTATGCCTACGGCCTTCCCACGAAACAGCAAATCCTCGACACCGAGCGCTCGAGCGCGCCGAAGCGCGCCCGGCGCCGTCAGATTGGCGCCGGCAAGATGCCCCGGCCGATCGCATAGCGCACCAGCTCCGTCTGGCCCCGGATGTTGAGCTTCCGGAGCGAATTCGCGCGGTGCGTCTCCGCCGTGCGCGGGCTGATCGAGAGACGGTCGGCGATCTGCGCGCTGGTGAGTCCTTCGGCCGCGAGGTGCAGCACTTCCCGTTCGCGCATCGTGAGCGAGTCGTAGGCGTCGGTCATCTCCCGATCGGCCGCGCCGCTCTCCTCCACCGGCCGGCTCAAGTAGCGGCGCCCCTCCGCGACCTCGCGAATCGCGTGGAGGAGATCCTCGCCGGCCGCGTCTTTCAGGACGTAGCCCGCGGCGCCGTTCTTCATCGCGCCGTTCACGAACGCGTCGTTCGCGTACATGGACAGCATGAGCACCTGCGTTCGTGGCGAGCGCTTGGTCACCTGCTTCACGACATCGACACCTCCGAGCCCCGGCATCGACACGTCGAGCAGGAGCACGTGGGGCTTCAAGCGCTCGACCACGCTCACCGCTTCGAGTCCGTCGCCGGCTTCCCCGGCCACCTGGAAGGACGCGCCCTCGAGCAGTGATTTGAGCGCATCGCGCAGGATCCGATGGTCGTCGGCAAGGACGACCGTGATGGGTTCATTCATGATTCGAGCCTCTGGGTTGAATGGAACGGTCGCGGTGACGGAGGTCCCGCGTCCGCGCCTGGAGTGAACGGTGAGATGCCCACGAAACGGACGGAGCCGCTCCTTCATGCCGGTGATGCCCATGGATCTGGAAGGGATCCGCTCGGGGTCAAAACCGGCGCCATGGTCCCGGACCCGCACTCCGATCTGTCCGGGACCCGTACAAAACGTCACCCGCACCTCCGGGACGTTCGCGTGGCGCGCCACGTTCGTGAGCGCCTCCTGCACGATGCGGTAGAGCGTGATCTCTAGATCCGGGTGGTACCGCCTGGAGATGCCTACCCGACGGAACCGCACGCGGACACCGGTCTGTTGCGAAAACTGCTTCAGGTGCCAGTCGAGCGTCGCCGCGAGCCCCATGTCGTCGATCATGGGTGGCCTGAATCGCTGCGCGATGGTTCGGACCTGCTCCATCAGGGAGCCCAGGGCCGCCCGCAGCGACTCGGAACGGTCTCCGGACGTGTCCAGCGAGTACTTGAGCGCGGCGATGACCTGTCCCACCTCGTCGTGGAGATCGCGCGAGATCGCCTTCCGTTCGCTCTCGTGGGCCTGAACGAGCCTCTGGGACAGTTCCTCGAGATGCTTCTGGTCGCGCCACGTCCGCTCGATAGCCTGCGCGCGAGCCACACGTCGAGCGATGCGATCGGCCGTGATCTGAAGCAGCCGCTGCCTATGGAGCGTAATGGACTCGGGGGTGCGGTGGAACACCACCAGGGCGCCCACCACCTCTTGCTCCACGACCAGGCGGATCCCGAAAACAGACCGCAGTGCTTCGTCGCGCTCGTCGCCTTCGCTGGTGCATCCGCACTGGATGATCGTTCGCGCGATCTCGGTGTCGCCATCCGGTAGGTGCAGTCCGTCTCGGACGCTCGCCGCGATCCGGTTCGGCGTGCCGGCCGGCCGGATTCCGTAGGCCGCCACGGCGTCGAGGCGAATGGCCGACCTCAGAGCATCGAGGGAGCCTCGGACCATCCGGAGCATCGGCGTCTCGCCATGAATGCTCGCAGTGATGGCCCCGAAGTCATTAGGGTCGCTCTTCGACCAGTGGATCCCTTCAGCCTGGGAGCGCGCTCGGGCTCGGAGCTCCTCGAATTGCGCCTTGGTGGTCTGGAGGGCGATGGCGGTGCCGACATGTGCCGCGAGCGCCTCGGCCACGAGAAGAGAGGGGTCTTGGGGGAGGATGGGCTCCGATCGGTAGAATTCGAGAACCGCGGACACGCTCCCGCCGACCACGATGGGCACGGCGAATCCCGCGCAGAGCCCCGCACGATCCGCCTCCTCCTTCCTCGCCTCGTCACGGAAGGGGAGGGGCGGATTCAAGACATGGACGCCTCGGTCGGCGGCGGCCGACATGGGAAGCGAGACTGCGCTCGCCTGGCCCAGACGCCGGCTCTTGTCCACGAACCGCTCCGCATGGGGGCCGGAATACCAACCGGCGCACCAGACGGGGCGGCCGGCGCCGATCGACGTCAGGTAAGCCTGGCCGACCTTGAACCCGTCCAGCTGCGCAATCCGCCGGACGAGCAGCTCGTAGAGCGCAGCATCGCTGCTTCCTCGTGCGATGGCCAGGGCGGCTTCGCGGAGGACGCTCGCCTGATGGATCCAGGTTTTGGACTCAACCGTGCTGGGGACTCGCACGGGATACCTCGGCTACTGGGAACAGGAAGGCCGGGGCGATTCCCCGGATGCCTGGGACAGGAACGCTCCGAATTCCACCGACTTATCGAACCGCACCGGAAGTCTGGCCGCAATACGTAGACCTACCTGAACCGGTCAGGCACTTTGGACCTGAGCGGGACGCAGGGATTAAGAAGCGGCGGGACCAGCGGGTTTGAGCGCGGCAGCCAGCTCTTGTGCCGTCCTACGCGGCACACTGCAATGATACTCCTCGCAAACGTACGCAGTACCGGTTTTTTCGACCGCCGGGAATGCCGCCAAGGCCGGGACCAATCGGCCCAGATCCCCGATCGCTTCCGGAGTCGCCCGGACGAGCACGGCTCGCGGGAGGAAGCGCCGGCCCACGTCGCGCACCATGGCGTCGGCTTCGGCATCTCCCAGCGCTCCCGTGATCACGATCTCCTGCGTGGGGCCGACCGCCAGATCGAGCGCCCCCAGAAGGAACGTGTGTCCCGCCGGATGCGACGCGATCGATCCGGCGAAGGCACCCAGGACGGAGCGCCCCCGCGCCTCACCCCACGGATCCCCCGTCATCTTCGAGAGCCGGATCAGGGCTAAGGCCGCGACCGAGTTCCCCGACGGGACCGCGCCGTCGTAGGACTCCTTGGTGCGCGCGAGGAGAGGCTCCGCGTCCTGGCCCGTGAAGAAGAAGCCCTCCTGGTTCTCGTCCCAGAAGAGGCGGTCCAGCTCGCGTGCGAGCGCGAGCGCGTCCTCGAGGTGGGTGGGATCGGAGGTGGATTCGAAGAGCTCGAGGTGCGCCCGGAGAACGAACGCGTAGTCGTCGAGATAGCCCGGGTGCGCCGCTTCACCGTCCCTGTAGCGCGCGAGCAGCCGGCCGTCCTCACGGACGAGCCGCGTCTTCACGAAATCGAGCGCGCGCGCCGCCATCGCCGCGTACGCGGGGCGGTCGAGGGCGCGCGCCGCCTTGGCGAGCGACGCGGCCATGAGCCCGTTCCAGGCGGTGAGGATCTTGTCGTCGCGATGCGGCCGCGGCCTTCGCTCGCGCGCCTCCTCGAGCGCGACGCGGCAGCTCTCGAGCTCCAGCGCGAGCGCCGCGGGATCGCCGGAGCGCTCCTCGGCGAGCCGCACCGGGTCGCGGTCGAGGTAGGGAATGTTGGTGCCGGGGCGCGTCCCGTGCGCCTCGTCCACCCAGTTCCCGTCCGTCTCGATGCCGTACGCGCGCGCGTAGAGCGCACCTCGATCCGCCCCGAGCACGCCGTCGATCTCCTCCCGCGTCCAGACGTAGAACTTCCCTTCTTCTCCCTCGCTGTCCGCGTCCTCGGCCGAGTAGAAGGCCCCCTCGGGCGACGTGAGCCGGCGTGCGACGTACGCCACGATCTCCCCCGCGACGCCGGCGTAGAGCGGCTGCCCCGTGGCCTGGTACGCCTCGACGTACGCGTCGAGGAGGAGCGCCTGGTCGTAGAGCATCTTCTCGAAGTGGGGCACGCGCCATTCGCGGTCCGTGGCGTAGCGATGGAAACCGAAGCCCACGTGGTCGTAGATCCCGCCCTGGCGCATGGCCTGGAGCGTCCCTTCGACCATCGCGAGCGCGCGGGCGTCGCCGGTGCGCGCCCAGTACCGGAGCAGGAAGGTGAGCTGGTGGGGCGAGGGAAATTTGGGGGCCGTTCCAAAGCCGCCGTGCTCGGCGTCGTAGCGCGCGGCGAGGTGCTCGAACGCGGCGTGCAGCGTGTCCTCGTCGAGCTTCCCTCCCGGATGGGCGGCGAAGTTGGGGCGGATGGCTTCGACGATCTGCGTCGAGACCGTGAGGATCTGGTCCCTCTGGCTCTCCCACGCGCCGACGATCTGGTAGAGGAGATCCTTCAATCCCGGGCGACCGAAACGCGTCTCCGGCGGGAAGTAGGTGCCGGCGAAGAAGGGCTCGCGCGCGGGCGTGAGGAACACCGTGAGCGGCCAGCCGCCGCTCCCCGTGAGCGCCTGGCAGACCGTCATGTAGATGTGATCGACGTCGGGGCGCTCCTCGCGGTCCACTTTGATGGCCACGAAGTGCTCGTTCAGAATGCGCCCGATTTCCTCCGTTTCGAAGGACTCGCGCTCCATCACGTGGCACCAGTGGCAGGTGGAGTAGCCGATGGAGAGGAAGATCGGCTTGTCCTCGCCCGCCGCCTTGGCGAACGCCTCCTCGCCCCAGGGATACCAGTCGACCGGGTTTCCCGCGTGCTGGAGCAGGTAGGGACTCTTCTCGTTGGCGAGCCGGTTTCGCGCGGACACGCTCACGGCACGCGCTCGATGACGCCTCCCGCGACCACGCGGTCTCCGTCGTAGAGGACGAGCGACTGCCCCGGCGTCATCGCCCGCTGCGGCTCGTCGAACACCACGCGCGCGCGCGCGCCGGCTTCCGGCGTGACCTCGGCCGGCGCGGGCGCGTGCGCGTAGCGGATCTTCCCATCCGCGCGGAAGGAACCGTTGGGCGTCACACCCGAGGGGTACGAGACGCGCTCGAGGAAGGCCTCGCGGTGGAGGAGGTCGCGCTCCTCCCCGAGCTCGACCGTGCCGGTCGCCGCGTCGATCTTGGTCACGTAGCGGCGCTCGTTGGCCGCGACGCCGATCCCCCGGCGCTGCCCGATCGTGAACGCGTGGATGCCGTCGTGTGCGCGGAGCGTGCGGCCGTCGCGATCGCGCACGTCACCGCGAGGAGACGACTCGAGACGCTCCGGGAAGCGCTCCTTCAGGAAGTCGAGGTACGAGCGGCCCTCGACGAAGCAGATGTCCTGGCTCTCTCGCTTGTCCGCGACCGCGAGCGTGAGCCGCCGCGCGATCGCGCGTACTTCGTCCTTGGGGAGATCGCCGACCGGGAAGAGCGCCCTCTGGAGCGCGTCCTGCGTGAGGCCCCAGAGCACGTACGACTGGTCCTTCGCGGGATCGTGCGCGCGGAGGAGCGTGGCCGTGCCGTCTGGGTCGATACCGCGGCGCGCGTAGTGTCCCGTCGCCACGTACTCGCAGTCGAACCGCTCGGCGGCGCGGAGGAGCTCGCCGAACTTGAGCCAGTTGTTGCACTGGACGCAGGGGTTGGGCGTGCGCCCCGCGAGGTACTCCCCCACGAAGTCCTCGATCACGTGCTGCCGGAACGACTCCTCGAGATTGAGGACGTAGTGGGCGAATCCCATGCGCGACGCGACGCGGCGGCAGTCGTCGATCGCCTCGAGCGTGCAGCAGCCGCGCGACGGCGAGGGTCCCTCCGCGTAGCACCAGAGCTTCATCGTGACGCCGACGACGGTGTGCCCGCGCTCCTGGAGCAGTGCGGCGGCCACGGCGGAGTCCACGCCTCCGCTCATGGCGACGAGGACGGTGGTGGGACGGTCGGGTAGGAAGGAAGGATTCACAGAGCCTCCGGGTGCTTCAGGAGGCGAGGGTCGGGGAGCCTTGGCGGAGCTTCTCGACGACGCCGGGAACGATGTCGAGGACGCGGTCGATCTCGGCATCGGTCGTACATCGCCCGAGGCTGAACCGCACCGCGGCCTGCGCGACGTTGGCCGGCACGCCCATCGCGAGGAGGACGTGCGACGGATGGGACGAGCCCGACTTGCACGCGGCCCCGCTCGAGACCGCGATCCCCTTCATGTCGAGGCTCAGGATGAGATGCTCCCCCTCGGCCCCGACGAACGAGACATGCGCGGTGTTGCAGACGCGCTGCGCCGAGGCGCCGTGGCGGACGATGTTGGGTACGCGCTCCGTGAGCCCCGCCTCGAGGCGGTCGCGGAGCGCCGCGATCTTCGGAACGTACGTGGCCAGGTCGGCGGTCGCGACCTCGCACGCCTTTCCGAGCCCCACGATCGCGGGGACGTTCTCGGTGCCGGCGCGGCGGCCGCGCTCGTGCTCGCCCCCTACCTGAAGCGGCGTGCACTTGAACCCGCGGCGGACGTAGAGGGCGCCCGCCCCCTTGGGACCGTAGAACTTGTGCGCGGTGATGGTGGCGAGCGTCGCCTGCCACGCGGAGACGTCGATCGGGATCTTCCCCGCCGCCTGCACCGCGTCGGTGTGGAAGACGACGCCGCGCTTCGCGCAGATCGCGCCGATTTCGGCCATCGGCTGGATCACGCCGGTCTCGTTGTTCGACGCCATCACGGAGACCAGGGTCGTGTCCGGACGGAGCGCCGCCTCGATGGATTCCGGCGTGACGCGGCCGTCGGGACCGGGAGCGACGCGCGTGACCTGGAATCCCTCGTGCTCGAGGAGATCCGCCGCGTGGCGGACCGCATCGTGCTCGATGGAGGTGGTCACGATGTGCTTTCCCTTGGAGGCGCACGCGCGGGCCCCGCCGATCACCGCCAGGTTGTCCGCCTCGGTGCCGCCCCCCGTCAGGATGATCTCCGCCGGGCTCGCGTTCAGGAACGCGGCGACCTGGGCGCGGGCATCCTCCACCGCCGCGCGGGCCTCCTGCCCGAAGGCGTGGACGCTCGAGGCGTTGCCGTAATGCTCGCTGAAATACGGGAGCATGGCCTCGAGAACGTCGGGGCGTACCTGCGTGGTGGCGTTGTGGTCGAGGTAGACGCGCGCCATCGAGTTCCTCGCGGAGTCGGAAATCGGGGTGGGAGAGCTATTTAGCGCACCGCGTTCAACGCTACAAGGATATCAAATACGAAGGGGCGGGCGCAACGGCGCCCGCCCCTGGATCACGCTCGCGGCCGCTCCCAAAGAGCGCCGCGCTTCGCTACTTCTTGGTCGTGTCCGGCTTGGCCTCGCTCGCGGCCGGAGGCGGAGCCGCGGCCTCCGTCTTCGCGGGAGCCGCGCTGGTCTCGGCCGATTTCGCCGCCGCCGCCGGAGTCGACGCCGGCTGCTCGCTCTTCACCTCCGTCGCCGCGGCCGGCTTCCCGCTCGCCGGTGCGCCGCCCGCCTTGGCTACGAGCGAGCTCCGAGGCACGATCTTCACCGACTTCACGGTGGTCCACTCGAGAGGCTTCGACTTCTCGCCCCCCATCAATGTGTTCGGACCGACCGGCGTGTTGGCGATGTCCTTCTCGACGTTCATGCCCTCGATGAGGTGGCCGAAGGCGGTGTACTTGCCGTCGAGGAACGGAGCCGCGCCGTCCATGATGAAGAACTGCGAGCCCGCCGAGTTCGGCGTGCCGCTGTTCGCCATCGAGAGGACGCCGGCGACGTGCTTGTGCGAGTTGAACTCGTCCTTGATCTTGTATCCGGGATCGCCGGTTCCGAGATCCGGAGCCTTCGGGTTCTTCGACTTGGGATCGCCCCCCTGGATCATGAAGCCCTTGATGATCCGGTGGAACCCGGTCCCGTCGAAGTAGCCCTGGCGCGCGAGCTTCTTGAAGTTGTCCACCGTCTGGGGCGCATCCTTGTCCCAGAACTCGATGACCATCCGCCCCTTGGTGGTTTCCATGACCGCCACTTCATCCGTCGGGGCCGCGGTTTTCTTGGCGGCGGCCGCCGCGAACGCGGGCTGAGCGCCGAACGCCCCGAGCGCGAGCATCACGCCCGTGTACCGAATGAATCCTGACACCATCGATCCTCCTTGCAGTGCGTGGGATGACCCACGTCAGTCCGCACGATCTTTCGACTTGAGGAGCCGGACGATGCGGCGCTGACGTTCCAGCTCGCGCTTCGCCGGCTCGGCGTAAGCCGGATCGCCGAGGACCGCCTCGAAGACCGGTATGGCGTCCTCGTGACGGCCCAGCTTGTCCAGCGCCTGGGCCCAGCAGAACCGGAGACACGCGCTGGCGGAGTCACCGGCCAGGCCCTCGCGCGCCACTTCGATCGCCCGCTGGTAGCGGCTCGCATCGTAGTACGCGTAGGCCATGTTGCAATACACCCCTTTGTAGTTCTGCGGATCCGCCTTGGCCACCTCGCGGAAGAGATCCACGGCGTGGTCCACCTTGTTCGACTTCGCGTAGGCCTGCGCCAGGTAGTAGCGGTCCACGGTGCCGAGCGAGTCCTGCACCGACTCGTAGTTCTTGATGGCGACGGGGTAGCGTTCGAGCTTGAAGTTGACGAACGCCAGCTGCTTCTTCGCGTCCACGTCCATCGGCGCGAGCGTGAGAACGCGCGAGTACGCGGTCGCGGCCTCCGCGTAGAGCCCGCCACGCACGGCGGTCTGCGCGAGGCTCCTGGCGATCTCGGGATCGCCGGGAAGGAGCTCGCTCGCGCGGTAGAGCGCCGACATCGACTCGGGAATCTTGGTCTCCGCGGCACACACCTCGCCGAGCTGCTGGTACGCGCGCGCCTGATCGGTGGGACTGTTCCTGGTCATGCGCACGGTGGCGGCACAGATCTCGCGTGCCTCCCCGTATTCCCCGATGGCGACGAGCGACCGAGCGAACGAGCCTCGCGTGGGCAACTCTTGAGGAGCGAGCGCGACCGCCTGGCGATAGGCCGTCGAGGCGCGCTGGGCATCGCCCATGGCCATGTAGGCGTCCCCGAGCGAGCGGAAGGCACCCACCATCTGGCTCGACACCTGGGTCGCCCGCTCGAGCGACGGGACCGCCTCCTTGTACTGACCTCGGGCCACGTTCACGCGGCCGAGCCCCGCGAGCGCGCCCCGATCGTTCGGGTCCGCTTCGAGCGCGAGACGGAACTCCCGCTCGGCGTCGTCGAGGAGATTCCGGCTCATGAGATCGTTTCCGGCCGCCACGTGATCCACGGGGCGGGCGGGCGCCGCGGCGCTCGTCGCGGGAGCCACCTTGCTCGAGCCGTGCGAAGCACAGCCTGCGGCAAGGAGGAGGGCCATCAGGGCGAGCGCTGTGACATGTGAAGGCCGTCGTACCGGCGTCATTTCGACCTCCCTGGATCGGAACCCCGGCGCCGTGAGCCGGCGCCGGCGGGACTCACTGGTTCCCGGTGGTTTGAGCCGACGACTTCTTCTGCTGGTCGAGGAAATCCTGAAGGACCTGGATGCTGCCGCGGGCGCTCTCGGCGACGGTGGTCGTCGAGTCGATGGTCACGACGTTCTTCCAGTAGTTGATCGCTTCGCGATAGATCTGCGCGTCCGCAAAGGCCACCCCCATGTTGTAGAGGGCCTCCTGGTTCTTGGGCTCGAGCTTGAGGGCCTTCTTGTACAACGCGGTCGCCTCGGGAATCTTACCCATGCCGTACTTGGCGTTCCCGAGATTGCAGATCGCGTGGACGTTCGTGGAGTCGATGTCGAGCGCCTTGTTGTAGGAAACGACGGCGTCCTCGATCTTCCCCGATTCGGACTGGATCAGGCCCAGGTTCACCCAGGCCTCGGCGAGCGGAGGCTTGAGCTCGGTCGCCTTCTTGAACGCCACGAGCGCGTCGTCGCGCTTCCCCTGGAGCACGTAGTAGCTGCCCATGTTGAGGTAGGCCGAGGGATCCTTGGGATCGAGCTGGACCGCCTTCTTGAACTCACGGTAGGCGTCGTCCGGGCGCCTCAGGTCCATGTACACGGCGCCGAGGCTCACGTGCGCTCCCGCCTCGTTCGGAACGAGCGCTGCCATCTTCTGGAACGCCGCGAGGGCGTCCTGGCTCTTTCCGGCCCTGCGATACGCGGTGCCCAGGGCGAAATACGCGTTTGGATCCTTGGGATTCTTTTTCACCATGGCCTGGGCATCGGCCACGCTCGTCACGGGAGCGGAAGCGGCCAGGGCCCGGCGGGGGCTGGAAGCCCCGAACAAGAAGAGAGAGGTGACGAAGAGAAATGCTGCCGCGGCGAGCGCGTGCGCCCGCAAATGCCTGGGGCCGTATCGATTCATTGGATGGCGATCTCGCATGGGAGAAGAGCGAAAGGAACGCTAATCAGTCCATACCCCGAAGTCAACCTGCTTCTCCCCCTCGGTAGGCACCGGACAGGGGCGTTATCGGCGGATCGGGGCCTGTTCTGAACCGGATCAATCCACGTGAGCGGGCGGATGACCGGACGATCGCTCCGCGTCCGCGTCCGAGCCGAACTCGAAGCTCTCGAGCATCTCACGAAGACGAGCCGGCTCGAGCGGCTTCGTCAGGTGCCGGTCGAATCCCGCCTCGCGCGAGCGCTTCCGGTCGTCCTCGCGGCCGTATCCCGTGAGCGCGACGACCTTGAGCGTGACGCCGTGCTCGGCGCGGAGGCGTTCCGCGACCTCGTACCCGTCGAGGCCTGGTATTCCGATGTCGAGGAGCACGATCTCGGGCTCGAACATCCGGGCGGCGTCGAGCGCCTTGTGGCCGTCCGACGCGATCTCGACGGAGTGGCCCCAGATCTGGAGCAACATCGCGAGGCTCTGCGCGGAATCGGCATCGTCCTCGACCACGAGAACGCGGCGGGTCGTGGTGCTTCCGGGCTTGGCGCTCCGATCTTCGGGCACCCCCTTCTCGCTCGGGGACTCGAGCGGCAGGGTCACGGTGAACTCGCATCCACGGCCGAGCCCGTCGCTCGCCGCCTGAACCCGGCCGCCGTGCATCTCGACCAGGCGCTTGACCAGCGTGAGTCCGATTCCGAGCCCTCCCTGCGACCGCGTGAGCGAGCGGTCGGCCTGGACGAACAGATCGAACACGCGAGGCAGGACATCCGGCGGGATCCCGATGCCCGTGTCGCGAACCCGGATCACGATCCGGTCCTGATCCCGCTCTCCGCTCAAGAAGATCCGTCCACCCCTGTCGGTGTACTTGACCGCGTTCGACAACATGTTGCCGATGGACTGGGCGAGACGCACCTCGTCCCCTTCGAACCGGATCGGCGCTTCGGGAAGAGCGACGATCAGCTCCAGCCCGTCCGTCTCCACCTGGCCCCGAACGACGTCCACGGCACGGGCGAAGACGGCCGCGAGCTCGATGGACTCCTTGCGAAGCTCGACCTTCTCGCTGACGAGGCGCGACACGTCGAGAAGGTCGTCCACGAGCCGGACGATGCTGTCGAGCTGCCGCTCCATGATGGCGCGCGCCTGCTCCGCTTGCTGGCGGTCGGGCTCGGAACGGAGGAGATGGAGCGCGTTCCGGAGCGGCGCGAGCGGGTTGCGGAGCTCGTGCGCGAGGACCGCGAGGAACTCGTCCTTCCGGCGCTCCTCGTCACGCAGCTCATCGTAGAGCCGACGGTACTCCGCCTCGGACTCCGACAGCCGCTTCCGCGTCTCGACGAGATCCTGGATGAGCCGGCGCGGGCCGAGATCGGTGACCACGAAGCAGAAGAGGGAGGAGATGGGCGAGGGATGGATCGCGATCTCGATCGGCTGAGGACTCGCTCCGGGGCGTTGAACGAGCACCTCCACCCGGCTGCTCGAGCGTTGGGAGACCTCACTCAGGGCGTCGGCGAGCCGGAGGGCGTCCGGGCCGGAGAGATAGTCTCTCCAGTGGGAGCCCGTCACCTCGTCGCGCGAGCGGCGGAAGAGCTCGGCGAGGGAGCGGTTGCAATAGGCGATGCGGCCGTCCGCGTCCACGACCGCGGCGCCGTGCGCCATCGATTCGAGGAGGAGCCGGTACGGACGGTCGATCCGTTCGAGGACGTAAAGCTCCTCGCCCGGCTCGGCCGACACCACCAGCGCGTCGACCTGTCCCGCGCGGACCGCGGCCACCGTTTCCTCGACTTCTTCCAGCCGCTCCCGCAAGGAGTGCAGCTGCGCCTTCAGACCCTCGTTGTCGGCCAGGAGCTGGCGATACGTTCTCGGTTCCATGGATCCCGTCCGATCAGTTGATTGGCTTCTGGTCCAGTTTCAATCCGACGATGACGCGCTCTTGGTTCGAGAGGTCTCCGATGATCTTTCGCATCGGCTCGGGGAGCTTGCGGACGAGCGTCGGCACGGCCACGATCTGATCCGTTCGCGCGAGTCTCGGATTTTGAGCGAGATCGATCACCTCGATCTTGTACTTGCCTCCCAGGTGGCCATCACAGATGGCTTTCAGGTTTTCGAGCGCGGCGATCGACCGTTGGGTCTGTCCCGCCACGTAGAGCTTGAGAATCCACCCGTCGCCCGAGGCGTCGGGCTCCCGTTCGGTTCGTGCATCCTGGGGCGTCATGGCAGTCCATTTCCTCCAGGTTCGTTCGAAGGTCCTTCCCCCCCCCGTCTCGTCAGCATCGATTTCCGATCCGAGGCGATCTCGCGGAGTCTCGAGGTCTCCTGATCGATGCGAAGGGTCAGATCGTTCTGTTCGGCCGTGAATTGCGCCTTGAGCGCCTCGATTTGGGCGTCGACCGCCAGCCGCTTCGCCGCGAGGTCGCGGCGCATGCGCTCGATCGACTGCTGGCGAGTGGTCTCCTCAACCCGCTCCTCCGACTCGCGCGAAGCACGCGCCGATCCGGTGAGCACACCCTCGGGGCCGGTGTAGACGTCCCGGAGCTGGACACCCCGGCTCGTGATGAGGAACTCCCGGATCTGATTCGAATGCGCCGTACCTCGAGCCTTCAGCACGTAAAGCCCTCGATTCCGCTCGCCCGAGGACTCGATGTCGCGGAGCAGGATCCACGTGTCGATCAAGGAGGAGATACCGATGTCCGTCTTCTCGGTTCCGCGCGAGGCGAGATCGGCGAGCACGACCGTCGTGCCGCGATCCTTCAGGAAGTCGATCAGGCGGACGAGCATGGATTTCGCGTCCGAGTCGATGCTCACGTCCGTGAGGTTGCTGATCGGATCGAAGAGCACCAAGTCGGGAGCGAACTCTTCGACCTTCTGATGCGTGATGGCGAGGTGCGTTTCGAGGCCGTGCATGGTCGGCCGCGCGCTCACGATCCGGAGGAGATCCTTCTCGATGCAGGGCCCGATGGAGAGGCCCACGGAGTCCATGTTCCGCACGATCTGCTGAGGCGACTCTTCGAACGAAAAGTAGAGAGCGCGCTCGCCGCGGGCGCAGCTCGCGTGAGCCATGTGAGCCAGGAGGGTGGTCTTGCCGGTGCCCGCGCTACCCGTGATCAGGATGCTCGATCCGCGGTGCGGCCCCCCCTGGAGCATGGCGTCCAGACGGGGGATGCCGGTGCCAATGCGCTCGGACGAGACCTTGTGCGCGAGCCCCGCCGATGTGATCGGCAGCACGTGAATTCCCTTCGTGTCGATATAGAATGGGAATTCGTTGGTCGCGTGGCCCGAGCCCCGGTACTTCACCACCCGAAGCATGCGGGTGAGGATCTGCTGGCGGACGCGGTGCTCGAGCAGGATCACGCAATCGGAGACGTACTCCTCGAGGCCGTTCCGGGTGAGAGCCCCCTCGCCCCGCTCCGCCGTCACGATGGAGGTGACCTCGCGGTCCTTGAGCCACTGGAAGAGCCTTCGGAGCTCGGCCCGGACGACGCCGAGATTCTTGAACGAGGAGAAGAGAACCTCGAGCGTGTCGAGCGAGACCCGCTTCGCCCCGACCGTGTCGATCGCGTCGCCCAAGCGCAAGAAGAGCCCTTCGAGATCGTATTCCCCGTTCTCCTCGATCTCGAACGGATCCACCTGCACGTAATCGACGACCAGCTTGCCGCTCTCGATGAGCTCGTCGAGATCGTACCCGAGCGAACGAACGTTCCGGATCAGGTCTTCGGCCCGCTCCTCCAGGGCGATGATGACGCCCGGCTCGCCGTAGCGAAGGATGCCGCGCACGACGAACTCGATCCCGAGGATCGTCTTGCCGCACCCCGGACCGCCCGCGACGAGCGTGGGACGACCGCGCGGCAGTCCGCCGTTCGTGATCTGGTCGAGACCGTCGATCCCGCTGGGACACTTCTCCAGACGGAGAGCGGCCGTGTCGGGGGACCTGATCGTCGTGGCCATTCCCTAGTGCCTTTCACACGACCCGGACGAGGTCGGGCCGTTCGGTCAAAACCTGATGTGGAGGGGAGAAGCGTACCGATACGGCGGCGTAGGGAACAAGGCGGAAAATTCGCGGGAGGCGGCATGGGGCGGGGATCTCGGTAGGGCCGGACCCAGATCAAACCCGGGGCCCGCGTCTCAGGATGGAACGACGGACCCCGGATTCTCTGGAAGGAGGCCTCTCAGCCTCCGTACTAGCCCGCGATTTGGCGGCTTTCGTCGTACTGGTCCGACCCGTGGACCTTCACGATCTTGTTGTAGAGGCCGAGCATGAGCAAGGCCGGCCCCAGGCTGGAGAAGAAGCTCTCCCCCGAATCCCGACGGCTCCGCATCGACTTCACGGCGGAAACCCCCATGAAGCCGAGGGCCGCCCAGAGGAACACGTCCGACGGGATCTTGGAGGTCTGGTGCTCGATGGCCTTCGCCACCGGGCCTTCGGTGCGTGGTTGGGTGGTGGAATCGATCATGGGTGTCCCGCTTTCTGGTGTTCTGGCTCGCTGCGACGGCGAGCCGGGGGGGACGTCCTGTCCCCCGGTCGGCTGCCGCACTTCATGACTTCGCTTCGTCTCGAGAAGCGAGAGATTGTCTTCCGTTTTATTTCTTCTTGTTGCTCTGGCGTGTGCCGGGGTCGTTTCCGGTGCGGGGGTTGCCGCGGTCGTTTCCGCTCGTTCCGGCGTTGCGCGAGCTGCCCGCCCGGCCCGACGTCGACGAGGTGCCACGGTCGCCCTCCTGCACGTCATCATCGCGATCGTCGTCGCGCTTGTTTTCCCTGTCTCGATCCATACGATCCTCCGTGAATCGTGGTTGACCATCGGGTTCTCGGCCCTTGGGCCGACATGACCGAGGGGTGGCAGATTCCATGCCACGACGGGGAGCGTGAAGGAACGCGTTGCTGTGTCATCGCGTTTCGCAGGCCGAGGCGAAAGAACGCGGTGTAACCGCTTCGAACTCTTGTAGCCGGTACACGACGACTTACATATCTCGCCTGCTCAACGGGCCCGCGGTCCACGCCCTCGAGACGGTCGACGAGCGCGTGATGGAGCGGGAGCTCGACCGCGAGGAGCGGCATCGCGAGAAGCGGGGGGAAGAGCCTCCTCCGGCGCCGCCTTACGCGCCCGCTCCTCCAGACGGTCCGAACCCATCCGCGCCGCCATAGCGGCAAAGTCTGCGGTTGGCCCGCGCCACCTCAGATCCTCCACGTCGTCGAACAGGGGCGCGTCGGCGCGGAGCGTGGCGAGGTCCTTGAAGAGGAGCGCCCGCTTCCGGTCTGCCTCCCCGAGCGCTTCCGTCGGAAAGCTCTCGATCGGTCCGTAGCGCGCGATCAGCCGCGCCGCTCCGACGGCGCCGATCCCCTTGATCCCCGGGTAGCCGTCGGCGGAGTCCCCCACGAGCGCGAGGTAGTCGGGAATGCGCGCCGGCTCCACGCCGAACGCCTCCTTCACCCCCGCGTCGTCCCGCATCCTGTCCGCGCGCCGATCCATCTGCACCACGCGGTCGCCGCGCACGCACTGGGCGAGGTCCTTGTCGGGCGACCAGATGCACACCTTCTCCACACGCTCGTCCCGTTCCGCGAGGGCCGCCGCGGACGCGAGGCCGTCATCGGCCTCGAGCTCGACCATGGGCCACACGAGGACCCCCATCGCGCGGAGCGCCTCCTCGAGCGGATGGAACTGCGCCCAGAGCGCGGGCTCGATCCCCTCTCCCGTCTTGTAATCGTCCCAGAGATCGTTCCGGAACGACTCGATCACATGATCGGTGGCGACGCCGACGTGCGTCGCCCCCTTCTCGATCATCTGGAGCACGGTGCCCAGGACGCCGGTCACTCCGCCGTAGGGCTTGTCCTTCCCCTTCGTGAACCTGCGAAGGCCGTAGAAGTGGCGGAACAGCTCGTAGGTGCCGTCGATGAGATGGACGATCATCCGGCCGCGGACGCTCCCTGGGTCGGCGCTTCCTGCGCGGACGCGCACTGGGCCGCGCGATCGAGGAGGAGTCGTCGCTCGCGATCGTTGCGCGTCATCGAGGCGGCGCGCTCGAACTCCACGCGGGCTTCCTTCCGCCGGCCGAGCTTGACCAGGAGATCGCCGCGGACGCTGGGCAGGAGATGGTAGTCGCGGAGCGCGGGCGCGGCCGCGATCGCATCGACATGCTCGAGGCCGGCCGCGGGACCGGACGCCATTCCGATCGCCACCGCGCGGTTCAGCTCGATCACGGGCGACGGCGTGCGCTCCGCGAGCGTGGCGTAGAGAGCGGCGATCCGGGCCCAGTCGGTCTCGCTCGCGACGCGCGCGCGGGCGTGGCATGCGGCGATCGCGGCCTGGAGCGCGTAGGGGCCCTGCGCCCCACCCAGCGCTTCCGCGCGCTCGAGCGCGGCCAGGCCACGGCGAATGAGGAGCGGATCCCAGCGCGAGCGGTCCTGCTCGAGGAGCAGGATCGGCTCACCGGACGGACTCGTGCGCGCGGGCGCGCGGGATGCCTGGATCTCGAGGAGCGCGATCAGCCCGTGGGCTTCGGGCTCCTCCGGCAGGAGTCCGGCCAACACGCGGCCCAATCGGAGCGCATCGTCGCAGAGCGCGGGTCGCATCCAGTCCTCCCCCGCGGTCGCGGCGTAGCCCTCGTTGAAGACGAGATAGACGACCTCGAGCACCGACGCGAGCCGCGCCTCGAGCTCGGCGCCACGCGGCACCTCGAAGGGAACGTTGGCGTCCGCGAGCGCGCGCTTGGCGCGGACGATTCGCTGCGCCACCGTGGGCTCGGGGACGAGGAACGCGCGCGCGATCTCGGTGGTGGAGAGCCCGCCCAGGAGCCGGAGCGTCAGGGCGACGCGCGCCTCCGGAGGCAGAACGGGATGGCACGCGATGAACATGAGACGCAGGAGGTCGTCCCCGACCGGATCGTCCAGCGAGGCATCGAGGCGATCGCCGGTGGCATCGCGGCCCGATTCGAGCGCGTGCTCGATCTCGGCATGCTTCTCCTCGAGCCGCTTCTCGCGGCGGATCCTGTCGATGGCCTTGTGCTTCGCTGCCGCCATGAGCCACGCCGCGGGATTGTCCGGCACGCCCGCCTCCGGCCAGCGCTCGAGCGCGGCGAGGAGCGCGTCCTGCGCCAAGTCCTCGGCCAGGCCGACGTCGCGCACGAGACGCGTGAGCGCGCCGATCAGACGCGGGGCTTCGATCTTCCAGACCGCTTCGATCGCGCGATGGGTGTCGGTGGCCATGGCCACCGATCACACCATCGAATCGCCCCTCGCGCAAGGGCGGCGGGTCAGCGCTTCTGCCCGACCTCTGCCTGGATGTCGGGAAGGCCCGCGATCGCTTCGCGAACCTCGCCGCTGAAGTCCGCCAGCTCCTGCACGCGCCGGATCTCGATCGTCTCGTCGTCCGAGGCGGGGCAGCGGGTCGCCCACGCGACGGCTTCTTCCTTCGAGCGCACCTGGATCATCCAGTAGCCGCCCACCACTTCCTTGGCTTCCGGGAAGGGACCGTCCACGACCTTCGGCTTCCCTCCCGCGAAGGAGACGCGCGCGCCGGTCGAAGGCGGGTGGAGGCCGTCGAGCGCGAGGAGAACCCCCGCCTTCTGGAGCGACTCGTTGTACGCCATCATCGACTTCACCCGCTCCGCGTCGAGCTTCACGTCGGGCGCAGCGGTCTCGTAGCCCTTCGGGATCATCAGCATCATGAAACGCATGGCTCGGCTCCTTTCCGCGGTGGCTCTTCGGTGATCAGCGCTTTCCCGCCTTGCTCAGCTCCTCGGCCCGCTCGCGCTGCCGCTCTTCCCGCTCGCGCATCTCGGGGGTGAGCTCGTCGCCGAAGTCCTCGACCTCGAACACCGGCCGGATCTCGACCTCGGTCTCCTCGAACGGCGCCTTCTTCAGCCACTCGATGGCCTCGTCCATGTTCTTCACCTTCCAGATCCAGAAGCCGGCCACGAGCTCCTTCGTCTCCGCAAACGGCCCGTCGATGACGGTTTTCTTGCCACTCTGGAAGCGCACGCGCGCGCCCTTCGAGCTCGGCATGATGCCTTCGCCCGCGAGCATCACGCCCGCCTGGATGAGCTTCTCGTTGAACTGCCCCATCGCCTCGAGCATCTCCCGGCTCGGCATCGCCCCCGCTTCCGATTGCTTGTCCGCCTTGACCAGCACCATGACTCGCATCTTATTGTCTCCTTATGGTTTAGGTTGGATCGTCGAAGCTCGATCGGATCTCGTTTTCCCCTGGGCTCACTCTGTCGACGAACGGCGTCGGCCTGGATCGACACGATCGCGGACTTTTTTCGGCACTTCTCGTATGGTGGCCCACCGTGAGCTTTCGTCCAACCCGGAACCTGGCCCTCCTTGCGCTCGCCGTGACGCTCGGCTGGCCCTCGCACGCCCGAGCAGCCAAGGAGGACGTCATCGTCCTCAGGAATGGAGACAAGATCACCGGTGAAGTGAAGTGGCTCACGCGCGGGAAGCTGGAGTACAGCACGGACGATGCCGGCCGGCTGCAGATCGAGTGGGTGAAGGTCGCGCAGCTGAGGAGCCCGCATTCGTTCGAAGTGGAGGCGGGCTCGGGACTCAAGTACTACGGTCGTCTCGTGGCCACCGATCTGAACGGCCGTGTCGTGGTGGGGGACGCAAATCTCGACACGCTCGCGATCCCCGACGTGGTGGCCATCAGCGCCCTGGACGCCGGACTGTGGAAGCGGGTCCGCGCCTTCCTGGATCTCGGGCTCACGTTCGCGAAGGCCAACCATGCCACCACGTTCAACTCCGACGGCGAGGTGGCGTATCGCGGCGACAAGCTCGGCAGCACGCTCAACTTCAGCTCCTACGCCCAGGGCCAGGCGTCGTCCCCGACCGCGACACGAAACAGTGTCGGCCTTCGCGCGATCCGCTTCCTCCCGAAACGCTGGTCCGCGGTCGCACTCGGACAGACCGAGCAGAACGACGAGCTCAACTTGAAGCTGCGCGTGACGGGCGCCGGCGCCATCGGTCGCGTGCTCTCCCGCTCCAACTCGTCCGAGCTGGGCGTGGGGGGCGGACTCGCGGTCACCGGCGAGCGCTTTTCCGCGGACACGGCCGACCCGCTGGCGGAGGAGACGACCGGGACGAGCCTGGAAGGTCTCCTGTTCGCCGGATGGGACGCGTTCCGGTTCGACAGCCCCAAGCTCGACCTCGCGACCTCGCTCTTCCTCTATCCGAGCATCTCCGACCCGGGGCGCGTGCGCGGCGAAGGCACGGTCCGACTCAAGTACGAGCTCTTCTCCGACTTCAACGTCGGGGTGAGCGCGACCGACACGTTCGACAGCAACCCGCCCGAAGAGAGCGCGACCAGGAACGACTACATCACCGCGTTCACGATCGGCTGGTCGTACCGGCGCTAGCCGGAGGGCGCTCAGCGTCCAGGGCCGGGCGCATCCTTCGCGGCACTGGGAAGCTCCAACCGAAACTGAAGCGCTTCCGCCAGGTGATCCACCCGCACCGCCTCCGATCTCGCGAGATCCGCGATCGTCCTCGCGACACGACGGGAGCGGAGGATGCGCCGCGCCGAGATGCCGAGCGCGGTCGCGGCGCTCTCGAGGAACCGGCGGCACTCCCGATCGAGCGGCGCCGCGCGCTCGAGATCGAGGTCCCTGAGATCGGCGTTGCACCCGCCACCGGGGCGGCGTGAAGCCGCGCTGCGCGCGGCGAGGACCCGCTGGGCCACACTCGCCGTCGGCTCCCCGCGCGCTACCTGGAAGAGGTCGTCGGTCGGCACGGCGCGGACGTCGACGATGAGGTCGACCCGGTCCAGGAGCGCGCCCGAGAGCTTGCCCACGTACTCTTCGGGCTTGCCCGGCGCGCAGGTGCAGGAGCGGCGCGCGTCCCCCGCGCGCCCGCACGGGCACGGGTTCATCGCTCCGACGAGCATCGCCTGCGCCGGGTAGGACACCGAACCTCCCGCGCGGGTGATCGTGACCTTGCCTTCCTCGAGCGGCTGGCGCAGCGCCTCGATGGCGTCCCGCCGGAACTCCGGCAGCTCGTCGAGGAAGAGCACGCCCCGATGCGCCAGGCTGAGCTCGCCGGGGCCGCGCACCGTGCCGAGAAGGCCGGCGCTCGACACCGAGTGGTGTGGAGCGCGGAACGGGGGCCGGCGGAGGAGTCCCGTTCCCGGGGGGAGCCGTCCCGCGACCGAGTAGATCGTGCTCACCTGGATCGCGTCCTCGTCGGCGAGCGGCGGCAAGAGCCCAGGCATCCGTCGCGCGAGCATCGTCTTCCCCGCGCCGGGCGGGCCAACCATGAGGAGATTGTGTCCCCCCGCGGCCGCGATCTCGAGCGCGCGCTTGGGGGCGACCTGTCCCCGGACATCGGCGAGGTCGAGCTCCGGCTCCGCGGGGGCCGGCGCTTCGCGCGGCTCGGGCGCCCAGGCCTCGTCGATGTCGCCGCGCACCGCGCGGAGCGACGCGATGGGCAGAACGCCGACGCCCGGCACGGCGCGCGCCTCCGCCGCGTTCGCGCGAGGGAGCCAGACGGGCCCCAGCCCTTCGCGCCGCGCGGCGGCGAGCACCGCGAGCGTGCCGCGCACCCCGCGCAGCGTGCCATCGAGCGCGAGCTCGCCCAGGAACACGCCGTCCTCGATGGGTGCGCCGCGCGGCAATTGCCCCGACGCCAGGAGCACCGCCACCGCGATCGGGAGATCGAAGCGGCCCCCCTCCTTCCGGACGTGCGCCGGCGCGAGGTTGATGGTGATCTTCCGCGCGGGGAACTCGAATCCCGAATTCCGGATCGCCGCGAGGACCCGCTCGCGGCTCTCGCGCACGGCGAGATCGGGAAGGCCGACGATGGTGAAGGTGGGAAGTCCGGTTCCGAGGTCCGCTTCGACGGCCACGAAGACGCCCTCGATCCCGATCGTGGTGCAGCTCAGCACGCGTGCGAGCACCGGTCGATCCTTGCTTCGGGGTATCATGCGGGGGAAGGGGCGAAGCTTCGAGGAGCTGAAACGGTACGGGGCGGCCCCTGCCCTGTCAATCGCGGGTCGGAGGCGATGGCCGAATCGATTGGAATCGTGGGGGGCGGCGCGCTCGGCTCCCTGCTCGGCGCGAAGCTCGCCAAGGCGGGGCATCGCGTGCGCATGGCCGTGCGCTCCGCCGAGCGGCGCGAAGCCATTCTCCGCGAGGGCTGGGGCGTCCAGGTGGCCGAGCGGGTCGCCGACCTCTCGGAATCGACCCTCGTCTATCTCTGCGTGAAGGCCTTCGACACGGAGGCCGCGGCCCACGAGCTGCGAATCCTTCCCTCGACCATCGGCGTCGCATCGCTCCAGAACGGCTGGGGCAATCTGGAGCTCCTCGAGCGGGCACTCGCGGAGCACCCGCTCGTCGCGGGCGTCACCGCGCTCGGCGCCTATTTCGACGCCTCGGGCGCACTGCTCGCTTCCCTCTCGGGCGCCACGTCCCTGGCCCCCTGGGGCGGCACCGAGATTCGCTGGGCGGAGTATGCCGCGACGCTCTTCGAGAGCGCGGGACTGCGCGCCGAGACCCGCCGGCACGCGCCCCCCGTCCTCTGGCGAAAGCTCGTGCTCAACGCGGGGGTGAATCCCTTGTCGGCGATCGTCGGCCGCACGAATGGCGACCTCCTCGCGTCGGCGCCGCTCTCGCGCCTGGCGGAAACCGCCGCGCGCGAGGCGGCGCACGTCGGCGTCGCGCTCGGCTACTGGGAACCCGGGATCGACCCGGCCCCTCTCGTGCGCACGCTCCTCGAGGAGACGAAGGACAACCGCTCGTCCATGGCCGAGGATCTGGCCCGCGGCCGGCGCACGGAAATCGAGGAGATCGTCGGATCGATCTTGCGCTTCGCCGCGGAGCAGAGCCGCCCCGTGCCCGTGCTCGAAGCCCTTCATGCCCTCGTGCTGGCCGCCGGGAACGCATCCGTCGAC
>Ga0207703_10000601_pt1 | contig 36559 bp, 25 predicted proteins | sample KBSSwiS12_FD_184304 | JGI IMG/M metagenome (GOLD analysis project Ga0207703, IMG submission 184304) | Switchgrass rhizosphere microbial communities from Kellogg Biological Station, Michigan, USA - KBS Switchgrass S1-2 (SPAdes) (version 2) | ecosystem: Host-associated > Plants > Roots >... | reverse complement strand
GCGGGCGTGACGCGCGATCAACTGGCGGAGATCCGCAATCGCCGCGTCGGATTCGTCTTCCAGAACTTCAACCTGCTGCCTCACATCACGTCGCTGGAGAACGTCGAGATGCCGATGCTCTTCGGCGGCATGCCGGTGCGCGAGCGCCGCGAACGCGCGACCGAGCTGCTGACGCGCGTCGGTCTCGAGGACCGCGTCGACCACAAGCCGACCGAGCTCTCCGGCGGCCAGATGCAGCGCGTCGCCATCGCCCGCGCGATGGCCATGGATCCCGACATCATCCTCGCCGACGAGCCGACCGGAAACCTCGATACCAGCTCCGGCAGCGACATCATGTCGATCTTCACCGAGCTCTGGAAACAGGGACGGACGCTGGTGATCATCACGCACGACCCGGCGCTGGCGCAGCGCGCGTCGCGCGTGGTGGAGATCCGGGACGGCGTGGTGGTTCGCGATCACGCGAATTGACAAACGAGGGGAGCGGACGTCTCGTCCGCTCTCGCGCACGGACGAGCGGACGAGACGTCCGCTCCCCTCTCTCCGCTAGCATGCGCGCATGAAGCGCATCGCACTCCTCCTCTTTCTCGCCCTCCCCGCCTTCGCCCAGCTCACCCCCGGCGACTTCGCCGGACTGCGCGACGTCGGCGCGCCGCGCATCTCGGCGGACGGCAACTGGATCGCGTACACGGTGCGGCAGGCGTCGTTCGACGACGACAAGAACCACACGCACATCTGGCTGGCGAGCTGGGACGGGACGGAGAACCGGCAGCTGACGTTCAGCAAGGAGAGCGAGTCGTCGCCGAAGTGGAGCGCCGACGGAACGATGCTGGCGTTTCTCTCCGGACGCGGCGCCCACATGGACGACGAGCTCGATCAGCTCTGGATCATGAACCGCCAGGGCGGCGAAGCGGAGCGGGTTACCGAATTCAAAGGCAGCGTCGTCGACTTCGCCTGGGCGCCGGACGGCAAGCGGCTGGCGCTGATCGTCGAAGACGCCGAGCCGAAGGTGGAGAAGGACAAGACGAAGCCGCCGATCGTCATCAACCGCCTGCAGTTCAAGAAGGACAAGGAAGGCTACCTCACCACCAAACGTCAACATCTTTACCTTCTCGACCGGGAGACGAAGAAGAGCGAGCTCCTCACCGCCGGCAACTACAACGAAGGGCTGCCGGCGTTCTCACCCGACGGGACGCAGATCGCGTTCGTCAGCAAGCGGCAGGACGACATCGATCGATCGAACGACTGGGACCTCTTCGTGATCGAGGCCAAAGCCGGCGCCACGCCGCGACGGCTGACCGGCGCGCCGAATGAAGACAACGATCCGGAGACGGAGAGCGAGCTGGCCTGGAATCCGGACGGCAAGTCGATCGCCTTCATCCAGCAGGGCGATCCGAAGCTGCTGTACTACGCGCGGCATCACGTGGCCGTCGTGAAGCTCGACGGCACGGTGGAGAACCCGCCCTCCGCTGATCGCGCGGTCTCGCATCCGCACTGGATCGATGCGAAGACGCTGACGTATCTCGTCGAGGACGATCGCACGCAATCGCTGAAGGACATCGCGAGCGGACCGCGCACCATCATCGATTACGACATGGCGGCGGGACATACCGTCCTCCTCTCCACCGACGACACGCATCCGGCGGAGCTGGTCGCCGCCGACGGGCGCCGGATCACGCATCACAACGACGCGTGGCTCGCGGCGCACAAGCTCGGCGCCACGCGCGCGATCGAGTTCAAGAGCAAGGACGGGACGGAGATCCACGGCTTCGTCGTCACGCCGCCCGACTTCGACGCCTCGAAAAAATATCCGGCCCTGCTGCGCATCCACGGCGGCCCGGTCGGGCAGTTCGCGCATCGCTTCAATTACGAGTGGCAGCTCTTCGCCACGAACGGCTACGTCGTCGTGGCGGCGAATCCACGCGGCTCATCGGGACGCGGCGAGGCGTTCTCGAAAGCGATCTGGGCGGACTGGGGACATCTCGACGCGCAGGACGTGCTCGCCGCCGTCGACACGATCGTCGCCCGCGGCCTGGCCGATCCGAATCGCCTCGGCGTCGGCGGCTGGAGCTACGGCGGCATGCTGACGAATTACGTGATCGCGCAGGACCGCCGCTTCAAGGCCGCCACCAGCGGCGCCTCGATCTCCAACATCCTCGCCGGCTACGGCACCGATGAATACGTGCGCGAGTACGAGCTCGAGCTCGGCCGCCCGTGGGAGCACCCCGAGCTCTACACGCGCGTCTCGTTCCCGTTCCTGCACGCCGACCGCATCACCACGCCCACCCTCTTCCTCGCCGGCGACAAGGACTTCAACGTCCCGTTGCTCAACAGCGAGCAGATGTACCAGTCGCTGCGATCGCTCGGCGTGCCGACGGAGCTGATCATCTACCCCGGCCAGTTCCACGGCATCACGAAACCGAGCTACGTACGCGATCGCTATCAACGCTACCTGGACTGGTATGCGAAGTATCTGAAGTGACGGGCGCTTCCCGTATGGCCTGAATGCGGCGCACGAGACTGGGATGCGAGTAGTTCTTTTCGCGATCCCACCGATCCGGAACGCGGCCGAGGGCGTGCAGTTTGGTCAGCGCGCGGATCAGCGCCTCGGGATCGCCGCACAGCTCCGCCGCGCGGACGTCGCTGTGACTCTCATGCGCCTGATGCTTGCGCCGGCGGCGGTTGTATCCGATCGCGATCGCGACGACCCAGACGACCTGCGCGAACGCCGCGCCGTAGAGCGGGTCGGCGTTGATGCCGGCCGCCGCCATCACCGCGCCGAGCGCGACGAGCAGGAACATCGACCACGCCGACATCCGCGCGCGCTTCCCCGCGAAGTGCTCGAGATGCGCGACCTCGTGCGCGAAGATCGCCGCCACTTCGTCGTGATCGAGATGGCGCAGCAGCGTGCGGCTCATGAGGACGCGCGGCTGCGTCGGATGCGGAAAGGCGAACGCGTTCGGAAAATGTGCTTTCGGAGTGCCGATCTCCAGGATCTCCGCCGGCCGCGCGCGCGACCTCGCGGCGATCGCGTTCAGGCGCGCCAGCAGTGCGGCGTCGTTCATCGGGCCCGCTTCGAATCCCCACAGCAGGAGCGCGCGGTACTCGTAAGTCCAGATCAGCATCGCCGCGATGATCCAGCCGAAGTTGTTCAGGCCGACCGTGCCGACGAGCGCCGGCTCGAAGAGCAGCACGATCCAGAACAGCGTCACGCCGAGGGTGAGCCGCACGCGGCTGCGGAGATATTCGCCGAGCGTCCACTCCTCGGCGAACACCGTCTTCCGCAACCGGAACGCGCCGAGCCAGACGCAGAGCGCGAAGAGCGGCAGCGTGACCGGCGTCCATCGCCACGCCAGAGCCGCCAGCGCGAGCATCGACAGCATCACGATCTTCGAGATGCGGAGGCGGAGACGCCAGAACTGCTCGTTGAACGCCGGATCGTCGAGCTTGCGCAGCATGCGCTGCCCGAGGAAATAGATGATCAGGCCGGGGATCGGCGCGAGGAGAAGCGCGTGCGCGACCGTCACCGCGCGCGCTTCCTGGCGTAGCTTTCGGCGGCGAGCTCGAGGCCTTCGCGATCGATGTCGAAGGTGGGATTGGCGAGGAATTGGGCGCGGAATCGGGCGTCGACGTAGAGGCGGGCGAGCAACTCTTCGCAGGGCGCTGCGCTTTGGAGGAGTGCGGACGTCCTCGTCCGCACTGTGCGGACGGGACGTCCGCACTCCTCATGCGCGACGGCGGCGCGCGCCCTATCGAGCTCGGCGAGCAGCTCATCGAAGTGCGGATACCGCCCGTCGCGCTCGAGCACGACCGTGAGCGGCTCCGCGCGTCGCGACGCGAGCTCGCGCAACAGCGCGAACACCGGATCGGGCGTGGCGTGCAGGTGATCGTCGAGGATGCGTCCGCGCACGAGCCGTCCGCCGGCGAGATGCACGTACGCGATCGGCAGGTCGTCGATGCCGGCGAGAAACTCGCTCGCGCTCCAGCCGAAGTTCGTGGCGTTGGCGTGGAGGTTGTGCAGGTCGAGCAGCAGCGGCACGTCGCACGAGCTGATCGCCTCGCGGACGAACTCCAGCTCCCCCATCTCGCTCAGCGGCGGATCGATCAGCGTCGCGATGTTCTCGAGGATCGGCGCGCTGCCGGCGATCCGCTTCGCCCGCGCGACGTTCGCGGCGAGACCGTCGATCGTCGCGCGCGTCCGCGGCGGTGCGGCCAGATGTCCGATCTCCATTCCGCCGGCGCGGACGAAGGCGAGATGTTCGGACCAGGCGATCGGACGGACCTGATCGATCAGCCGCGCGAATTTCGCCAGCCTGCGTTCATCGACCGGATGCGCCGAGGCGAGGCCGAGCGACGTCCCGTGCAGGATCATCGGGACGCTCGCGCCGAGGAGCCGCAGCGCGCGCAGGTCGCGTTCGCGCGCGTCGAGCCAGTCCTCGGCGATCACCTCGACCACATCGATGCGATCGAGATTGCGGAAGATCGAGGCCGCGAGCTCGGGACGCCACCCGAGGCCGGCGCGCGTGCGCGCTACCCCCCACATCCGCCGCACCCTCCCCCGCATCCGCCGCCGCAGCTGCTGCCGCATGAGCTTCCGCACGATGAACCGCAACTGCTGCCCGACGATGACGACGCCGCCGACGCCTTCGGGAAAAGTTCCTTCGTCCAGGGATAGACCGTGGGCGACACGGCGTTCAGGCCGAACACGGAGACGAGCATCACCAACTCCGTCGTCGCGCCGTGGATGCCGACCTTCGGCCCGCGGCCCTTGAGTCCCGCGAAGAGCCGCTGGACGTCGGCGATCATTTCCGTCCCCAGCGCGGTCTGACGCGGAAAGGCGTACTTCCGCAGCACGAGCGCGAAGACGACGGTGAGAACAATCAGGAAGACGATGTTCGTTCTGCCGCGCGAGAGCGCGACGGCGATCTTGATGACCGACGCGAGCACGAGCACGCCCAGCATGGCCAGGTACAGCGACGTCCTGGCGGTGTTCACGCGCTTGTCCGGCAACAATCCGAGGCGCTGGAGCTTGCTCTCGTACTCGTCGCACGCGCCGCGGACGTCGGCGTCGGCGTAAAGCTCCGAGGCCTCACCCGCCGTCTTGTACTTCGTCAGGATCTTCTGCTCCAGCGGATGGCGGGTGTGGTCGCTCCTGACGTGATCGTGCGTCTTCAGTCTCGATCCCGTGGCCGCGAGCAGTTCACGATCGATGAGCGAGATCGTCGCCACGCGCATCGCTTCGCTCGCGCCGCCGCGCAGGAAGGCGATGAGGTACGGATCGGAGACGACCGTCGACGGATCGGTCGTGGCCATGCCGAGGACCGAGTGGTCGACGAAGCGCCGCGCGATCGACGTCACGATGCAGACGAAGATCCCGAACACGATGTAGAAGACGAGGAACTCCGGGCCGTAGAAATCGAAGGGGTTCACGGCAGCACCGAAGCCCGCTGGTGCATCCACTGGGCGAGACGGCCGAGGTCGAAGAGCACGGTCGCCGCCGTTCCCGGCGCGAGCAGTTTCGCCTCCCGGGCCTCGGAGATGTACGGCAGGACCGCCGCGAATTCCGACTCCGCGGCGAGCTCCGCCAGCGCGCTCTTCGGATCGGACGCCGGACGCGCCTCCAGCTCCAGGATCGAAGCCGCGGCGGCGCGCAACGGACCGGCGCTGTCGGCGATGACGGCCGCCGCCTGCTCCTCGCGCAGGCTCTTCTCCGCGTACGCGTCGCGCAGGCGGAGCGTCAGGTTGAGCAGCACCTGCCGCACGCGGCGGACCAGCGCCTCGCGCGAGATCGTCAACGTGTTGACCAGATCGTCGCCGGCCAGGACGACATGGCGGCGCCGGATGTCCTCGAACTTGTTGGCGAAGGCCTCCGCCGCCGCGGCCAGCTCGTGCTCCAGCAGCAGCATCGCCTGCAGATCGATCGCCGCCTGCGCCGTCCGGATCGGCTCGCGGATGGCGTCGAGCTGGCCACGCTCCAGCGCGCGGAGGACGAGCAGCACGTTGACGTCCGAGGTGGCGCGGAGCTTCCCTTCGGCCGCGGAGCCGAAGAGAACGAGCGAGCGCAGGTTCTCACCGAACGCCGCGCGCGCGGCATCGACGAAAAGACCGAGGGCTCGCGAGACATGCTCGGGAAGCGGCGGCAATGACATCGATGCGGACTAATGTAGCAGGTGTTTCTGCACTTTGCCGAGCGCTGTACGCGGAATTGACTCGACCTTTACGAAGCGCCGCGGCACCTTGAACGACGCGAGCTGCTCCCGGCAGACGCGCGCGAGCTCTTCGGCATCGAAGTCGCCGACGAGAAACGCGACCGGCACTTCGCCGCGCACCGCATCCGCTTCCCCCACCACCGCCGCCTCGGAGACGCCGCGTTGTTCGAGCAGCAGCTCTTCGATCTCGCGCGGATAGATGTTGAAGCCGCCGCTGATGATCAGGTCGGACCGGCGCCCGAGGAGCGTGTAGTAGCCGTCGTCCGACACGGTGGCGAGATCGCCGGTGCGGAAGAAACCGTCCGCCGTGAAGGCCGAATCTGCGCGACGCCAGTAGCCGGAGAAGAGCGTCGGCGACTTCACGAGCAACTCGCCATCTTCGATGCGCGTCGAGACGCCCGGCAGCGGAAAGCCGACCGTCCCCGCGCGCCGCTCGCCGACGTATGGATTGCTGATGGTCATGAACGTCTCGGTCATGCCGTAGCGCTCGAGGATGGTGTGGCCGAAGAGCTCGTGGAAACGCTCCAGCACCTGCGGCGGCAGCGGCGCGGAGCCGGAGACGAAGAGGCGCATCGACGCGCCGATCGTTTTCGCCGCGTCGGGCGCTGTTTCGAGCAGGCGGACGTAGACCGTCGGCACGCCGAAGAAAAGCGTCGGCTTGAAATCGAGCAATTCCCCGGTCGCCGTGCGGTGATCGAAGCGCTCCAGGAGCCGCATCCGGCAGCCGCTCATCAGCCAGCAGTGCAGTCCGTTGCCGAGCGCATGGATGTGAAAGAGGGGAAGGGGAAGGAGAAAGCGATCGGCCGCGGTGATCTGCCAGGTGGTCAACAGGTTGACTGCATTCGAGGCGAAGTTGTTGTGCGTCAGGACCGCGCCCTTCGACGCGCCGGTCGTGCCGGAGGTGTAGATGATCGCCGCGGGCGTGTCGCCGTCGTTCATCACGATCGGGCGCGTCGCGTCGTCCGCGTACGGCACGTCGCCGCTGATCACCTCGCGCGGTTCGGCGTCATTGACGATGTGCGCGATCTCCCGTTCGCGATAGAGGATGTTGATCGGCACGAAGATCACGCCGAGCTTCACGCAGGCGAGAAAGAGGTCGATCAGCTCGACGCAGTTCGCGAGGTAGACGCCGAGACGGTCGCCCTTCGTGAATCCGCGCGCGAGCAGCGCGTGCGCCGCGCGATTGCTCCGCGCCTCCAGCTCGCCGAACGTGTAGGTCCGGCCCTGCCACTCCAGCGCAGGCGCCTCGGCGCGCGCGATGAGGGAGAGGTCGAAGAGGTGGAGAAGGCTCATTCGCTCAGTTGGCTGTTGGCCGTTGGCAGGAGACCGGCCTCGTTCTTCTGCCAACGGCCAACTGCCAACTACTGCCCGTGCGCCTCTAAAAACGTCTCCGGCCTGCTGAACACCTTCGCGATGTTCATCCCCTTGCGCACCGCGTTGAACGAGACGCGCCGCGTGGCCAGCGCGGCGCCGAGCTGCATGTACGTCTTCAGCTTCCCCTTGTACTGGTAGCGGACGTCGAGCGCGTGGCGCCAGAGACGCGAGTACTCGGCGTAGAACTCGTTGAGCGGGAGCTTCGTCGGCAGCACGGCGTGGACGATGTCGTACATCTCCCAGTCGTTCGTCGTCACGTCCATCTTCGCGGTGTTCCAGAGGTCGGTGCCGGGCAGCGGCGTGAGGATGGAGAAGCCGCTGTTGTACGCGCCCATCTCGGAGATCCACTCGCGCAGGCGGGTGAAGTCTTCGCGGTCCCAGTTCGGATCGACGATGAAGTTCGGCGTGAAGCCGACGCCCATCTCCTTCAGCAGCTCGATGGCCTTCACGTTGTTGCAGGCCTTGTTCTTCTTGTTGACCGCGGCCAGGCCTTCGTCGGTGACCGACTCCAACCCGAGGAAGATCGCCAGGCGTCCGCACTCCTTCCACATCTCGATCAGGTGCGGGAACTTCACGATGATGTCGGTGCGCGTCTGCACGGTGAAGAACTTCCTGATCCCCGACTTCTTGATCTGCCGCGCCATCTCTTCGCCGCGCCTGACGTCCATCCAGAAGATGTCGTCGGTGATGAAGATGTTCGGCGCCTCGATCTGCTTCAGCTCCTCCACCACGCGCTCCGGCGTCTTCTGCCGGAACGTCGCTTCGTGGAACTTCCAGACCGAGCAGAAATTGCAGCGGAAGGGACAGCCGCGCGCCGTTTCCATCAACGCCAGCGGCTTGTTGAAGTTGATGTAGTAGTGCGGCGCGTATTGCTTGATCAGGTGGCGCGCCGGCATCGGATAGCCATCGAGATCGGGACGCGTCGGCGCGTGGCCGGTGGAGGTCCACTGATCCTTGTCGCGCAGCAGCAGGCCCGGAACGCCCTTCAGCTCGCGGCCGGCCTTCAGCGCGTTGACCATCGGCGGCATCACTTCCTCGCCGTCGCCGATGGCGATCACGTCGATCGAGGAATCGTGGAACCAGTCCGGATCGCGCGAGGCGTCGTGACCGCCGACGACGACCAGCGTCCCGGGCATCTCGCGCTTGATCCGCTGCGCGAGGCGCACCGTGCGGTTGCGCTCCGTGGTGAAGTTGCACTGCAGGCCGACGACGTCGGGCGCGAACGTGCGGCACTGCGCCATCCCGTTCTCTTCGCCGTCGATGCGGAGGTCGATCACCTTGCAGACGTGGCCGTCGCGCTCGAGGCAGGCAGCGACGCAGATAGGGCCAAGAGGCTCGACGAAGGTGAGCATCTCCAGACCGAGGATTCCACCGACCGGCGGTTTGATGAACGCGACTCTCATGTGCGGCGGACAAACCGTACCGCAGGTGAATCATTCCGTCCAGTCAGTTGGCCGGTGACAGTTGGCCGGTGACAGTTGGCCGTTGACAGTTGGCAGTTGGCAGGAGCTCCGGCCAACGGCCAACGGCCAACTAACAACTATTTCTCGCCGCTCGCGACCTGCAGCCCCGCCGCGCGCCACGCGCCGAGGCCGCCGGCGAGGGCGAAGGCGTTCTGGATGCCGCCGTGGGCGAGGATCATGTTGGCGTCCGCCGCCGCTTCGTCGTGCGGACAGGTGCAGTAGGTGACGATCGGCTTTCCCTTCGGCAGGTAGGAGATCTCGCCGTCGATGCGCGCCAGCGGGATGTGCATCGCGCCGGGGATGTGCGCCTCGAGGTAGGCGTCGGCGTCGCGGACGTCGATCAGCGTCACTTCGTTTTTCGCCAGGCGGTCGCGCAGGTCGGCGACGCTCATGCGCGGCATCGTGGCGCGTGCGGCGTCGGCGTTCGCGGCGGGAGCCTCGGCCGGTGCCGCGGCCGCGGTGGTCTCGGCGGCGACCGGAGTGGCGTTGCGCGTCGACATCCTCCAGAAGGCGAAGCCGAGGAGCGCGGCGACGAGAAGCGCGCCAATGATTAAAGGAGCGGAGCTGAGCGGTTTCGGTTGAGGCTTGCTCATGCGACGCGTTGTACCACGGAAAATTGGTAAGCTCCTGCCGTCAAAATCACTGCGGAGTGTGACCATGAAGACATCGTCGATCGCGCTTGCCATCCTCCTCGGCGCCTGCTGCAGCCAGCAGCCCGCGCCTGTCGCCGCAGTCGCGCCCGCCGCCGAGCCACCCGCCACCCGCCCGGGCCGCGGCATCATCATCCCCTCCGCCCCTCCCACCTTCCGTTCGAAAACGATCCTGCACGAGCTCGTCAACGGCCGACCGGAGAACGTGCTCAACGATTTCACCCCTCAGCTGAAAGAAGCCCTTCCCGCCGAGAAACTTACGGCCGCCTGGAACGACCTGACGGCGAGGCTCGGGACTTACCAGAGCATGGGCGAGCCGACGCAGGTGGAAGAGGATGGACGCAAGGTCGTCTTCGTGCCGCTGATGTTCGAAAAAGGGACCGTCCGGGCCAGGCTCGTGTACGACGACACGAACTACGTCGCCGCCCTCACTTTCGTCCCTTAGCGACCTCCCGCACAGGTATTTGTGCGCCCTTGCATATTTACGTTGCGTTCGCGGCTCGATGCCCGTATTTTTAGGCGACTCGTTCGCAAAATAACCCTGTTCGATCGGTCCCGAGAACCCCAGCCAACCGCCCGTCTGTTCGTGTGAGAGGGAGTGTCGCGGCACGGCCATGCTCGATCTCCCGTCCGATCGTCCCGCCGGAGAGCACATGAACACGTTCCGCCGTATCGCACTGTTGGCTGTCGCTGTTTTTGCCGTTTCGACCTCCGCGTTCGCGGGCGTGGTCATCAGTCAGGTCTATGGTGGCGGAGGCAACGCGGGATCCGTCTACAAGAACGATTTCATCGAGTTGTTCAACAACGGTGCGTCGCCGGTCAGCGTTGCAGGCTGGTCCGTTCAGTACGCCGCGGCTACCGGCACAACATGGCAGGTCACGAACCTGACCGGTTCGATCGCAGCCGGACAGTACTACCTGGTGCAGGAAGCGGTCGGCGCAGGCGGAACGACGAATCTGCCGACACCGGACGCCACCGGAGCGATCCCTATGTCCGGCACGGCTGGAAAGGTCGCGCTGGTCAACGTCACAACGGCACTCACGGGCGCTTGTCCGGCCGGCGCGTCCATCGTCGACTTCGTCGGATTCGGAGCCACGGCGAACTGCTTTGAAGGCGCCGGTCCGACGCCGGCCCCCTCCAATTCGAATTCCGTATTTCGCGCGGCCAACGGCTGCACGGACACGAACGTCAACAGCGCTGACTTCTCCGCGGCTCTCGCCGCTCCGCGTAACACCGCCAGTCCTACGAACTCCTGCGTGGCGAACACCGCGCCGGCGATCACCCCTCCGGCCAATCCGATCACGACCGTCGCGCAAAACGCGGCGCCCTTCACCGTCAACGTCAGCGGCACGGACGACAACAACATCTTCAACTGGTCCGCCACGCCCGGCACCGGCGTGCAGTCCGTCAGCGTCACCGGCGGCCAGGGCACATCGACCGTCACTTACACCGTCACGCTCACCGCGGGCTACAGTGGCACCGCGACCTTCACCGCGACCCTCACCGACAACGTCAACACGCCGGTCAATCAGGCCGTGAACATCACCGTCGTCGCGCCTCCCGCACAGGTCACCGGCCTGACGGCGGCGGCGGGCACGTCGCACGTCCAGCTGAACTGGACCGCGGTCGGCGGCGCGACCTCGTACAACGTCAAGCGCTCGACCTCCAGCGGTACCGAGGCGACGATCGCGTCGCCCGCGACCAACAGCTACGACGACACCACCGCGGTCGACGGCACGCCGTATTTCTACGTCGTCAGCGCCGTCGGTGCCGGCGGCGAAGGCGCGAATTCGTCCGAAGTGACGGCCACGCCGATCGCGGCGCCGACGGGACTCGTCGCCACCCCCGGCAACAATCACGTGCAACTGTCGTGGACCGCGGTCACCGGCGCGACCGGCTATGACGTCCAGCGCTCGACCACCAGCGGTTCCGGCTACGCCTCGATCGCCACGCCGGGCACGAACAGCCACGACGACCTGACCGCCTTCAACGGCGTGACTTACTACTACATCGTCAAGGCGACGAACGCGAACGGCCTCAGCCTCGCCAGCAGCGAAGTGAGCGCCACGCCGAATCCGCCGGGCAAGATCGTCATCAGCCAGGTCTACGGCGGTGGCGGCAACGCCGGATCGGTCTTCAAGAACGACTTCATCGAGCTCTTCAACTCGGGCGGGACGGCGGTTTCTGTCGCCGGCTGGTCGGTTCAGTACGCGGCGGCGACCGGCACGACGTGGCAGGTCACGAACCTCAGCGGTTCGATCGGACCGGGCCAGTACTACCTCGTGCAGGAAGCGGTCGGCGCGGGCGGAACGACGAATCTGCCGACGCCGGACGCGACCGGCGCGATTCCGATGGCTGCCGCGGCCGGCAAGGTTGCCCTCGTCAATGTCACGACAGCGCAGACCGGCGCATGTCCGGCAGGCGCGCAGATCATCGACTTCGTCGGCTTCGGAGCCACCGCGAACTGTTTCGAAGGCGCCGGCCCGACACCGGCACCCTCCAACACGAACTCCGTGTTCCGCGCCGCCGGCGGCTGCCAGGACACAAACGTCAACAGCGCCGATTTCACGGCAGCCGCCGCGGCTCCGCGCAATACGGCGTCGGCGCTGCACAACCCCAGGAAAACACCGCCGACGCCCAGCTCGCCTCCGGCCAACCCGATCACCACCGTCGCGCAGGACGCGGCGCCGTTCACCGTCGGCCTCACCGGTTCCGACGACAACAACGTCTTCAACTGGTCGGCCGCGCCCGGCGCCGGCGTCCAGTCGGTCAACGTGACGGGCGGTCAGGGAACGGCGAACGTCACCTACACCGTCACGCTGGTCGCCGGCTTCAACGGCGACGCACAGTTCACGGCGACCCTGACCGACAACGTCAACCCGCCGGTCAACCAGCTGGTCCACATCACGGTCACCGCCACCCCCCCGCCCGCCGCGCCGACCGGACTGATTGCGACCGCCGGCGACTCGCATGTCCAGCTGAACTGGAACACGGTCAGCGGCGCGACGTCGTACAACGTCAAGCGCTCCACCACCTCGGGAGCCGAGACCACCATCGCCTCGCCGGGAACGAACAGCTACGACGACACCACCGCCGTCAACGGCACGACCTACTTCTACGTCGTCAGCGCGGTCGGACCGGGCGGCGAAGGGGCGAACTCCTCCGAAGTCTCCGCCACGCCGACCGCCGTCACGCCGGTGCCAACCGGGCTGCTCGCGGTCGTCAGCAACGGCAACGTCGCGCTCAGCTGGAACGTGGTCGGCTCGGCCACGTCGTACAACCTCAAGCGCTCGCTGACGCCGGGCGGTCCTTACTCCACCATCAATTCGCCGGCCGGGACGTCGTACAACGACAGCGCCGTGACGAACGGCACGCGCTACTACTACGTCGTCAGCGCCGTCGCGCCGGTCACGGGCGAGAGCGCGAATTCGGCGGAGCGCCACGCCAAGCCTGACTTCCCCGAGGCTCTTGGAATCGACATCAGCCAGGTGTACGGCGCGGGCGGCAACACCGGCGCGGTCTACACCAACGACTTCATCGAGCTCTTCAACCGCGGCAATTCCGTCGTCGACCTGAACGGCTGGAGCGTGCAGTACAGCTCTGCCGCCGGAACGACCTGGACGCCGACCGCGCTCAGCGGAACGATCGCGCCGGGACAGCATTACCTGGTCGGCGAAGGCGCCGGCGCAGGCGGCACCACTCCGCTGCCGGCCACCGACGCCAGCGGCGGCATCGCCATGAGCGGCACCGCGGGCAAAGTCGCGCTCTCCTCGTCGAGCTCCGCGCTCACCGGCGGCTGCCCGACGGGACTCGTCGACTTCGTCGGCTACGGCAGCACGGCCAGCTGCTTCGAAGGCAGCGGCCCGACGCCGAACCCGAGCAGCAACGCGAATTCGTTGAATCGCCCGAGCAACGGCTGCGTCGACACCAACAACAACGCCGCCGACTTCACCAACGCGGCCGCAAATCCCCGCAACACCCCGGCCGCCGCGACACCGTGCACGATCACCGCGATCGGCTACGCCAGCCCGAGCGCCGTCGCGTCCGGATCGACCGTCACCCTGCGCGTCGAGCTTCCGCCGGCGACCACCGGCGGCTCGGTCACCGCGGACCTCACCTCCATCGGCGGCGGCCCGGCGCAGACGCTGTTCGACAACGCGACGAACGGCGACGTCACCGCGGGTGACAACATCTTCACGATCAGCGGGACCGCCACCGGCAGCTCCGGCGTGAAGTCGCTGCCGGTCTCGGCGTCGAACTCGCTGGCGCAGACCGCGAACACCTCGATCCTCCTCACCATCACCCCTCCGCTCGAAACGATCGCGGCGGTGAAGGTCGACACCACTCCGGCCGACACCGTGCCCGATCGCCTCGGTCAGGCGGTGCTCGTCCGCGGCGTCGTCACCTCGGTCGACTTCCGCGGCGGCGCCGGCATCGAGTACTACATCCAGGACACCACAGGCGGCATCGACGTCTTCAACACGTCCGACCTCGGTCCGGCACTCGCTCTCGGCACGAACGTCGAGGTCTCCGGCACGCTGACTCAGTTCAACGGCCTCACGGAGATGACGCCGACCTCCATCACCATCCTCCCCAGCGGCACGCTGCCTCCCGTCACTCCGCAGGTCGTCACCCTCTCGCAGCTCGCCGACGGCGCCGGCGAATCGCTGGAAGGAAAGCTCGTCCGCATCAATGACGTCACGCTGTCCGCGCCTCCGGCGACCTGGGGCGCCAACACGAACTACGTCGCCACCGACGTGAGCGGCAGCGGCACGATCCGCATCGACGGCGACACCGACATCGACGGCACCACCGCTCCGGCCGGCGTCTTCTCCATCATCGGGCTCGTCGGGCAGAGCGACGTGTCGAATCCGTTCGACTGCTGCTACCAGCTCCTGCCGCGCAGCACCGCCGACATCATCCCGCGCACCTCCCCCACCGGCACCGGCGCGGCGAATCCGCCCAGCGTCCCGCCGGGCGGCACCACGCTCCTCACCGTCACCGTGACGATGGGACAGAACCCGCCGAGCACCGGCATCAGCGTCGTCGCTGACCTCAGCCTGATCGGCCTCTCCGCATCGCAGGCCTTCCTCGACGACGGCCTCAATGGCGACGTCGCGCCGGGCGATCAGATCTACTCGTACAACGCGACGGTCAACGGCGCAACGCCGCTCGGGCCGAAATCGCTGCCGTTCCAGATCTCCGACGCGGAAGCACGCAGCGGCTCGGGCACGATCCCGCTGAACATCCAGTCGGCCTCCGCGCCTCCGACGCCGCTGAACCTCGTTGCCACGCCGGGCAACGGCCAGGTCGGCCTGACGTGGGATCCGAGCATCGGCGCGAGCGGCTACAACGTCAAACGCTCCACCGTCAGCGGCGGTCCGTACACGACCATCGCTCCGAACATCGGAACGAACAGCTACACCGACACCACCGTCACGAACAGCGTCCACTACTACTACGTCGTCTCCGCGCTGAGCGGCGCGAACGAGAGCGGCGACTCGGCGCAGGCCGACGCCATCCCGAGCGCACCGCCGCCGAGCGGCCCGCTGGCCAAGGTTTACTTCGTCGACATCGGCCAGGGCGCCTCGACCCTCATCGTCTCGCCGACCGGCAAGTCGATGCTGATCGACGGCGGACCGGGCGGATCGGGTACGACCGAGCTCACCTCCACGCTCAACACCGCGCTCGGACCGTCGGGCAAGATCGACTACCTCGTGCTGACGCACTACCACGTCGATCACGACGCCGGCCTGACCGACATCATCAACGCCAACCGCGTCTCGCCGACCGCCATCGCTTACGACAACGGCGACGGCGCCAACGTCGTCCCGCCGGTGCCGACCAACAGCACCGGCACGGCGTACACCTCGTACAAGAACGCGTTGTCGGCGCACTCGATCTCCCGCCAGGTGGCAACGCCGGGCACGACGATCGACCTCGGCGGCGGCGTCCGCGCGACCTTCATGGCCGCGGGCGGCGTGCTCTCCAGCGGCGGCCATGTCTGGGTCTCCGGCACCGACCTCAACTCCACCTCGGTCTCCACCCTGATCGAGTTCAACAACTTCGACTTCCTCATCTCCGGCGATCTCACCGGCGGCGGCCAGACCACCACGGCCAAGACGCCGGACGTCGAGACCTTCGTCGCGCAGATGACGGGCGACGTCGACTTCGTGCAGCTCGACCACCACGGCTCGACCACCGCCAACGGCCGCCGCTTCCTCAGCCAGCTGAAGGCCGAAGGCTCGCTGGCGTCGGTCGGCGCGACGAACACGTTCGGTCATCCGAACCGCGAGACCGCCAACAAGTACCTCAACATCCCGGTCACCAGCGGCAACACGTACGGTGGTGAGACGCTCCCCACTCCGGGCAACGGTCCGGTCTTCTATCAGACCGATCCGAGCCCGGCGACCGACAACCGCACGACCGTGCAGGGCTACTCCGGCGCCGACCAGGCGCACGCGGGCCTCGGCACGATCCTGCTCAAGACCGACGGCACCGTCAGCTTCACCATGGAGAGCCTCGACGACGCCGGCGTGCGCATCTCGCCCTCCGCGCACGTCTACGCGCTCGATCCGACGGCCGGCGGCCTGGCCACCGACTTCCCGCCGACCGTCATTCCGATGGTCACGCCGGTCGTCCCGACGGCGGCCGACACCGTCACCGTCACCGCGCTGGTGAACGACAACCAGCCGATCACCAGCGTCACCCTCAACTACTCGCTGAACGGCGCCGCGCAGGCGCCGGTCACCATGCCGCCGACCGTCGGCAGTGAATACGCCACGACCATCCCGCCGCAGCCGAACGGCACGCGCGTCGACTACACCATCACCGCCGTGGCCAACGGACTGACCACGAACTACTCCGGCGGCTACTTCTCCGGCACGACGACGATCGCCACCCTCCGTTCGATGACCGCGCTCGGCGAGCCGACCTATCTCGACTACGCCGCGCGCATCTCCGGCCTCGTCACCTCGGGCACGGGCAACTTCTCGAGCACGAACAACGACGACTACATCGACGACGGCACCGGCGCGCTGAACATCTCCCGCACCGTCGAGCCGACCTCGCCGGCCACGCAGCCGACGAGCACCGGCAACACCTACAACGTCGCCGGCTTCATCAACCAGCTCACCGGCCGTCTCCGCCTCGACGTCACGCCGCCGTTCGACGGCGTCGACAAACCGTGGGCGACCTCGACAGGCTCGTTCAACGGATACTCGATCACCCCAACCGGCTCCGGCGCGGTCACGCCGCTGGCGAAGACCATCGCCCAGATCAACGCCGACGGCGAAGGGCACGAAGCGAAGCTCGTCACCATCGCCAACTGTCACGTCGTCAGCGGCACCATCCCCGGCTCCGGCGGCGTCGATTCATTCCTCGTGATCAACGACGGCACCGGCTCGATCGAGATGAAGATCGACGGCGACAGCGACATCTTCGGCCTCGGCACGCTCCCGGCGACCTTCACCGTCACCGGCATCGTGCAGCAGGACGATTTCCTCCGTCCGTTCAGCACGCGCTACGACATCGCGCCGCGCGATCGCACCGACCTCGGCGCCGCCGCCGGCGGCCCGTCGCTCATCACCATCGCCGAGGCGCGTGAAGACATCGATCCGACCACCAATACCTCGCCTGATGACTACGTTCCGGATCGTCTCGGACAATCCGTCAAGATCCGCGGCGTCGTCACCTCCGTCGACTTCCGCGGCGCGTCCGGCACCGAGATCTACATCCAGGATCCGACCGGCGGCGTCGACATCTTCTCCACGTCGATCAACACCGTCTTCAACATCGGCGACAACCTCGAAGTCACCGGTACCGTCTCGCAGTTCAACGGTCTCACCGAGATCGCGCCGCCGTCGGCCAGCGACATCATCGTCCTCGCGCCGGGCACGCTGCCCAACCCGGTCATGGAAGTGGTCACCGTTTCGCAGCTCGGCAACAGCGGCGCCGGTGAGGCGTTCGAAGGGAAGCTGATCCGCGTGAACAACGTCACGCTGGTCACCCCGCCGGCGACCTTCGCCGCGAACACGAACTACGACATCACCGACGGCACCGGCACGGTGCAGATCCGCATCGACGCCGACACCGACATCGACGGCACCGCGCCGCCGGCCGGAACGTTCTCCATCATCGGCGTCCTCGGCCAGTTCGACAACGCCTCGCCGTTCGACAGCGGCTACCAGCTCTTCCCGCGCATCCGCGCCACCGACTTCCTCCCGGCCGTCCCGGCCGCGGCGGCGATCAGCGCCACCGGCGGCACGCCGCAGAGCGCGAACATCAACACCGCGTTCGCCACCGCAATGCAGGCGACCGTCACCGACGGCGGCTCCAATCCGATCGACGGCATCGGCGTGACCTTCACCGCACCGGCGAGCGGCGCCTCCGGCACCTTCTCGAACGACTCGAACACCATCACCGTCGCCACCAACGCGAGCGGCGTGGCCACCGCGCCCCTCTTCACCGCCAACGGCCTGCCCGGCGGTTACGACGTCGTCGCCTCGGTCAATGCGCTCACCGCGAACTTCGCACTGACCAACATCGACACCACGCCGACCCACTTCAGCGTCAGCGCTCCGGCCAACGTCACCAACGGCGTCGCCTTCAACGTCACGGTCACGGCGCTCACCGCCGCGAACACGACCGCGGCCGGCTACCTCGGCACGGTGCACTTCACCTCATCCTCCGCCGGCACGCTGCCGGGCGACTACACCTTCATCGCCGGCGACAACGGCGTGCATACGTTCAGCGTCACGCTCACCACGAGCGGACCGCAGTCGATCACCGCGACCGACACCGTCACCGGCTCGATCACCGGCAGCGCCAACACCACCGTCTCGTCGCTGACCACGCACTTCTCGGTCAGCGCGCCGGTGAGCGTCACCAACGGCACCTCGTTCAACGTCACCGTCACCGCGCTCGATCCGTCGGAGGCGACCGTCACCAGCTACACCGGAACGGTGCACTTCACCTCGTCGTCGACCGGCACGCTGCCGTCCGACTACACCTTCACCGGCGGCGACAACGGCGCGCATACCTTCAGCGTCACGCTGACCACCAACGGCACGCAGTCGATCACGGCGACCGACACCGTCACCGCCTCGATCACCGGCACGACGAACACCAACGTCCTCACCTCGGCCACGCACTTCTCCGTCTCCGCGCCGGCCAACACCACCAACGGCACGCCGTTCAACGTCACCGTCACCGCGCTCAACGCGTCGGAAGGAACCGCGACCGACTACAACGGCACAGTCCACTTCACCTCGTCGTCGACCGGCACGCTGCCGTCCGACTACACATTCAACGGCGGCGACGCCGGCGCGCACACGTTCTCCGTGACGCTCACCCAGAGCGGTACGCAGTCGATCACCGCCACCGACACCGTCACCGCCTCGATCACCGGCACGACGAACACCAACGTCAGCTGCCCGTCGATCCCGACGCCGACGATCAGCGGCGGTTCGCAGTTCTGCACGGGCAACACCGTCACCCTCACCTCGAGCAGCGCGACCGGCAACCAGTGGTACGAGAACGGCTCGCCCATCGGCGGCGCGACGAACCAGACCTACGACGCCGGCGAGATCGGCGACTACACCGTGGTCGTCACCATCAACGGCTGCAGCAGCGCCTCCTCGGCCATTCATCACGTCAGCAATCCGACGCCGAATGCCGCGTTCATCACCTCCAACGCTACGCTGATCTGCGCCGGCGGCACCGTCCTGCTCAGCTCCAACAGCGCGACCGGCATCCAGTGGTATCTCGACGGCAACCCGATCTCCGGCGCGAACAGCCAGAACTATTTCGCCACGGTCGCCGGAAGCTACACCGCGATCCTGAACGCCCTCGGCTGCCAGAGCGCTCCCTCCAATACGATCGTCCTCACCGCGAGCGCGAATCCGGCGCCGAATGCCACGATCACCGCCCCGGCCTCCGTGCCGCAGGGATCGTCCGGCAACGTCGCCTCGGTCGCCGACGCCGGCGCCGGCGCCACCTACAACTGGCTCGTGTCGGGCGGAAGCGTCACCTCGGGAACCGGTACGCGCAGCATCACCTTCTCCCCCATCGGCACCGCAGGAGTGCATCTCCAGGCGACGGTGACGATCCCCGACGGTTGCAGCGATACGAAGACCGCGAACGTGACCGTGACGGGCAACGGCCCCGTGACGCACTTCTCCGTCAGCGCGCCGGCGAACGTCACCAACGGCACGCCGTTCAACGTCACCGTCACCGCCCTCGACGCCTCCAACGCGACGGTCCCGAGCTACACCGGCACCGTCCACTTCACCTCGTCGTCGAGCGGCACGCTGCCGGCCGACTACACCTTCGTCGGCGCCGACAACGGCGCGCACACCTTCAGCGTCACGCTGACCACGAACGGCGTGCAGTCGATCACCGCGACCGATACCGGCAACGCCTCGATCACCGGCACGACGAACACCACCGTCGCCGCCCTCGCGGCCACACACTACTCGGTCACCGCTCCGGCGAGCGTCACCAACGGCACGCCGTTCAACGTCACCGTCACCGCGCTCGACGCGTCGAACGGCACCGTCACCGGCTACACCGGCACCGTGCACTTCACCTCCTCCTCCACCGGCACGCTGCCGGCCGACTACACGTTCGTCGGCGGCGACAACGGCACGCACACCTTCAGCGTCACGCTCACGCAAAACGGCGCGCAGTCGGTCACCGCCACCGACACCGTCACGCCGTCGATCACCGGCACGGCGAACCTCACGGTCAACTGCCCGGCGCTCTCCGTCACCGCGTCGAACAGCGGCCCGGTCTGCGCGCCGTCGACGGTCAACCTCTTCGCGTCGTCGCCGAACGCCGGCGTCACGTACTCCTGGACCGGTCCGGGCGGCTTCACGTCCAACCAGCAGAATCCGACCGGCGTCAGCGTGAGCGGCACGTACACCGTGACCATCACCTTCAACGGCTGCACGGCCACGTCGTCGACGAACGTCGTCATCACCTCGACGCCGAGCGCCACCATCACGGCGCCGGCCGCGGTCTGCGCGAACAACAGCTACAACGCCTCCGCTCCGGCCGGCGCGTCGACGTACAACTGGTCGATCACCAACGGCACGATCACCAGCGGCGCCGGCACGAACGCCATCACCTTCAACTCCGGCGCGACCGGCACGACGACGCTGAACCTCACCGTGAGCAACGGCAGCTGCAGCGCCTCGTCGTCGAAGGCCATGCCGATCAACTCGCCGCCGTCGGCCAACGTCCCGACCAAGCTCTCCATCTGCGGTCCGGGCACGGTCGAGATTCCGGTCACCCTCTTCGGCACCGCGCCGTTCAGCATCACCTGGTCGGACGGCGTCGTGCAGAGCGGCATCAACACGAAGTCGACGAAGCGCAGCGTGACCATCGCGGCCAACAAGACGCTCTGGATCACGTCGATCACCGACGCGAGCTGCACGTCGGGCACCGATTCGAAGCATGTCCTGCTCGAGATCGACTCCGCGATCGTCGTCACCACGCCGCCGACGGACCAGTACGTCGCCAACGGCGCCACGGCCACGTTCAGCGTCGTCGCCACCGGCGGCAACCTGCACTACCACTGGTACTACGGCAACGTCGGCGACACCTCGGTCGAAGTCGGTCTCCCCGACTCCCCGACCTTCACCACCTGGCCGATCCACGGCATCGAGAAGTTCTGGCTGCGGATCTCCAACTCCTGCGGCACGGTCGACTCGGCGCAGCTCATCGCCACCAACTCGCAGATCCGCCGCCGCGCCACATCGCACTAGCCCACCCGCGAGGCGGGCGAGGGGACATCCGATCCCCTCGCCCGCCCGTACCTCCAGAAAACAAACTGGAGGATCACATGCCTACTGTCATGTCCATGCATTGGCCCGAGGTTTCGCCCGAGCAGTACGAAGCGGTGCGCAAAGAAGTGAACTGGGAAGGCAACGCTCCCGACGGCGGCAAGTTCCATCTCGCCTGGTTCGCCGATGACGGCTTCCGCGTGCTCGATCTGTGGGAGTCGCCGCAGCAGTTCCAGCGCTTCGTCGACGAGCGCCTCATGCCCGGCGTGCAGAAGGTCGGCGTCCAGGGACAGCCCAACGTGCAGCTCTCCGAGTCGCACGCCCTCTTCGTCCCCAATCTGTAATACTCGCCGCCGCAGTGACCACCCTCGGCGTCATCGGCGGCATCGGACCGGAATCGACGGCGGAGTACTACCGCCTGCTCCTTGCGGAGTACCGCCGTCGAAACCCGGACGGCGGCGCGCCGTCGATCATCATCAACAGCATCGATCTGAAACGCCTGCTCGACCTCGTGGGAGCGGGCCGCCTCGATGAGCTCGCGCAGTGGCTCACCTCCGAGCTCGAGCGCCTCGCCCGCGCCGGCGCCGACTTCGCCCTTCTCGCCTCGAACACGCCGCACATCGTTTTCGACCAGCTCCGATCGCCGATCCCGCTGATCAGCATCATCGAAGCGACGCGCGATCACGCGCAGCAGCGCGCCCTCCATCGCCTCGGCCTCTTCGGCACCCGCTTCACCATGCGCGGACGCTTCTACCCCGATGTGCTCGCACCCATCACCATCATCACGCCCAACGACGCGGAGCAGGAGTTCATCCACGACAAATACCTCGGCGAGCTCGTAGCCGGCGTGAAGAACCCCGAGACGCGCGACCGTCTCCTCCACATCATCGACCGCCTCAAAGACGACGAAAAGATCGACGGCCTGATCCTCGGCGGTACCGATCTCCCCCTCATCCTCGGCGACGAATCACACAACGGCGTGCCGATCCTCGACACGACGCGGATTCACGTGGAGAGGGCGGTCGAGCGCCTGCTCGGATCGCATTAAATCGACCGCGGATCGAATTCATTGTCCTGCAGGCGAGACTCAGCCCATGCCGGGATGGGATGAATCCGATCGCGCGTCATATGAATGCCATCCGCGATCGAATTCATGCCTCGTTTGGGCATTTTGATCTTTAACAGAATGCAAGTGCCGCGGCGGGAGCGCGAACGTTGGCGGGCGCCGATCATGCCGACATTAGGCCGGCGGCTGTACACGCCGAAGGTCGAGGGTTCGAGTCCCGTCGGCCCCGCCGGTGGCGCGCTGAATGGGTCCGTGACGCGATGACCTGCGGAATCATGATTTCCACCTTGACTGAATAACATCAGTTAACATGAGCCATGGATCCAAGGTCTCCGATCATCCCGATCGTCGCAGCGCACCACAACGTCAGCCTGATAATGGACGACGTTCTAGACCGGTCGCGTTTCCGCAGAGGCAGGATCTCTCCACACTGCCGAGTGCCTCGTCATAAGGTCGAGCAACGATGACGTCCACGCCCCTGACCCGCTCCACCGAGATGATCATCGGCTTTCTGGGCCTTTCGGCCGTGCTCGTCGGCGTGTCCCTCTACCTGTGGAACACCGAGTCTAAGGGCTGGAGCGTGCTCGTTGGCCTGCTGGCGCTGCTGATCGCAGGCGGAGGGATGGCCGGCTCGTGGAAGGCGAACTGCCCTCTCTGTCAAACGCCCCTCAACGACTTGAGCCAGGGCGTGTGCGGGCCCTGCGTCGGCTGCAAGCACTATCTCAACGTCGAGAAGAAGAGCGTCTCCCAGCTCAAGGTGGATTACTGCGCCGGCATCCCCTACTTCGCCGTTCCCTGGGACGCGCTGAGCGACGCCGCCCCGCAGCTGTGCTGCTCCTGCGGCAAAGACGCCACGCGGACGGAGCTGCTGGTCAGTCGCGCCTTTCGTGGGCTCCAGCTCTCGGCTCACCTGCCGCACTGCCAGGCCTGCAAGGGGGGCGCGAGCATTCAGCAAGGCACGATGGTCACCGGCGATGCTGCGACCGCGAACCCAACCACCTTCATCTCCCTCGCGGTGAAGTCGCACCGTTTCTATCACGACGTCATGATGATCAATGACGCCGCCTATGCGAAGCGCTCGACCTGAAGGTACCGACAGGCGACTGCGGCGGCCGAGAGAACACCTCTTTTTGGTTCGAGTCTACGCTCGGCCAGCCGCCACTCGGTTAGACCCCGGCCTGTCACGCCGGAGGTCGCGGGTTCGAGTCCTGTCGGCCCCGCCAAACTAAAGCGCTCATGCGCCGCGACTTCGCGGCGCTTCGTATTTCAGCGGGTTGCTAAGAAAATTGGAGACTCGCAAGGTGACTCGCAAGGTCGTGATTTTCGAGGGCTGAAATCTGCACGGACCCGCGACAAGAACGACGATTTGTTTCCGGTTTTGGCGTCGATGTTCCACGGAAAAAACGTGTCACAAGCGCACTTAAAAGCGAGCACAGAGCGCGGGCGCGACCGGGACGAGGGTGGAGACGGGCGCGCTGCAGCAACAGTCGAAGGCCCCGGTCGGACCGATTGGCCCATTGCTGTTGACAGTAACTCCGATGGTCTGACTGGCGGACGCGCCGGGATGGCCAACGATGGCAGGGTGACCGGCGTACCCACCGGCAGGTCCCATTCAGCGAGGGGCGATTGTTCGACAGGAGGTAAGTCTCTATCGGTTTTTCTCGCTAACTGATCCTGCCCCCATTCCTTCGCAGGTCGGCCGCTCGCGAAGTTGTGCTGCGGTTTAGCTTGCGAGCTGAGAGTCTCAGGCCATTGAAAAGAATGACTGGTAGGGTTTCTCGCGCCACAGACACTCCTAGATAGGCTCACCCGAAAAGTGCAGGATGGAAGGAGGGATCGCACATGCGATTCTCGGAGAAGGTGCGCTCGTCCCATTCGGCGAAAGACCCGTCGCGAGACCAGCGTCTGCGCAGCCCGGCACGGGCGCTGTTGGTGATCGAGCAACGCATACTCGCCGATGTCGTCAGTCTGGCGCTCAATCACGGCCACTACATCATTCGGGTGGCGTCGACGGGCCAGGAAGCAACGTCGGCGGTTGCTGAGTGGAGTCCGCATCTCGTCGTGCTCGACATGGACATCGAGGGAAACGAGATGTCGAAACGTTTCGCCACTGCGACACTGGAAGGCGGACACCTCCCCGTCATCGCTCTCACGCGGCGCGGTGACCTCAAATCCAAGCTGCTGGCCTTCGAGCAGGGAGTGGACGACATCCTAACAGTACCATTCTCCCCGGAGGAGTTCGTTGCGCGCGTCTTGGCGATCATGCGCCGCACTTATCGCGACGCCGCCGTATTTACTCCATTACTTCGGCTGGGCGACTTGGAAATCGACATCCTGAACCGTCGCGTGCGGGCCGGCAATACGGAACTTCATCTCACATCACTCGAGCAGAGTCTGCTCTACTTGCTGGCGGCCAATGCGGGCCACCTGCTCACTCGAGACGAGATTCTCGACTATCTCTGGGGCGCCGACTACGTGGCGGAGAGCAATGTTGTAGACCGACATATCCGCAACTTGCGCGTCAAGTTGCAGAACCACTCACAGCGGCCGCGATACATCGTCACAGTTCCTGGCCGCGGATACCGGTTCCTGCCCCATTCCACGGGCTCGGCATCGTCTGGTTCTACGGCTTGACACCGCCTTCAAATGACCGATGTAGGGCTGACTCGCGACGACGACCACATGCCTCCGTCATGACGGAACTTCATGACTTCCGTCCTGGCTTTCCTCAATAGTGGGCCGTCACTTGGAAACCGCGCGGTGCCGTGCAACACAAGCGTCGGCTGACCAGCATCGTTGCCGCCGCGAGGACACACCGTCCGCGTAGTCACCCTATTTGAGAGCAGAGGATAGCGTCATGACAGCAGGAGTCCGTGGTTTTCTAGTCGCACTGTTTGTAGCATTCACAATCAGTTCCGCGCACGCAACGGATTACGTTTATTGGGGAGGGAATCGCATCCGCCGCGCGGATTTGACGGTATCTCAGCCTCCGCCATCCGATGTCTGGATCGCCCCCGGCTCGCCGGTGGCGGTCGATACGACGACTCAGCGGATCTACTGGGGCGACAATGCAAGCGGTGCACGGCGCATCATGTGGGGCAATCTCGACGGCACCGGCACGACCCACGTTCTTCTGACGAACGTCGTGCCGCAGAGGATCGACGAACTCGACATCGATACGGCGAATCAGCGAATCTATTGGGCCGACGGGACGAACCTTAGAATTTACCGCTCTAGCATCTCTTCACCGGCAGTCTCGCTGTTGCCACTGTCTCAAGCGACCATCGGCACGCTGCGTGACATCGCGCTCGACACGCGGTTGCCGAACCCGAAGCTGTACTGGCTTACGGGCACCGATATCTACCGTTGCGACTTGAACGGCGCGAATCCGCAGAAGCTGCCGAACTCGCTGCCGATCGTGGTCGCCTACGGCATGGCAATCAACCCGTGCGACAATCGGATCGTTCTCGTGGGCAGCGCCGTAGTGCAGCAGATTCCGACCATACAGGCCGGTTCGATTATCGCCGTCGATCTGGCCGATGCCGACAACCCGACGACCCTGCTGGAGGATCCGGCCAATGGACCCTGGGCAGTCGGGCTCGATCCGCGCAAGATTGCACTGGATGTCCGTGCCGGCAGGATGTACTGGACGGCCGCATCTGATGGAACCGGACCGGCAACGATCCGCCGTGCGAACCTGGACGGCAGCAGCGCGCAGGTGTTCGTGCAGGCGTCCAGCAGCGTCACATGGTCAAATGAGCTCTCCCTCTCCCTCGCGAATACCTCCTGCGCCGTCGTCCAAGGGGGAGGACTTACCTGGGCGCAGATCTCAACCAACGTGCCGACCGGAACGGTCAAAGTCGGCTGCGCGAATTGCAATGCGTACCATGGCGACACGCCCTGCACCGCGCCGCTGCCAATGCTCTGTATCAAGAAGAGCGGCACCGGATTTCCGCTCCCGAAGCCGTTGACAGTGAGCAATGCCGATCAGTATTCCTTGTGGTCAGGCGGCATCATCGGCACAACCGCTCCGATCGTGCCTCCCGCTACGCGCGCCGCTGCGAACACGGTCTGTGTCCAGCAGTTTGGGCCGGACTGGCGCGTTGCGGAGTTTCACGACGGCTCGGGTTGGGGCTTTCAGGCCTTCGGCGGCGTGGGAAATCCGTCGTCGAGATTCTGGGTCGACATCAACGATCAGCCGGGCGCGCTCTGCTGGCAATGAACGCCAAAGACCCAACTACCGCGCCGCCGGGCTAGGGCCGAAGCCGCCGCCGCGCCTGCGACGGCTACGCCCCCGCATATCGGCGGGCCGCTCCTCCGATGCATAGACGGCGCAGGGGCGGCCGTCGATGCTCTCCGTCCTTTTACGCGTTGCCGAGACGCGGCCGTCCTGCCCCCGCTACGAGCGGATTCCCGTTGTGGCCCAGGCCGAGTTCGAAGTTCAGCTGGTTAGAGTTAGACTTCCGGCCTGTCACACCGGAGGTCGCGGGTTCGAGTCCTGTCGGCCCCGCCAATCTAAGTGGGTCACCAGCCGCCACTGTGGCGGCGGTTTTCATTTGTGCGACCCACTTTTTAGAACGTTGCGAGTCGCAAGGTGAGTCTCAAGCTTTGCATTTTTCGTGATCGCGAGCAGATCCGAACAACGCTTCTCGCCGTGGAACATGACTGCTCGATCTCTCTATGGTCCGGTGGCATCGTTCTGGATGCAGCGCAATGTCATGAACGGGAGGGATCAGATCAGCTTCCACTCGAGCGCGTGCACGCCTATCCTCGTCGTGACAGGAGTCAGCCCGTTATGAGCAGTGGCACCAGCTATTCCTGGCGAATTGTCGTGGACTGTCTCGAGTCGTTCCACGGACGCGACACGGCGGCCGCGCTGGAACTCGTCCGGCAGTTCCGTACGCGGTTGCGGGAGGCCCCTCCCGAAATCGATACGGAGCTCATCTTTCACGAGGAGCCGTTCGCTCTTGCCCCGCGACTCGGGGGAAGCAACGGAATTGGTCCCATCCCAGCGGCAAGCAACGCAGTATCGCGAGATTCTCCGTAAGCGCGTGGAGGAAGCCGCCATTCTGGACGACGATCGCGAGCTGCACGCCTACATCCTTGGATCCAGAAACGATCAGCCACGAAGATCGACCTCGATGATCCGCGCGATGTAAATCGAACGCGCGCGCGGGCTCCATCTCTTTTCATCCCTCGAGGAGCATAGGCAAGGCCTCCTGCGCCGTGAGACAACACATGCCTCATCGGAGGAACCCGAGGCGTGTCTCGAATCAATGTTCTGGTCGCGGCGACGTCGCCCGATCTGCAGGCGTTGGGGATCGTCGAAGCCGTCGCTTCGCGGGCGGACATGAACCTGCTCCAGCGCCGGGTCATCGCGGCCTCGGAGGTCGATGCGCTCCTCGCTTCGATCCCGCGCGCACCGCGATGCGCATTGGTCGTCGTCGGCCATCCGGACGAGACGGGCACGCTGGCGGCGGCATGGCTGGCAAAGCGCGCGGACGTCGTCGTCATGCACGTGGAAGTGATCGGCGACATCGTGCGCATCGCCGTACGGGCGTCCACACTCGACCCGCTCCTCACGGCGTTGCGCGACCTCGTGGAACGTGTCGCGCTGCAGCCGACGGGACAGGTGGTGCGGATGACGCCGCGGCCCGCGCAGGCTTCGCTGCTGGACGCGGCGATCGACTGGGTGCACGCACGGCTGCGCGAGGCGGTGGAGAGCGTTTCCGACGACAACGGCGACGTACACGGTCTGTCGATCACCCGTGCCACGCTGCTGCAGTCGCTCGAAGCTCCCGCCGGGCGCGAAGAGAATGCCGACGCCGGCGCCGCGCTCGACCTCGCTCTCGCCGCCGCCGGTGAGAGCGCGGAGCCGCTGGCGGTGGCAGTCCGCACCTTCGACCTCACACCGCTCGAGCTCCGCATGCTGCTGCTGACGCTCGCGCCGGAGCTCGATCTGCGCTTTCAGCGCTGCGTCGGCTTCCTGCTCGACGATATGGGCCGCCGTTCCGGCACACCGGCCTTGTACAGCACGCTCCTCGGCCCGACGGCGCGCGTGCGCGGCGAGCTCGCGCAAGGCGGCGCGCTCGGACGCTGGCTGGTGTTCGACGGACAGCCGGCGGCCGACGATCCGCTGCGCGTCGATCCGTACCTCGCGCAATGGATCCTCGGCGATCGCATGGCGCTGGCCAACGAGCCGCGCGTACGGCGCGTCCTGCGCCTCGTCGCGTGGCCCGGCGCCTCCGTCCTGCGGCGCGATGAGGAGCGATTCGCGGCGGCTGCGCTGATCGACAAGCTGCGGAACGCCCCCCGATGGATTCTCCTCGGCGGCGCCGATCCCGCCGCGCACCGCGCGCTGATCGAGCTCGGCGCGGAGGCGCGCGACGCCGAGCCGATTCGGGTCGAGCTGGCGCGACTCGGCGGCACGGACATCATCGACGTCGAAGACTGCGCCCGCCGCGTCGCGCGGATGGCGCAGCTGACCGCGCTGCCGCTGGTCATCGACGCAACGCGCGTGGAGGAGACGGACGGCGGCGACGACTCGCTGCGCCTTTTCTTCGCCACGCTCGAGCGACTCGGGTGCCGCGGCGCCGTGATCAGCCGCGAGCCGGCACGCGTCATCCGGCTCTTCGGTGCCGCGCTCTATGAGCTCGACGACGAGCCGGCGCTCTCCCACGATGCGCGCGTGGCGGCGCTTCGCGGGGCGGCGGCCGGAGCGGGCGCCTCCATGGGCGAGGAGACGGCGGAGGCCCTGGCCATGCGGTATCCGCTCGGTGTCGATGGCCTGGAGCACGCGATGCGCCTGGCGAGCAGCCGGCCGCCGAAAGCGGGCGAAGACGATCCGCGCCTGGCAGGCTTCACGGCCGCGTGCCGCGAAGTGGCGGCGGAAGGCGTCTCCCACCTCGCCGAGGCCATCGAGCCGGTTTTCGATCTCGACAACGTCGTGCTGCCGGCCGATCGCAAACAGCAGTTGCTCGAGATCGTCGACCACGTCCGCTTCGCGCCACAGGTGCTCGACGACTGGAAGTTTCGCGACCAGCTTCCGTACGGCCGCGGCGTAGCCGCCCTCTTTCATGGACCGAGTGGCACCGGCAAGACGATGGCGGCGATGGGCGTCGCCCACCGGCTCGGCATCCAGCTGCTGCGCCTCGACTTCTCGCGGGTGGTCAGCAAGTACATCGGCGACACGGAAAAGAACATCGATCGTGTCTTCACCGACGCCGGCCGCTCCGGCGCCGCGATCCTCATCGACGAAGCCGACGCCCTCCTCGGCAAGCGCAGCGAGGTGAAGGACGCGCACGACCGCTACGCCAACATCGAAGTCGCCTATCTGCTGCAGCGGATGGAAACGTTCGAGGGACTGGCCATTCTGACCACGAACCTGCGGCAGAACCTCGACCCGTCGTTTCTGCGGCGGCTGCGCTTCGTCGTCGACTTCCCCCGTCCGGACGCCGAAGCGCGGCTGAAGATCTGGCAGCAGTGTCTCCCCGAGGGATCGCACGAGCTCGACGAAGCCGAGTTCAGGCAGCTGGCGCGGAAAATCGACATGCCGGGCGGGAACATCCGGCAGATCACGCTCCGCGCCGCATTCATCGCCGCGGCCGCCGGCACGCAGATCGACCTCACCCACATCGCGCGGGCGGCGCGGGCGGAGCTGGCCAAGGTCGGCATGCCGCCGGTGGAGCTCGACCTCAGCCGGGCGAGGCGGGCCGCATGAACAACGACGCCATCCTCCGCGTCACCGCGGCGCTGAAGAAGCGGCTGGAAGACGCGCTCAACGCCGCAAGCATTCCGGGGACGGTGTTCGTCGGTCCGCTCGACGACGCCGACGCCAGCGGCGCGAAGCTCATCCTCTTTCTCTACCGCGTCGTTCCGAGCGCCACGCTGCGCAATCGCGAGCATCGTGTGCCTTCGAACAATCCGCCGGCGGTGCAGGTGTACCGGAACGCGCTGCCGCTCGATCTCTACTACCTGCTCACGGTCGGAACGTTGCCCGGCTCCAGCGAGGAGACGCCGCTGCACTCGCTCGGCGTCGCCATGCAGACGTTACAGGCGGAGACGGACCTCACGATCGGTCACGAGACGGCGGAGATCTCGCCCGAGCCGCTGACCACCGAGGAGGCGAGCCGCATCTGGGCGCTGTTCCCCAACGCGAATTACCGCACCTCGGTCGCCTACCTGGCGACGCCGGTCTGGATCGATCCGCTGCTGCCCGACGCGTTTGCCGCGCGCGTGACGGAGGATCAGCTCTTCGCCGCGCACAAGCCGCGCGAGGAGGCGCCGTCATGACGCAGGCGGTGATCGGCACGCCGGAGCAGGCCTACGTGCGCGACGCGCTCTTCGGAGTCGAGCTGCTCGACCCCGTGACGTTGGAGCGCGTGAGCCGGGGCGTGAAGGTCGTCGCCGTGGGGCTGCAGGGACGGCCGATCGTGAGCGCGGGCGGCTTGTTCGTGTGGCTTCGCGAGGACCTCGGCAACCTGCAGAAGATCACGATCGATCCGCTTCTGTTGCCGTATCTGCCGGTCGAGCTGACGCCGGCGGACTTACCGACGGCGCTGACGACGGTCGAGCTTCCGCCGCGCGTCGACTATCCCTTCACCGCCGGCGTCACCGGAAGTCGCGGCGTCCTGATCGAAGAGCAATTCGGCCCTCCCGTTCCAGTGGCAGACGCCCGGGTGCGGCTGCAGTGGCTGGACGAGAACAACGTGTGGCGCGACGCGCCGACCGTTTCGCGAACGAACGCGGACGGCGGCTTCGCGACGATTCTTCGCTTTTCCCCAACCGAGGTTCCGCTGTTGGACGCGGACGGTCTGCTCACCGTCCGCCTGCACGTGCGGCGCGATGCGACGAGCGAACGCAGCTCCGCTGACTGGAAGCAGAAGCAGGGCCGCATCCGCGACGCCCTGACTTTCGCCTGGGACGAGCTGCAGCCCTGACATGAAGGAGACCATCCGATGAGCTACGACCCCCGAAAAACGTCCGGCCACGACTGCCCCCCTCCTCCCGAAGATCCGGCCGATCAGCCGCACGAGCCGCAGGAGACGGAGTGTCAAGACCCGCCTCCCGGACCTGAGGCGCCCCCGCTCGATCCGCCGGCGCCGTGTCCCGACTCGACCTGCGACTGTCCGAAGAAACCGCCGGCCAGCGCCAACTGCCTGCAAGACCTGATCGACGATCAGGCGAAACAGGTCACCGTCGCGGAGGAGGCGGGGAAGTTCAAGGCGGAGCTCGACGGGATTCTCAAACAGGCCAACACGGCCGTCCAGGCATACACGCGCGCGCGCTACGACGAACTGATCAAGCTGTGGCTGGACGAAGACAAAGAGATCGTCGACCTGATCCGCAAGGTGGTCTGCGCCGTTCCCTGCTGGCGATGCGTCATCGAGTGTTACATCTGTCCCCTGCTCAATGAGCTGCATTACTCCGAGGAGCGGCTGTATGGCGACGGCACGCTCTACTCCGCCGTGCACAACCTGTATGACCTGCGTTACTGGCGCGAGCGGGACCTCGATGCGAAGCAGCGCACGCTCGACCGCATCAAGGCGGTGCTCGCGGCCTGGCAGGACCCCTACACGACGATCACCAACGCGATCAACACCGGCAACAAGACCCTCATCACGAAGATCAAGAAGAGCTTCGAATCGGATCCGGCGAAAGCGGTCTATGACCTCTTCTTCGTTCTCATCCCGATGCACCTGGCGATCGCGCCGCCGGCCACGACTTCCGGGCTCACCACCGGGATCGGCAAGGTCTACACGGTGTTCTGCGAGTGCGACAAGGGGACGTCCGACGTGTGCTGCGGACCGAATGTCGGACCGTTCAGCCTGCGCGAGCGCCTCATCGGCCCGCAGCCGTATCTGATCGATCCCGACCTCTACTTCAAGATCATCTGCTGCCTTGTCCAGCACCGATATGTGTCTGCAAAGAAGGCCGTCGCGAACGCGAAAGCCGCATTCAACGCCGTCGATAACGAGATTAAGCGGGGCAAGGAACAGCTCGACAAGGGACTGAAGTCCTTCGGCACCACCGCGACGGATGCCATTCCGGCCGGCGTCAAGTGCTGCGGGTCCGAGCTCGACCTCGGCGACCAGCAAAGCAACGATCAAAAACCAACCTCGAGGCGATGAGGAACGTGGAGAACCGCCATGCCTGAATATCTGACTCCCGGCGTCTACATCGAAGAAATCGAACGAGGTCCGCGGCCGATCGAAGGCGTGCCGACGAGCATCGCCGCCTTTCTGGGCGAAACCGAGCGCGGTCCGCTGCGGCCTCGGCTCGTCACCAGTTACACCGAATACAACCGCTGGTTCGGCGGCCCCTTCGCCGACGGCCGTTACATGCCGTACGCGGCGAGCGGATTCTTCGACAACGGCGGCAAGCGCCTCTACGTCTGCCGCATCGTCGGCGACGGCGCCGTCGCGGCGACGAAGACGTTCGGCGACTTCACGGTGAGAACGTCCGGCCCGGGCGCATGGGGCAACCGCGTCTGGGTCCGGATTCAGGATGGCTCGACCAAAGACAAAGACGGCAACACCGGCTTTCGTCTGAAGCTCGCCTATTGGTCGGGTTTTCCCGACGGCTTTACACCGTACGACCCGTTCCTGGCCACGAACAAAGACAAGCTGCCGCGCCCGCAGTACACCGAGGACTACGACGATCTGTCGGTCGATCCGAAGTCGTCGGACTACTTCACCAAGCGCCTGATCGACAGCGGCACGAATCAGCCGGTGTCGGTGCTCGCGTATCTGGACGCGGCGACGAGCACGCCGGCGAAACCGTCGCCGAACGCGGAGGAGGGCGAGTTTCTCGAGAACGGCCTGGACGACACCAAACTTCTCGACAAAGCTGACTTCGACGGCGCGGTCGACGGCGGGCGCGATCAGGTGCAGGGACTGCAGGCGCTGGAGCTCGATCCGTATCGCGACGTGGCGCTCGTGTACGCGCCGCACCCCCCGGACAACGGCGTCGACATCGTGCGCGCCGTCATCGACCACTGCGAGAAGATGCGCTTCCGCTTCGCCGTCATCGACGGCGATCGCGACGCCGAGCCGTCGAACCTCGATCCCCGGCAGTCGAACAGGTGGGACACGTCCTACGCGGGGTTCTATGCGCCGTGGATCGTCGTCTCCGATCCGCAAAACGGCGCGCGCCGGCTGGTGCCGCCGGGAGGATACGTCCTCGGCGTCTACGCCCGCAGCGATACCGAGCGCGGTGTGCACAAGGCGCCGGCAAACGAGATCGTCCGCGGCGCTCTCGACGTCCGGTTCGAAGTCAACGACAACACCCAGGGCGTCCTCAATCCGAAAGGCGTCAACGTCATCCGCAGCTTTCCCGCGCGCGGGATCCGCGTCTGGGGCGCGCGAACGCTGTCGTCGAACGGCTTGTGGAAGTACGTGTCGGTGCGCCGGCTCTTCATCTTCCTGGAGCACTCCATTTACGACGGCACGCAGTTCGTCGTCTTCGAGCCGAACGACGACCGCCTCTGGGCGCGCGTGGTCGACACCATTCGCCTTTTCCTGCGCGGCCAGTGGAGGCTCGGAGCGCTCTTCGGCCGCACGGAGCAGGAGGCGTTCTTCGTCACCTGCGACCGCACCACCATGACCCAGGACGACATCCTCAACGGGCGCCTGATCTGCGAGATCGGCATCGCGCCGGTGCGGCCCGCCGAGTTCGTGATCTTCCGCATCTTCCAAAACACGGCCGAGATTCAACGGTGAGGAGCGAGCGATGCCACGCATAGATCCATTGCGCAATTTCCGATTCCGGCTGGAGATCGACGGCGTCACGCAGGCGGGATTCAGCGAAGTGATGATCGCCGAGACGACCATCGACGTCGTCGACTACCGCGTCGGCACCGATCCGCCGCACGTGCAGAAGCTGAGCGGCCTGACCAAGTACGGAAACATCACGCTGAAGTGGGGCGTGACCATCGGCGGGACCGCGCTCGACCTCTTCAAGTGGCACTCCGACGTGTCGGCCGGGCAGATCAAGGACAAACGCAGGAAGGTGGTCATCGTCGTCCAGGACGTCGACGGCACCGACGCCGCGCGATTCGTCATCACCGACGCCTGGCCGGTCAAGTACGACCCGAGCGATCTCAACGCCAAGGGCAACGAAGTATTCATCGAGCTGCTCGAGCTGGCCAACGAAGGCATCGAGCGGGTGGCGTAAGGGAGAAGAGGCATGAGCGCACACCTGTCGTTCCAGACCGAGATCGAGTTCGAGCTGCCGAAGGGCTACGTCGACGACTGCGGCACGCTGCACCGCCGCGGGATGATGCGCCTGGCCACCGCGGCGGACGAGATCCTGCCGCTGCGCGATCCGCGCGTGCAGCAGAACGAGGCGTATCTCGCCGTGATCGTCCTGGCGCGCGTGATCACGCGCCTCGGATCGCTCCCCGACGTCAACACCGGAGTGATCGAGGGACTGTTCGCCTCCGACCTGGCGTACCTCGAGCGGTTGTACGAGACGTTCAACGCCGGCGACGACGCGGCGGAAGGACCGGCGGAGAAGCGCCCCCGAAGGATCACCGCCGTGGGGGAAGCATGAAGGCCTATCCCGTAAAGGCGCTTTACGAGGAGATGGCCTTCATCGCCCATCACTTCCACTGGTCGCACGACCAGCTGATGCGCCTGGAGCATCGCGAGCGGCGGCGGTGGTGCCGCGAGATCTCCACGATCAACCGCGCGCTCGACGGCGCTCCGCCGAATCCGTTTGACGTCTGAGGCACGACACCATGGCTCGCCACGACCCACTGCGCGGATTCCGCTTCCTGCTGGAGATCGAGGGGATCACCAGCGGCGGATTCACGAAGGTCAAAGGCCTCGCCCGCGAGGTCAAGCACGAGTCGTATCGCGAGGGAGGCGTCAACGAGTACGAGCACAAGCTGCTGACGCAGGTCTCGTATCCGGTGCTGGTGCTGGAGCGCGGCCTCGTTCTCGATGACCTCTGGAACTGGGCGCTGGCGGCCGCGGAAGGCGATGCGCGGCGCAAGCACCTTCGCATCCTCCTGAACGACGAATCGGGCGAGAAGACGTGGGCATGGCTGGTGGAATCGGCGCTGCCGGTGAAGTGGTCGGTCAGCGATCTCGACGCGCAGGCGGCGCAGGTGGTGATGGAGAGCCTGGAGCTCGCGCACCATGGATTGCGGAGGGCGACGTGAGACGCCGCCGGCTCGTTTCCCGCTTCGCGCGCGCCCGCCGAACTGCTCGCGGCACGTGGCTGCCGATCACGCTGCGGTGGCGGCGGAGTCCGCGGCGGCGCGAGCGGATGACCGCCGGCCGTCTGACGGCGGTGATGGTGACGGGGAGCGCATGGGCCGCGCATCTTCACCTGCGCTTCGCTGCCGCGTCGCCGGGCCGGACGATTCACCGCGAAGCCATCTGGCGCAATGTGATACGCCACAAGGCGACCGCGATTCACCACGCGCGGGCGGTGACGACCCTGCGGCATACGGCTTCCTCGTCATCGCAGCGCGTCGTCCTGGTGCGCGGCGGCCATCGTTCCGTCCGCGAGGTTCACGACGCGCGGACGGTGACGACGTCTCGCGATGCACGTTCGCCGCTGTTTCCGCGCCAGGCGGCGCGTGCCGGCCGGCATTCACTGCGCGAGTTTCATCATCGAAGCGCCGCCGCGACTCACACGCGGACGCATTCCTCCTCCGACCGCCGCCTGCGCGAGACGCGTGTTTTCCGAACCTTTCACGCGCGATCGCACAGCCACCACGCCAGGACCGTTTTACGCGAGCCGTTCGCCACGCCCGCTCCGTTCGTTCCGCCCGCGCAGCTCGTCTGGCACCGCGGATCGTCGTCGCCGGCCGCCGCGGCGCAAGCCAGCCAGGAGTCGCGGCGCGTCGATCACGTCGTCGCCGCGTCGCGTCATCCCGCGGTTCACGACCTGCGCGGCGAGTCCTTCGCGCAGACCGCGCGCGCGGCGCTGCAGGCCGACAGCATCGATCCCGCGCTGCTCGACCGCCTGACCGACGACGTCATCCGGCGGGTGGAGCGGCGCG
>Ga0207703_10000600_pt1 | contig 36585 bp, 44 predicted proteins | sample KBSSwiS12_FD_184304 | JGI IMG/M metagenome (GOLD analysis project Ga0207703, IMG submission 184304) | Switchgrass rhizosphere microbial communities from Kellogg Biological Station, Michigan, USA - KBS Switchgrass S1-2 (SPAdes) (version 2) | ecosystem: Host-associated > Plants > Roots >... | reverse complement strand
CCCGCCCATGTTGCGCATCTGGGCGAGCTGGCCGCGCAGGTCGTTCATGTCGAACTGACCCTTGGCGAGCCGCGCGGCCATGCGCTCGGCGTCTTCCTGCTGGATCGATTCCGCGGCGCGCTCGACCAGGCTGACCACGTCACCCATGCCGAGGATGCGGCCGGCGACGCGCGACGGGTGAAACGCCTCGAGCGCATCCATCTTCTCGCCCGTGCCGGCGAACTTGATCGGCTTGCCGGTGACGGCGCGCATCGACAGCGCCGCACCGCCGCGCGCATCGCCGTCCATGCGGGTCAGCACGACGCCGGTCAGCGGCACCTGGGCGGAAAAGCTCTGCGCGACGTTGACGGCGTCCTGGCCGGTCAGCGAGTCGACGACGAGCAGGATCTCGGCTGGCGTCGCGACATCGGCGACGGCGCGCATCTCGTCCATCAACGCCTGGTCGACATGGAGCCGGCCGGCGGTGTCGAGCAGCAGCACGTCATAGCCCTGCAACCTGGCGGCATTGAGCGCGCGGCGGGCGATGTCGACCGGCTGCTGACCCGGCACGATCGGCAGCGTCGCCACTTCGATCTGCGTGCCGAGCGTGGCGAGCTGTTCCTGCGCGTTGGGGCGATTGACGTCCAATGACGCCATCAGCACCTTCTTGCGGTCACGCCCGACGAGGCGCTTGGCGATCTTGGCGGTGGTGGTGGTCTTGCCCGAGCCCTGCAGCCCGACCATCATGATCACCGCCGGCGGGGTGACGTCGAGTTCCAGCTCCGACGCATCCGCGCCGAGCATCTCGACCAGCGCGTCGTTGACGATCTTGACGACCTGCTGGCCCGGGGTGATCGAGCGCAGCACGTTCTGGCCGACGGCCAGTTCGGTCGCCTTGTCGACGAAATCGCGCGCGACGGGCAGTGCGACGTCGGCCTCGAGCAGCGCGACGCGCACCTCGCGCATCGCCGCGCGGACATCGGCCTCGGTGAGCGCACCACGACCGCGCAGGCGATCGAAGACGCCGCCAAGCCGGTCGCTCAGACTGTCGAACATCAAATCACTCCGTTCCCAACCGGCCCGCCAGGGACAAACGCAAAACACGCCGGCGGACGAAACCTCGTCGGCCGGCGTCGCCCTTGGGCGGCAGTCTCACGCGTCCTGTCGGATACGATCGCGTTGCGCCTTAGTCCAACACGCCCGCGATGACAAGCCAGGCGAAGGTTGCCGGGCGTTAACCCCGTTTCGAGGCAGGGATCGCGACCCGATCGGTCCGGCTTAACCCCTTCTATACCGCATCCGTGAGAAAAGCGCCGCTTCGGGACCGGGGTGATTGGGGCAAAGCCATAATGGCGCACGACAGCAGCGACGAAATGATCCGCGCGATGCCGCACACCGGACGCGACACACGCCGCGACATGCTGAGCGGAGCGATCACCGTCTCGGCGATCCTGATGTTCGTCGGCACCGGCAGTTCGGTGCTGTCGACCACGATCCAGCATTATTTCGCGGGCGGCCAGGCGGCGGACCAGACATTGGTCATCGCGCTGCTGCTCAACGTCGCGCTGATCCTGTTCGGCTGGCGCCGCCATCGCGAGCTGGCGCATGAGGTGACGATCCGCACCGCCGCCGAGGAGCGCGCGCAGCAGCTCGCCTCCAAGGATCCGCTGACCGGCTTCCTCAACCGCCGCAGCCTGGCCGAGGAAGGCGCCGCGATGTTCGTCCGCGCCGAGCGTCGCGGCAAGGCGATGGCCTTGCTGATGCTCGACCTCGACCATTTCAAGACGGTCAACGACATGCACGGCCACGCCACCGGCGACGCGCTGCTGCGCGAAGTGTCGACCAAGATCGCCGAGGCGATGCCGTCGGTCGCGCTGACCGCGCGGTTCGGCGGCGACGAATTCGCCTGCGCCTTCCTGTTCGATGCCGAGCACCCCGATACGGTCGAGCGTATCGCCGAGAAGCTGATCAGCTGCCTGGCGCAGCCGATGCAATGCGAGGGGCTGCACCTGCACATCAGCGCCTCGATCGGCATCGCACGGTCGGACCTCGACTGCGGCAGCATCGACGCGCTGATGCGCGCGGCCGACATCGCGATGTATGCGGCCAAGAATAGCGGCCGGAATCGCTACGCCTGGTTCGACCTGTCGATGGAGCGCGAACTGCAGGCGCGCAACGAGCTCGAAATGGGGCTGCGCGGCGCCATCCCGCGGACCGAGATCGTGCCCTATTTCGAGCAGCAGATCGACCTCACCACCGGCCGGCTCGGCGGGTTCGAGATGCTCGCGCGGTGGGAGCATCCGCAACGCGGGCTGATCGCACCGGCGCAGTTCATCCCGATCGCCGAGGAAACCGGCATCATCTCCGACCTGTCGCTGTCGATCATGCGCCAGGCGTTCCTCGCCGCGCGCGACTGGGATCCGGCGCTGTCGATCTCGGTCAACATCTCGCCCTGGCAACTCAAGGACGCGTGGCTGGCGCAGAAGATCATCAAGGTGCTGACCGAGACCGGCTTCGCCGCGACGCGGCTGGAGATCGAGGTCACCGAGGTGGCGCTGCTCGACAATCTCGCGCTGGTCCAGTCGATCGTCGGTAGCCTGAAGAACCAGGGAATCCGCCTCGCGCTCGACGATTTCGGGACCGGCTATTCGAGCCTCGCCCATCTCCGCGCGCTGCCGTTCGACCGGATCAAGATCGACAAGAGCTTCGTCATGTCGATCAACGAGAATAGCGAGAGCGCGGCGATCGTCACCGCGATCACCCGGCTCGGCGAAAGCCTCAACCTGCCGATCACCGCCGAGGGGATCGAGGACCAGGCGATCGAGGAGCGGCTGCGCGCGCTGGGCTGCTCCAAGGGCCAGGGCTATCTCTACGGTCGGCCGACCAGCATCGCGGCGACGCGCCGCCTGCTCGCCGAGCGGCGCCTGCTGCGCCAGACACCGGCCCCGGCCGACAAGAAGAGCGCGGACAAGGCGGCTACCAGCCAGCGCCTGGCTGGCTGAGCCAGGCCTGTTCCTCGGGCGTCGACGCCCGGCCCAGGGCGACATTGCGTGACGGGAAGCGACCGAAGCGCTCGATCACCGCGGCATGCTCGCGGGCGTAGCGGAGATTTTCCGCGTTCCCCAGCCGGGTGAAGCAGGCGATGCTCTCGTGCTGCACGGCAGGGTCCTCGGCGTGCATCAACGGCATGTAGAGAAAGGCGCGACGCGCGGGATCGATCGTTTCGTCCCAGCCGCGCGCGATCGCCTCATGCGCCAGGGCCAGCGCCAGCGGATCGGCGGCGAAGGCCTGCGCTGTGTCGCGGTGGATGTTGCGCGAGAACTGGTCGAGCAGGATGATCGCGGCGAGCATCGTCTCCGGATTATCGCGCCAGCCAGCGGCGTCCGCGGCCAGCACCTCGTCGCGAAGCACACCGAAGCGGCGACCGATCTCCGTGTCGAGCGCAGCGTCGCGGGCGAAGTGCTTCTCTGGCGACACTTCACCAAACCAGAAATCGAGTACCGCGCAAGCGTGGACTTCGCCCCGCCCCGCCCCTAGATCACCGCCCATGTCTTCCCGCTCCGGTCGCCGTCATGGCTGACCCCGACATCATCAGCCTGGGCTGCCGCCTGAACATCGCGGAAAGCGAAACGATCCGCGCGCTCGTTTCGGGCCGCGACACGGTGGTCGTCAACAGCTGCGCGGTGACCAACGAGGCGGTGCGCGAAACGCGCCGCGCGATCCGCCGCGCGCGGCGCGACCGGCCGGGCGCCGAGATCGTCGTGACCGGCTGTGCGGCGCAGATCGACCCGGCCGGCTTCGCCGCCATGCCCGAGGTCGACCGCGTGATCGGCAATGCCGAAAAGGTCACCGCCGCCGCCTGGGCATCGACCGAACCGGTGCTGGTCGGCGACATCATGGCGGTGCGCACCACCGCGCCACACCTCGCCCATGCCTTTGCCGCGCACGCCCGCGCCTTTGTCGAGGTGCAGAATGGCTGCGACCATCGCTGCACCTTCTGCGCGATCCCGTTCGGGCGCGGCAATAGCCGCTCGGTGCCGGCGGGCGGCGTAATCGAGCGCATCGCGGAATTGGTCGATGCCGGTCACCGCGAGATCGTGCTGACCGGGGTCGACCTGACCAGCTATGGTCCGGACCTGCCCGGCGCGCCGAGCCTCGGGCTGCTGGTCGAGCGCATTCTGAGGCAGGTGCCCGCGCTGGCGCGGCTGCGGCTGTCGTCGCTCGATTCGATCGAGATCGACGACCGGCTGTTCGAGCTGATCACCGGCGAACCGCGCCTGATGCCGCACATCCATCTCTCGCTCCAGGCGGGCGACGACATGGTGCTCAAACGGATGAAGCGCCGCCATTCGCGCAGCCAGAGCGTGGCGATCGTCGCCCGGCTCAAGGCGGCGCGGCCCGACATCGCGATCGGCGCCGACCTGATCGCCGGCTTCCCGACCGAGAGCGAGGCGATGTTCGCCAACACCCGCGCGCTGATCGACGATTGCGATATCGTCCACGCGCATATTTTCCCTTATTCACCCCGCGCCGGCACCCCCGCCGCGCGCATGCCGCAGATCGAGCCGGAAGTGCGCAAGGCGCGGGCGGCGATGTTACGCGAGGCGGCGGCGGCGCGGCGCGCGGCCTGGCTGCGCGGCCTGGTCGGCAGCGAGCAGGCGGTGCTGGTCGAGCGGCCGGGCACAGGCGGCCATGCCGGCAATTTCGCGCGCGTTTCCTTCCCCGAAACGCCCGTCGGTTCGATCGCGCGCCTCGCGATCACCGGCATCCATGACGACTATCTGATCGGCGACCTGTTATAATGGCATCCTGGCACGAAAAACTTCTCGGCGGTTTCAAGCGCACGTCGGACAAGCTGGTCGGCAACCTTGCCGGCCTGGGCACCGCACGGCTCGACGAGGCGACGCTCGACGATATCGAGGAGGCGCTGATCGCCTCCGACCTCGGGCCCCAGACCGCGGCGCGCATTCGCGCGCGGCTGGCCGAGGGGTCGTTCGAGCGCGACATGGAGGAGCTCGGCATCCGCCTGATCGTCGCCGAGGAAATCGAGAAGGTGCTGGCGACCGTCGCCCGCCCGCTCGAAATCTCCGCCTTTCCGCGACCGCAGGTGATCCTGGTGATCGGCGTCAACGGCTCGGGCAAGACGACGACGATTGCCAAGCTGGCGCACTGGCTGAAGGAGCAGGATTATGGCGTGATGCTCGCCGCCGGCGACACCTTCCGCGCGGCGGCGATCGGCCAGCTCGCCACCTGGGCGGAGCGGGCCGGCGTGCCTTTGGTCAAGGGCAATGAGGGCGGCGACGCGGCGGGGATCGTCTATGAGGCGGTCAAGCAGGCCACCGCACAGGGCATCGACGTGCTGATCGTCGATACCGCCGGGCGTTTGCAGAACAAGCGCGAACTGATGGACGAACTGGCCAAGATCCGCCGCGTGCTCGGCCGGATCAACCCGGAGTCACCGCATGACGTGGTGCTCGTGCTCGACGCGACGACCGGGCAGAACGCACTCAGCCAGATCGAGGTGTTCCGCGACATGGCCGGCGTCACCGGGCTGGTGATGACCAAGCTCGACGGCACCGCGCGCGGCGGCGTGCTGGTCGCCGCCGCGGAGAAATTCGGCCTGCCGATCCACGCGATCGGCATTGGTGAGGGAATCGGCGATCTGCGTCCGTTCGACGCCAATGAGGTTGCGCGGATCATCGCCGGTGTGGAAAGGCCGCGCTGATGGCAAGCAACCCCGACTTCAACCGGCCCAAGGTCAGCCCCGGGCTGCGCATGGCGATCGACTATGCGCCGCTACTGATCTTCTTCGCGGTCAATTTCCTCGCGCCCGGCCCGCAGATCGAACGCGTGCTGGCGGCAACCGCCTCGTTCATGGTGGCGAGCGCGATCGCGATGATCGTGTCGCGCTGGAAGACCGGCCATATCTCGCCGATGCTGTGGCTGTCGGGCACACTCGTGCTGGTCTTCGGCAGCCTGACCCTGTGGTTTCACAATCCCAATTTCATCAAGATGAAGCCGACCTTCGTCTATGCGATTTTCGCGATCGTGCTGGGTTTCGGCCTGATCACCCGCCGGCCACTGCTCAAGCAGCTGCTCGAAACCTCCTATCCCGGGCTCGACGCAAAGGGCTGGCACAAGCTGACGATCAACTGGATGATCTTCTTCGTGCTGATGGCGGTCGCCAACGAAGCGGTGTGGCGCGTGACCGCGCCCCACATGGACAGCGACCTCAGGATCTGGACGCTCTACAAATTCCCGGGCTGCGTGATCATCACCCTGGTGTTCGCGCTCGCCAATATCCCGATGCTGATGCGGCATGGGCTGACGGTCGATGCGCCGGTCGAGGTGCCGCCAGAGGGGTAACTCTTAACGTCGTCACCCTGAACTTGTTTCAGGGTCCATGCGCGACCAGCGGCCAAATGAGCGTCGCTCCTGGATGAGCTGACCGCGCATGTGCTCGAGCGAGATCATGTCCCCCGGACATGATCTTGGCTTGCCGGGGGCAAGCCAAAGCTCGAACACTGAACCAAGTTCAGCATGACGATCTATTATGATCTACCTGTTTCTAGCCTGGTCAGGCCGCTTCCGTCTCGCGCATATTCACCTTGGCCGCGTCATACAGCCGCCCCGCCTCTTCCCAATTCACCACATCCCACCACGCCTTGAGATAGGCGGCCCGGTCGTTGCGATAGGTGAGGTAGTAAGCGTGCTCCCAAACATCGTTGGCAAGGATCGGGGCGCCCTTGTCCTTCGCATCGTCCATCAGCGGATTGTCCTGGTTCGGCGTGCTGATCACCTTGAGCGCGCCATCGGCGTCGGCGATCACCCACGCCCAGCCCGAGCCGAACTGGCCGGCGCCCTTGCCGTTGAAGTCATCCTTGAGCTTGTCGAGGCCGCCATAGGCCGCGATCGCCTCGGCCAGCGCGCCCGACGGTTCGCCACCGCCCGGCGTCATGATCTTCCAGAAAAAATCATGGTTCCAAAAGCCCCCGCCATTGTTGCGCACCAGCGGCGGCTGCGACGAGATCATGCCGAGAATCTCCTCGATCGTCCTGCCGGCCAGCGCGGGGTCATTGGCGACGCCCTCGTTGAGCTTGTCGGTATAGGCCTTGTGATGCTTGTCGTGGTGGAGCCTCATCGTCTCTTCGTTGATGGTCGGCTCGAGCGCGTCATAACCATAAGGCAAAGCGGGGAGTTCGAAGGGCATTATGAATCTCCATCTGGGTCGCCGCGACAACGACTGGCACGCCTGAGGGTTCACCGTTTCGGCATCGGTTCATCGCTTTCCGGTCGTTTCATGTGACAAACGACTTTTCCGGAATTAGAGAAGGCAAGGGTCTTTCGGACACACAAAGGGGAGCAAGGATGGACAAGTTTTTCGGCAATCTGAACGCGGTGCTGGGGGTGGGCTTGCTGCTCGCCATCGGCCTGATGTTCGCGCCCTATTTTGCGCCGGCGACGCCGTTGCTCGGCGTGTTTCAGTGGCTGCACGTGTTCTTCGGCATCACCTGGATCGGCCTGCTTTATTATTTCAATTTCGTGCAGATCCCGACCATGCCGAGCATCCCGGCTGAACTGAAGCCGGGCGTCTCCAAGTACATCGCCCCCAAGGCGCTGTTCTATTTCCGCTGGGGCGCCGCCTTCACCGTGCTGTCCGGCCTCGAACTCGCCTATCTCTATGGCGAGCTCGAGAGCGCGTTGATGCTGAAGCCCGAGGCGCGGCTGATCGGCATCGGCATGTGGCTCGCGCTGATCATGGCGTTCAACGTATGGTTCGTGATCTGGCCGAACCAGAAAAAGGCGCTAGGGCTGGTCGAGGCTGACGCCGACACCAAGGCCAAGGCCGCCAAGACCGCGATGATCTTCTCGCGGATCAACACATTGCTGTCGATCCCGATGCTGCTGTGCATGACGGCATATCGGTAACACACTCCCCCCGGCACGGGGAGGGGGACCATCCGAAGGATGGTGGAGGGGGCCTGCCGCAAGTGAATCGCGTGCGGCACGCCCCCTCCACCGCTTCGCGGTTCCCCTCCCCGTTCCGGGGAGGAATTAACTGGGCATCAGCCCGTGCTTGCGCAGGCTGTGACGGAACTGATCGTAGCTCAGGCCGAGCGCCTTGGCTGCCGCGCGCTGGTTGAAACGCGCATCGGCCAAGGCCTTTTCGAGCAATTCGCATTCGAAGCGCGCGATCGCGGTCTTGAAGTCGCCCGGCGCCTCCTGCTCGGCCGGCTGCGGCGCCACCCTCGCCTCCGAATCGACAGGTGCCGCGGGTAGCAGTGCCGGTGCCGTGGCGCTCGCCGGCCGGTGCGGCGACTGGAACGGGTCGAACTCGATCGCGTCGATCGGCCCGCCACTTTCCCAACGATAGACGGCGCGCTCGACGACATTGCGCAATTCGCGGACATTGCCCGGCCATTCATAGGCGGTCAGCGCCTCGGATGCGGCCCGACTGAAGCCTTCCCAATCGTCACGGCCCATTTCGGCGGCCATGCGTCGGCCGAAATGGTCGGCCAGCACCAGCACGTCGCCGGGTCGCGCGCGCAGCGGTGGCAGCGTCACCACCTCGAAACTCAGCCGGTCGAGCAGATCGGCGCGGAACTGGTGGCGTGCCACCTTGTCGGGGAGATGCTCGTTGGTGGCGGCGACGATGCGGACATCGACACGCAGCGGCCGCGACGAGCCGATGCGGGTGATCTCGCCATATTCCACCGCGCGCAGCAGCCGGTCCTGTGCCGCCATCGACAAGGTGCCGAGCTCGTCGAGGAACAAGGTGCCGCCATGCGCCTCCTCGAAGCGGCCGGTGCGCGCCTTGGTCGCGCCGGTGAAGGCGCCGGCCTCATGGCCGAACAGCTCGGCCTCGATCAGCGTCTCGGGCAGTGCCGCGCAATTCATGATCACCAACGGCTGGTCCCAGCGCGGCGAAAGGCGATGAAGGCGTTCGGCGACGAGTTCCTTGCCGGTACCACGCTCGCCGATCACCAGCACCGGGCGATCGAGCGCGGCGGCGCGGCTCGCCCGCTCCAGCGCGTCGAGAAACGGCCCCGATTCGCCGATCACCTGCGTCGCCCGATCCATCCCCAACGATTGGCGCAAATTACCAATGCTTGGCAACGAAAATGTTGGTCAATTTCGTATTATTTTCTTACGAAACGGCGCGAAACCGCCATTTTTCGTAATTGGCACGGTCCGTGCTGAACACCGGACAACGCCGACAGGGCGCGACACGGATACGAGATTGACGGAGCAGAAAATGACCACGACCACCACCTTCTTCACCCGGACCTTCGCCGCCGCCGCCGCGATGGCGCTCAGCGCCGCGCTCGTCGTGGTGGCGGTCGGCCCGATCGCTCCGGCTTACCAGGCCCCCCTCACGCAGGTTGCGTGAGGTCAACGCCGGGGCGGGCCCCCTTGCCCCGCCCCGGCACCCCTCTTCTCACCCCTCACCTTCTCAGTATTTTCCAGGAGTATCCACGATGGGCATTTTTTCCCGAACCCGCGACATCATCGCCGCCAACTTCACCGATCTGCTCGACAAGGCGGAAGACCCCGCCAAGATGATCCGCATGATCATCCTCGAGATGGAGGAGACTTTGGTCGAGGTGCGCGCATCGGCTGCCCGCACGATCGCCGATCAGAAGGAAATGCGCCGCCACATCACCAAGCTCGGCGCGCTCCAGGAGAGCTGGACCGAAAAGGCCGAGCTCGCTTTGTCCAAGGGCCGCGAGGATCTTGCCAAGGCGGCGTTGGTCGAGCGCCAGAAGGCAACCGACATGGCCGAGCAACTGTCCAGCGAGATCACCGTGCTCGACGAGGCACTGAAGGGCGCGGAAGAGGACATCGCCAAGCTGCAGAACAAGCTGCGCGAGGCCCGCACCCGCCAGAACTCGATCGTCACCCGGCTGGAGAGCGCCCATAACCGCGTCAAGCTGCGTGAAATGTATGCCGGCCCGAAGATCGCCGACGCGTTCAGCCGCTTCGAGATCATGGAGCGCCGCGTCGATCTGGCCGAGGGGCGTGCCGACGCGCTGGGCCTGGGTCAGCCGACCAAGAGCCTGGAAGAGGAAATCGCCGAGCTTCGGTCCAGCGAGAAAATCGATGCCGAGCTGGCCGCGCTGAAGGCGCGCGTCGGCGCCAAGAAGGACTGATCCGGTGGACGATCTCGCCCCCATCCTGATCTGTGCCACGCTGTTTATCGGCCTGCCATGGATCATCCTGCACTACGTCACCAAGTGGAAGCAGGCGCCGAAGATCACCAACGAGGACGAGAAACTGCTCGATGAGCTCTACTCTCTCGCCCGTCGCCTGGAGGATCGCCTGGGTACCGTCGAACGGATCATCGCCGCCGACAATCCCGACTGGCGCACCAGCCTGCCGCTTGCCGAACCCAACAATCACGATCTCACCCGGAGGAGCTGAAATGTCCGCCAGCCGCACGAAATTCTACCTCGACAAGAAGAACGCCAAAGTGATGGGCGTCTGCGCGGGGATCGCCGATTACACCGGCGTCGACATCACCTGGGTCAGGGTCGGCACCGTGTTGCTCGCCTTCGCCACCAGCGGATGGGTCGTGCTCGCCTATTTCATCACCGGCTGGGTCGCCTCGAGCCAACCCGCCGGACTGTATGAGGACGCCGATGACGCCAAGTTCTGGCAGGGGGTGCGCACCAATACGCGCCGCTCGACCGCCGAAGTACGTTCCGCGTTCCGCGACATCGACCGCCGGCTGGCCGACATCGAGATGATGTACACCAGCCGCAACAGCCGCCTCGCCGACGAAATCGACAGCCTGCGCTAACACGAGGCCGTCACTAAGGGGAAAGCTATCATGTCCAATCTTGGCATCCTGGTTCCGATCGCCATCTTCACGGTCGGGCCGGCTTCCTACGCCTTCACCACCTGGGTTCGTGCCAAGCACGGCTACCCGCTGACCGATCGCAAGGGCCGCACGCTGGTCAGCCGCGATGGCGACCTGACCCTTAACCGCCAGACCGAATTGCTGAAGAGCGAGAATGATCGTCTCACGGGCCAGGTCTCGCGGCTGGAGGAGCGGATCGCCGTACTCGAACGGATCGCTACCGACCCGGCAGAGCGGACGTCGCGCGAGATCGAAGCGCTTCGGAACGAAAGGTAAATCCATGCCGATCTATGTACTCATCCTGTGCATCCCGCTTCTCGCGATCAGTTGCGGCCTGGTCGCGGTGATCGGCAGCACGATCGTCCGGCCCTGGCTGGCGCTTCGCGAAAAGCGGATGGAGATCGACGCACAGATGGTCGCGGAAAAGGCGGCACAATATGCCGCCCATACCGAGCGGCTGGAGCAGCGGATGCGGGTTCTCGAACGCATCGTCACCGACCGCGGCATCGACGTCGCGGATGAAATCGAAAAGCTGCGCGACGAACCGTCGCAGCTCAATTGAAGGACAGTTTGAAATGATCGTCTTCTTCGTCGTGCTGGCCGTGATTGCCGGGGTCGGGTCTTACCTGACCGAGCGGGTCGACCGCCCACGCCGCCGCCTGGCGCGGCTGTCGCAACAGCCAGCCGAATAAGCCCGCTTCCTCTCAATCGATAACGGAGAAGTTCAGATGAACCCGTTTGAAATGGTCGTTGCCATCGTTGTCGTCGTCACCATCGGCGGCGTGCTGCGCGCCCGCTACGGCGTCGGCAAGGACTGGAAGGGCAACGACGTCCGCTTCAACGACGACACGGCCGGCGCCGCCGAAAATGCCCGGCTGCGCGACGAACTCAAGGGCCTCAAGGAAAGGCTCGCGGTTCTCGAACGTCTCGCCACCGATTCCAACACGAGCAGCGCCAACCTCGATCGCGAGATCGAGAAGCTGCGCGATCGTCACTAAGAGAGGACTGGGATCATGACCGACCCGACCTTTTACGTCACCATGGCGAGCGCCGGGCTCGCCGGCCTGGGGATGCTGGTGTTCGCCGGCCTGACCGGATGGCGCGGCTGGCTCTCGCTCAAGGAGCAGGAACTGCACGTCGCCGGCGACATGCACAATAGCGGCCCGAGCCTGCCCAATGCCAGCGCGCGGATCGAGATCGCCGACCTCAAGGAACGCATCCGCAAGCTCGAAGCCATTGCTGCCGGGGTGGACCTGTAAAGGCCACCCCGCTAGCGGGGCTGGAATGACCAGCCTCGCCGACCTGCAAGAAGAATATGGCTTTCTCGATCCGGACGACCGTTACCGTTTGCTGATCGATCTGGGCCGCGAACTCGAAGCGATGCCCGAGCCGCTCAAGACCGACGCCACACTTGTCCGAGGCTGTTCCGCCTCGGTGTGGGTCTATCCCACCGTCCGTGACGACGGCACGCTGCATTTCCTCGCGGACTCCAACGCCGCGATCACCAAGGGGATCATCGCGCTGGTGCTGCTGACGGTGCAGGACCAGGCACCCGCGGCGATCCTCGACAGCGATATCGAAGGCGCGCTGGCGCCGTTCGATCTCAAGAACCAACTCAGCTCCAACCGCACCCAGGGCATCCCCAACATGATCGCGCTGATCCGGGAGACCGCCGCGCGCTATGCCGGCTGAGGCCGATCCCGCGCTGGTCGAGATCTGGGCGCAAGGCTGGGCGCTGACCCGGGAGGTGGCACCACCGGCCGCGGTGCCGGGCGGCTGGCGGATCGAGGTCGGTTTGCCGGATCAGGTGCGGCGTTTTGTCTACCCTGGGGCGCGTGAGGCGGTGGCCGAGCGTGCACGGTCGATCCACCAGCCGTTCGAATTCATCAAGGTCGCAACGTCGCGCGATGCGGTGCGGCCACTGCTCGACGATCGATGGTCGTTCGGTCCGCCCGGTTACATGATGACCCGCGATCCCGTTTCCGCTGACGACCATGAGACTCTCCCTCTCCCCGGCGGGGAGAGGGTAGGGAGAGGGGCCGCCACAAACGACGGCGCTCGTGGCCACCCCTCTCCCACGAGGGGAGAGGGAGAAATCTCGACGCGCTATCGCCTGATCGTCGAAGTCGTGACCCGTCATCTGACGCTTGCAACGATCCTCACCTCCAACGGCGAACTCGCCGCCAGCGGTCGCGTCGGCATCGTTGGCGATGTCGCCATCTACGACCGCATCCGCGTGCAGGATGCGCACCAACGCCGCGGCCTGGGTCGCAGGCTGATGAATATGCTGGGCGAGGTCGCCAACCGTGCCGGCGCCGCGCGCTGGGCATTGGTGGCGACACCCGAAGGCCGCGCCTTGTATGAGGCGCTCGGCTGGGCGGTGCACGCAAACTACACGACGGCGTTCATTCCGCCGGCCTGACCTCACGCAACCGCAGCGCCGCCGCGACCTCGTCCAGCGCGGTACCGGCGCGCACCAGCAACCATTCGCCCGGCGACCCCGCGTCGATCACGGTAACCGCACCACCCGGACACACACCAAGGCATTTCGTCTCGACGATGCCGATCAGCGCCTTGCGCCCCTTCTTCAGCCCGAGAAACCGGCGCAGCGCCTTGGCGAGCGGCGTGCGCCGCTTCTCGCCAAAACCACCATCGATGCGCTTCGAGCATTTGCCGCAAATCAGGATGGTGCGCTGCCACCGCGCGCCGATCGACGGCTTCACGCCGTCGGGCGCCACGCCCGCGCATCTTCGGCGGCGCGCAACACGTCATAGGCCGCCTGGATTGCCTGAAACCGCTTCGCCGCCTCGGCATCGCCGGGTCGCAGGTCGGGATGATGTTCCTTGGCGAGCCGGCGCCACGCCACCCGCACCGCCTCGAAATCGGCATCGCTGTCGAGTTCGAGCATCTCCAGCGCGCGCATCTCGTCGCGTGAACGCGTGCCGTCGCCCGGGCCGCCCCAGCTATAATGCTTGGCCTCGGCGAAACCATTGGCGGCGCGCGTCTCGTCGGCCTCGCGCGCGGCGGCTTCCTCGGCGGTCAGTCCTTCGAAATAATTCCAGCCGCGATTATATTCGCCGGCATGTTCCTGGCAGAAATACCAGCGCTCGGGGCTGTTGGGGGATTTGGGCGCCGGGCAATTGCCGGGCTGGTCGCAACCATAGCGATCGCACATGCGGACCTGGGTCGCCTCGCGTGAGCTGCCATAGCCACGCCAGCGGGGAAAGCCCCAGTCTGCGGATCGGGTGGAACGCGTCATCGCGCCCGAGATAGACAGCCCCGGCCGCGACGCAAGCGCCAGATCACTTCTAGGGCAGGATAAAGCGCACGCGATTGCTGCTGCCACCGCAAGCGATGCCGCCATTCGGCCGAAAGGTCGCCTCATAGCGCGCACCACCGATCACCCCGGTGCCCGCCTTGGTGAACACGAACGGCGGGTAGGCGATCACCGCGCGCGGGGCGAGCACCTTGCCGTCCGCGGCGATATCGAACTGAATCTGCGTCCACCCCTCGAACCCCCAGCGCGCCGCCTCCATCGGGAAAGCCGCGCTATTGGCGGCGTGAAGCATGCGCGGCGGTGCATCGATCAGCGCGCACTGCTTCTCGTCGAGACCGGACTTGTCGAACGTGGCCCGCGCCGCCGCCACGTCGCCGGCCCGCGCCTCAAGCGACGCAAGCCGCATCAGCGCGGCGGCGCGTAGCGGCGACGTCCGGTCGAGCGCGGCCTCGTCGGCCACCGCCTGCAACGCCGCGCCTGCGGCGACACGATCATGGCGTCCGGTCGCATCGGCGATGGCAAGGCGGATCGCCGCGCGCGCCTCCGCGCTGTTGGCGAAGCGCGGATCGGTGAGCGAGCCACTGGCCTGCTCGACATAACTGCGCCACCCGTTCCGCGAATCATATTGGCTGCCCCACAACATTCTGGCGAATTCCAGGCGCACCAGCGGCGGCGCATCGGCGGCATCGAGCAGGGTGATCGCACGCCGCACCGCCGCCACCGCCTCGTCGTTCGGCGTGACGGCGTTGGTCGCAAGGGCGTGCAGCAGCGGCACCAGCGCCAGTGGCTTGGCACCGCTGGCACTCTCGGCCGCCGCAAGCCGCGTGCGCAGTTGCGGCAGGAGGGCGGCATCCGATCCTCCCAGCTCGGGACCTTCCTCGACGTTGCGCTCGGCCAGCCACGCGGCGAGCCGGCCGGCCAGATGGGTCGAAATGGAAGGCGTCGCAAAGGCCGTGGAACAGCGCAGCTCGACGCGCACGCGATAGCGGAAAAAGGTCGGTAAAGCCTGGGTCTGGGCCGGCGTCCACGACCAGTCGCGTACCGCACGGGCGAATTCGAGCCCGGCCGCGCCACCGCCAGCGGCATAGATCGGCGCGACATCGATCACCGTACCGTCATCGCGAATGGAAAATTGCACTACCGCGGCATCGGAGGGCTTGAGCCCGGCGTCGCCCCCGCACGGCGGCGGCTGCATTTGCACGCCGGGGTCGAAATCGCCTTTGGGCAAGCGCCCTGCCCCGGTCATCGCCATATATTGGCGCGCGCTGTCGGTGTCGCCGAGCAGCAGTGCGGCGATCGAATAATCGGATCGTGCGGAAACGTCGGCGAGATCGGTTTTCTCGGTCAAGCCACCGAGCAACTTCACCGCTTCGGCCGCCTTGGCGCGTGCCGCCTTATAGTCGCCGCGATTGAGCAACAGGCGGCTCTCCATCGAACGCACGACCGCGACGGACTTGGGTGGGAGCTTGTTTGCCGCGACCAGCGCGTCGAGTCGCGCCATGTCGGCAAATGCCGCGTCGCTGTCGGTGAAGGTCTCAGTCGTGACGAGGCCACGCAACGACGCCATTACGGCGCCCGGCTCGACCGTCAGCGGGACCGATTTGCGATAGGCGTCGGCAGCCGTGGCAAAGTCCAGCTGAGACTCGGCGACCTGCCCGATGGTGAACCAAGAAAGATAGCGGTCCTCATCGAGACTGGAGTCACCGGCCGGCAGGCCGGCGAGGCCGGCACGCACAGCCTCCAGGGCTTCTTCCGGTCGCTGCAACTGGTACAGAGCGCGACCCTTGCGCATTTGCACCAATGCGACCGTGCGGCGTGTGACGCCGGGCCGCCGCTCGATCGCCTGCCACGCGGCCAGCGCCCCGGCATGATTGCCGTCGGCGTCGAGTTTGGTTGCGGCGTCGAAATCCTGCTGCAGCGTGGTTGCCGGCTTCGTCTGCGCCACGATCGGCGCTGACACCGCCAAGGCCGCACCGGCAACGCATAGTCCAAGCCGCTTCATCATCCACCCCTTTTATCCCGCTATCGCTGGATGTGACAGGATGAGGAAAAATACCAGAGGGCCTGTAAGCCGGGTTCTGTGCCGCCCTTGCGGACGGCGGCGACCATTCCTCTAGGCCGGCATTTGCATGCCGGCTCAAGCAACCAACCCGGGCGACGAGCTGAAACGAAGCCCATATGCCGCCCCTATTCGGTCTTGCTCCCGGTGGGGTTTGCCGTGCCGCTTCCGTTGCCGGTCGCGCGGTGCGCTCTTGCCGCACCCTTTCACCCTTGCCGTGCCCGAAGGCGTTGGCGGTCTGCTCTCTGTGGCACTTTCCCTGGGGTCACCCCCGCCGGGCGTTACCCGGCACCGTCGTTTCGCGGAGCCCGGACTTTCCTCGCGGCGCCGAAGCGCCCCGCGGCCGCCCGGCCCTCTGGTGAAGTGCGCTTAGCCGTCTCCCTGCGGTTTTGGCAACAGCAGCGCGAGCAGGATGCAGCGGCACTCGCCGTCGATCGTGCCGTCGATCAGCTCCGGACGATAGCGCCGCTGGAAGGCGACGACCGCGGCGAGCTTGTCTGACACGTCGTAACCGAAGCGTTCGAGCGCGATCAGGAAGCCGGCGTCGGTCCAGCCGGGGTCCATCAGATTTTTCGTCGGGCGCGGCAACGCCAGGCGCAGGCGGGCGAGCCGGTGCCACGGAAACAGCTCGCCGGGGTCCTGCTTGCGCATCGGCGCGATGTCGGAATGGCCGACGACATTGCCGCGCGTGATGCCATGGCTCTCCTTGATCCGCGCGACCAGCGGGATCAGCGCGTCGATCTGTTCCTCGCCGAACGGGCGATAGCCGAATTCATGCCCGGGATTGACGAGCTCGATGCCGATGCTGGCGGAATTGACGTCCTCGATGCCGCGCCAGCGCGCCTTGCCGGCATGCCAGGCGCGCTTGTCCTCAGCCACCATGCGGTGGATCGTCCCGTCCTCGTCGATCAGATAGTGCGCCGAGACCTCGGCGAGCGGATCGCACAGCCGCTCGATCGCCGACCGCCCATCGACCATACCGGTATAATGCAGCACGATCATCGTCACCGGCAGCTTGCGCTCGTTGAAATTGGGCGATGGCGTGTCGATGATCGTCATGGCCTTCCCTGCCGCGCTGGCGCGACCATGGGCGGCGACCGGCCGAAACACAACGCCCGCGTTCGCGGTCAGGCCGCGGCGGTGCCCTGTTGCGCCACGCCGGTCGGCTCGTAGAGCCCGCGATAGGTCTGGCTCGGGCGGAAGGCGTCGGTCTGGCCGATTACCGTTTCACCGGCCCCGAGCACCAGCAGGCCGCCGGGCCGAATCACCTCGGCGAGCCGCGCGAAGACGTGGCGGCGCATCGTCGGGGCGAAATAGAGCAGTACGTTGCGGCACAGGATCACGTCGAAGCGGCCGATCGGCAACGGATCGTCGACGAGATTGAGCTGGCGAAACTGGATGCGGCGCACGAGTTCGGGGCGCGCCACCCATTCCTCGTTCACGGTTTCGAACCAGCGCACCATGCGCCGCACCGGCAGCCCGCGCTGGATCTCGAATTGCGAATAGCGCCCGGCCCGGCCGCGCATCACCGACGCCTCGGAAATGTCGGTGGCGACGATCTCGGGCAGGCGATCATCGCCGCCCGGCCGTTCGGCGAACAGCATGGCCAGCGACAGCGGCTCCTGCCCCGACGAGCACCCCGCCGACCAGATCCGCACCCGGCGATTGAGCTCCGTGGTCTGCATCGCGGCGACCGCCTGGGCGACCGTGTCGAGCACCGCGGCATCGCGGAAGAAGGAGGTTTCCTGGTTGAGCAGCGCGTCGATGATCTGGTTGCCGACCGCATTGTCACGGCTGGCGAGCAACTCACCGGCGAGCTGGTCGAGCGTATCCAGCCCGCGTTCGCGCAGCACCGGCTTCAGCGCCGTCTCGATGCGCCATTCGCGATTGGCGTCGAGTTGCTGGCCCGTGCGCGATTCGAGCAGGGAGGCGAAGACGTTGGTCGCGCCAATGGCGCGCGGTCGCGGGGCGGGACTCAGCATCCCGGTCGCTTGCGCGCGGCAATCAGCTTGCCGATCTCGGAGGGCGTCAGGATCGCGCTGGCGGTGCCGTTGGCGGCGACCGCGCCGGGCATGCCCCAGACGACCGAACTGGCCTGGTCCTGCACCACCACGCTGGCGCCGCGCCGCGCCATGTGCCGGGCACCTTCGGCGCCGTCGCGGCCCATGCCGCTGAGCACGATGCCGAGCACGCGCGGACCATAGACTTCGGCAAGGCTGTCGAACATCGGGTCGACCGACGGCATGCAACCGCTGCGTGAAGCCTCGTGGGTGAGGCGGATCGCCGCGCCGTCGCCGCTCGCCGCGACCCGCATGTGCGCGTCGCCAGGGGCGACGATCGCGCGGCCCGGGCGGATGCGCATATGGTCGGTCGCGACATCGCATGGCCGCCCCGCAAGCACCGATACCTGGGTGGCGAAATAGGGCATGAACGATTGGGGAAGATGCTGCGTGATCAGGATCGGCAACGGAAAGCTGGCCGGAATCTCGCGCAGCAACAGGCTCAGCGCGTGGATTCCGCCGGTCGATGCGCCGATCGCCACAATGTCGAAGCTCGTCGCGGACTGGCGCGCATTACTCGGCACGACCGCGACGCCGGTCGGCGCGATCTCGAACAGGCGTGACAGCTTCTCGATGACGGCATGGGAGAATCCGCCGGCGAAGCCGCCCGCGCCGGGCTTGACCAGGGTGTCCGCCGCGCCAAGCGCCAGCGCTTCCAGCGTCGCCGCCGCACCGTCGCCACAGGATGACGAGACGATCAGCACCTTGGCACCGACGCCCGCCGTGATCAGGTCGGGCAAGGCGGCCAGTCCGCTGACGCCGGGCATCTCGATGTCGAGGATGATCGCGTCCACCCGATTGTGGCGCAGGAAGCCGAGCGCGGCATCGGCATTGGACACGGTGCCGGCAACGATGAAGCGGCCGCTGACCTCGATCGCGCGCGCGATCACCGCCCGGGCGACGACCGAATCATCGACGATCAGGATGCGCGGGAAATCCGGCCGGCTAAGCGCCGGCTTGTCGGCCCTGAGGGGAAGAGAAGACATGATGGCGGGCCTGATCAGGCCATGCCGACGATCTGAAGCTTGCTTTCCAGCGTCTCGCGATCGAACGGCTTCATGACATATTCGTCAGCCCCCGCCTCGATCGCGGCGCGGATGTGCGCCATGCCGTTCTCGGTGGTGCAGAACACCACCTTGGGTCGGCTGGTGATGGCGCTGTCGCGCAGCGCACGCAGGAAATCCATGCCGCTCATCACCGGCATGTTCCAGTCGAGCAGGACGACGTCAGGCGCCGAGGCGAGACAGGAATCGAGCGCTTCACGCCCGTCGCCGGCTTCGGTGACTTCGAAGTTGAGCGTTTCGAGAATGTGACGCGCCACCTTGCGGATCACCTTGGAATCGTCGACCACCAGGCACGTCTTCATCGGCTCTTGTCCTGTCACAGGGATTATCGGGCGGTCTGCCCGAAATAGGTGATCTTCTCGTTAACGGCGGCTCCGGCGGATTACGCTGCCAGCGCCGTGCTGCCGGGGATCAGCGCGCGGAGGTCGATGACCAGCACCGGCTCGCCATCGCGCTCGATCACGCCGCAACCCGCCGCGCGCCAGCCGAGATCGAGCACGATGCCCGACGACAGCGGCGTCGGTTCGAACGGCGCGACGTCCTCCAGCGCATCGACGAGAATGGCATAGTGATGCCCTTCATGATGGGTGATCACGGCGCGCGTCGATGGCGTGGGCGAATGCTCGAGGCCCAGCGCCACGCGGGTGTCGACCACCGTCACGACGCGGCTGCGCAACGCGGCAAGGCCGTGGATCTGGCGGTCGGCACCGGGCACCGGCACGATATTGCCGATGTCGACAACCGATTCGACCTGGCCGGATTCGATCGCGACGGCGCGGCCGGCGATCTGGGCGATGAGGAAGAGCTGTGACATTATCGGCCTCCTGCCGACTGGGCGAGCGCGGCGAGCAGGCCTGGCCGATCGTAACGATAGACACTTGCGTCGTCGGCCGGGGCATTGGCCTCGCGGCGCAGCCGGATGACCGGCGCCTTGGCCGCTGCCGCGGGCAGCGTCGCGTCCATCGTCAGGACAACCGCCGCGCTCTCATTCTTCTTCAGCCTGGAGGCCACACGGTAGCCGGCGCCCTCGAGCACCGGCCTGAGGAAGGTCATCATCCACGCCTGGTCGGCGCCATCGATCAGGCACACCGGCGGCGCGGCGGAGGTCTGGTCGCCGCCATGATGGGCGAACAGCCAGTGCAGGTCGAGCAGTTCGACCTGCTCGCCGTTGAGCGCGACCACGCCCGCGACCGGGCCGGGTTCCGCCGCGGGTACCAGTTCGGCCGGCAGCGCGAAGATGTCGAGCGCCTCGGCGATGGCATAGGCGATCTCATTGTCGTCATCGCGCAGCCGCAGCACGGCGACGGCGGCGCGGTCCTGCCACGCCCCCATCGCCACCAGCGGCACGATACCCGAATCGGTCGACAGGCGCAGGCGCCCGGCGGAGAAGCGGATCGCGTCGCCCGGCACCAGTTCGATCCGCTCGATGATCGCCAGCGGGACGAGCCGGCGCGCGCCGTCGAGGTCGTCGAACAGCAAGGCCGAGCCGGCGTCCGCCGTGTCTTCGACCTCGACCTCGTCGACCAGCGCCTCGCGTGTGAAGTGCAGTCCGGCGGCGGCGGCGATGCCGGCGCAATCGAGCAGCAACATCGGCAGGCCGCTGTCGGGCAGCGTCTGCCCGGCATAGACGCCGGCCGCCATCACCGCCGGCGCGGCCGGCTTGATCACCAGTTCCTCGGTGTCGAGCACATCATCGACCGCCAGCGCATAGCTGCCGCCCGAAACGCCGACGATGACCAGCATCGGCACGCCCAGCGGGTCGCGTTCGAAACCCAGCACCTGGCCGAGATCGACCAGCGGCATGCGCCGCTCGCGTACCGTCGCCGCCGGCGTGTCGCCGAGCATGTCGATGCGGATCGCATCGCCGCCGACGCGGACGATCTCCTCGATCGCCTGGCGCGGCAGCGCGAAACGCTGTCCCTCGACGCCGATCCCGATGGTCGAGATGATCGACAGCGTCAGCGGCACGTGAATGGCGATGGTCAGGCCCTGGCCGAGCGTGCTGAACAGCTCGATCCGCCCGCCAATCTGTTCGACATTGGCGCGCACCACGTCCATGCCGACGCCGCGGCCTGAAATCGAGGTGACCTCTTCCTTGGTCGACAGGCCGGGTTCGAAGATCAGGTCGAGTTTCGCCTTGTCGCTCAGCAGGCGCAGCTCGGCTTCGCTGCGCAGGCCCTGCGCCACGACCTTCGCCACCAGCCGTTCGGTGTCGACGCCTCGGCCGTCATCGGTGATCTCGATGATGATCTGGTTGCCCGACTGGCGCGCGGAAATGGCCAGGCGGCCATTTTCGCGCTTGCCGGCGATGCGGCGCTCGGCCGGCGCCTCGATGCCATGGTCGATCGCGTTGCGCACGATGTGCACCAGCGGATCGCGCATCATCTCGATCATTTCGCGGTCGAGTTCGACATCGGCGCCCTCGATATGCAGCGTTACCGACTTGGCGACCTCGGCCGCGGTGTCGCGCACCATGCGCGGCAATGCCGAGAACAGCGCATCGATCTTCTGCATGCGGGTGCGCGTCACCGTCTCGCGCATCTCGGCGACGGTCAGCGACAGCCGTTCGAGCGCGGCCTCGACGCCGGGTTCGACATCGTCGTCGCGCAGCCGCCGCGCCAGCTCGTTGCGCGCCAGCACCATGTCGGACATGCCGCTCATCATGCGGTCGAGCAGGTCGACATTGAGCCGCACGCTGCGCGTCGCATTGCGCAGCGCCGGGGTCTGCGCCTGCGGCGCGCACGCCACGGCCGCGTCGCCACCCTTGTCGAGCGCGGCGATCAGCAGATCCTCACCCGAATCGTCGAGCGAGGCGCCGACATCGATCGCCTCGACGATCTCGCCGATGCGGTCGACGATCGCCAGCACGGCGTTGACCAGCGCGGTATCGGGGGTGCGGTGCCCGTCGCGCACCGCGGCAAGCACGTCCTCGGCGGCATGGCTCAGGCGCGCGAGGCGTGGCAGGTCGAGAAAGCCGCAGCTCCCCTTGACCGTGTGGACGAAGCGGAAAATCGCGTCGAGCCGGTCGCGGTCGTGCGGCGCGGACTCCCACGCGACGATTTCGCCCGAGAGCGCTTCCAGCGTCTCGCGCGTCTCGGCGATGAATTCCTGTAGAAGATCGTCCATGGTGCCCCGAGCTGATGCGCAGGGGAAGCTATGGGCAACATAGGGTTAAGGCGGGGTTTAGACCCCGACCTTGCCGGATCATTATTGTTGGCCCCGGTCACACTGCGGCACTGTATGATTGGACAGTCATATTTCGGGAAAATGCTCGCCCGCAAATGTCGTCCGGGCGCTTATCATTGACTGCAGCCGGGCAACAATCGGGCCATCGCATGCGGCAGCACCAACTGGCGGTGTCATGAAAAATGACATTAATTTCATTTGAATGGCTTTCCCGCCCCGCCCAAACCTATGTCTGTGATCCTCGTCGTCGCGTTCGCCGCGACGCAGAACAGGGGCCAGCGTGACCAACGTTCTGATCGACATCATCCTTGTCGGCATCGTCGCCTTCGCCGCCCGCAAGCGGATGGGGGGGCGGCGCGTCGTCAACCCGGCAGCCCCGGCAGAGCGCACCACCTTCGTACTGCGTGAACCGCCCAAAGCAGCGTCCGTCGAAGCGCCGATATGCGCGGCGGCAACCAACCGGACAGAAACATCAGTGGCCTTGCCCGCTTATATCGTGAGCGGTCGGCGTACCGGCGGAAGCGGCGACAGAATGGCCGAGACGCTGGCGATGATGTCGGGGCCGGGCATCTGCACGCCCCGTCAGCGCTGACCCTCGGCAGACGGATAGCAATCAGCCGGGCGCGAACGCCCAAACAGGAGAGAAGAGCATGGCACTCACCCGTCAGGTCATCAGCACGCTGCGCGATGACGGCACCGACGCGCTCGGCACCCGCACCGTCGCGATGAAGGTCGGCGATGCGAGCATCGTCTCGGGGTCGCTGCTCACCGTCGAGAGCAACCATTTCTGCGTGCTCAAGTCACGCGGCGCCGTGCTCAATGTCTATGACACCGGCCAATATGCCCTCGAGACACCCAATGCCCCGCTGCTCGGCTCGATCGCCCAGGGCTTTTTCGGTGGCAATTCGCCGTGGCAATATGAGGTCATCTACATCAACCGCTCGAAGCTGCTCGTGCGCAACGAAGGCATCGCGACCTCGGCCGAGATGGCGGAGATGTCCTATGTCGTGGACTATTACATCCACATCGATTCGAAGGAGGAGGCGCTCGACCTCATCACCCACATGCCGTTCGCCGGCGTCGAGATCGATACCGCCGAAATCGCCGAATATGCCGGGCCCGCGATCGAACAGGCGATCAACCAGGTGATCCAGGTCACCAAGATGGAGAATATCAACGAGCGCATCGCCGACGTGCGCGAACTGGTGAAGCAGCATCTCGGCGATTTCCTCAAGGTCTACGGCATCATGCTGAACGACCTGAAGGTGCTCATCATGCCGCGCGACGATCGCATGCGCGAGCTCATCTCGCTCCAGGCGATCGGCCTCACGCCGATCGAGGCGGTGCGTTATTATCTCGCGCTGCGCATGGCCGAGAAGGGCCTGGTCTCGGCGCCGAACGCTGCGGCCGGCCTGCCCTTCAACATCGGCGCGCCGGCGACCGGCGTCATGCCGCTCGGCGATGTCACGGGAACCAGCGCCAGGTGACCGACTTCTACGATGTCGGCGCCCTGGGCCGGATCGGGATCAACCTGTTCCACGGCTATGGGTACAATTTCTACAAGCTGGAAAACCAGCTGCGAAGCGATGACCAGAAGGTGCGGACCCTGGTGTCCCAGCTTCTGGCACGCGCGCAAAAGGCCGTGTCCGCCGCGGAAGGAATTTTCCGCCGTGAGCGGATCCCGGCGCCGACGCGGACCGATCCGTTTCCGCCGGCGGAGATCCTCGCCGATGCCCGGCGACTGGAAGCGATGGTCGCGGCGATCGGCGGGATCGAAGGACAGGTCCGGCACGCACCGGTGCCCGGCAATGATCGCATGACCCAGCTCTATCGCAACGAGCGTGATACGCTGCGCGCGCTGGTGGAAACCGACCAGTTGCTGATCGGTCAGGCCGAGACGCTGCGCGCGATCGTCGAGGGCAAGGGGCCGGACGAGATCCTCGCCAGCCGGCCGGACATCGAGACGGGCATGGCGGTAATCACCCAGACGCTCGCCGGCCGCAATCTGATGGCAATCTAGGGTTCGACACGCCCCTTGGCAGCGCGCCGCGTGTTACGCCTTGAAGGTCGCGCCGAATAAAAGCACCGGCTCGCCGGGATCGGAAACCTGCACCGTCCCGCCGCCGTCGGTGACCAGCGCATGGACGAGATAGGCTGCGGCGGCGCGCGGCGTGACGACATTGTCGCCGGTCTCGCCGAGCAGCGCCTGGCGCAGTTCGGCGTCGAGGATGATGCGCGGCCCCTCGGCGCGCACGACGATCTCGACCAGGCCGTCATGATATTCGGCGCCGATATCGAGCTGGCCGCCGCGGATCAGCGCATCGCCGGCCAGCAAAGCGAGGTTGAGCAGCACCTTGATCCCGCTTTTGGGCAAGGTCGGGTCCTCGATCAGCCAGCCGAGCTCGACGCGGTGATTGGCCGCGAACAGCCCCTCGATCGCGGCGCGCGCCTCGCGCGTGTCGATCGTCTCGCCGAACCCTCCCGCCGCGCCAAAGGCCAGGCGAAAGAACTTCAGCTTGTTGGCCGATGCCTTGGCGCTTTCCCCCAACAGCTCCAGGCAACGCTGACGCATCTCGGGATCATGCTCGTCGGCGAGCAGTTCGAGCCCGTTGTTGAGCGCGCCGACCGGGCTCAACAGGTCATGGCACAGGCGCGAGCAGAGCAGACTGGCAAAATCGACCGAACTGATGGTCATGTAAGGGTTCGCTCCGGGTAATGATCGCCGCCCTTCTGGCGATGCGGGGCGATGGGCGCAAGTCATGGCGGTGCTGGCGCGCCCGGATGACCCTTTCGCCGCGACCGGCCGATGCCGCGGCAACATGATCTTTACGATCTTTTTTCAGCAATTTTCCTGATGTTGCGCGTCATGCGAATTGCCCCGGCCGGCATCCTCCCCTAGTCAGCCAGAAAAAGGGTCGCGCCTTTCATGGGGGAAAGTCGCGTGGTCAAACCGTTCAATACCTTCGAAGCCGCCATCCTGAAGGCGCTGACCGAGGCGCTGTTCCACGGCGTCGACATGGCGATCACGCCCGATCAGGTGGTCGAAAACATCCAGCGCCAATTCTCGTGGTTCCACGGCAACATGCCGCGCCAGATCGCGCTGTCATTATGGGTGATATGGTTCGTGCTCGGCGGGCCGTTCTTCCATCTCGGCGGCCCCGCCTGGCGGGCACGGCGCGTCGCGAACCGCCTGGAGAAGACGACCAACAATCTCATCCAGGACCTCGGCCGCCTGCGCGGCGTGATCTATGCCGGCTATTACGGCCATTGGCAGGGCGTCACCCAGGACGACAATCGCGACAATCCCGTGCTCGCCCAGATCGGCTTCACCCTGCCCGCCCACCGCGTGCGCGGCCCGGGCGAGGTGCCGATCACGCTGTTCGAAGGCCGCGACCTGACGCATGACGACCTGCTCGGTGCCGAGGCGGTGCCCGACAGAGCGGAAGTGATCGTGATCGGCTCGGGTGCCGGCGGCGCCGTCGCCGCGGCGACGCTCGCGGCGCAGGGCCATGACGTGCTGATCGTCGAGGCCGGGCCGCATTACCCCTCTTCCCGCATCACCCACCAGGAAGCGCGGATGACCGCACGTCTGTTCGTCGATGGCGGGCTGCAGAACACCCGCGACCATGACATCATCGTCTTCCAGGGCCGCTGCGTCGGCGGGTCGACGGTGATCAACAACGGCATCTGCCTGCGCGTGAAGGGCGAAGGCCAGGTTCATCCGCTCGCCGACGATGTGTTCGCGCGCTGGGCATCGCTTGGCGCGCCGGTCGACGAGAGCCGCTTCCTCGCCGCCTATGACGCGGTCGAGCGGCGGCTTGGCGTCGCCCCGATCGATCCGATCAGCGGCCGCAACAACGGCCCCCATCTGACGCGCGGCTGGGCCCATTATGCCGCCACGACCGGCGATGCCCGCGACGCGGCCGCCCCCGCCCCCTGGTTCCGCAAGAATTACGGGCCGGACAGCATCGGCGCGAACTGCGCCTATTGCGGTTATTGCAATACCGGCTGCCCCTATGGCCGCAAGCAGGGCATGGCCCAGTCCTACCTGCTCGATGCCCGTAAACATGACGCCCGCATCCTGCCCGAGGCGGAGGTGCAGCGGATTCGCTGGAAGGGCGAACCCGACGACAAGCGGCGCGTCGCCGATGGTGTGGAGGTCGTGCTGGAGGACGGCACGACCCGCTTCATCCGCGCGACCAGGGGGGTCGTCGTTGCCGCCGGCACGATCGCGTCGAGCAAGATCCTCCATCGCAGCGGCATCCCCGGCACCGGCACCAACATGTCGCTCAACGTCTCGTCCCCCGTCGTCGCGCTGATGCCGGAAGGCAGCGACATGAAGGTATGGGACGAGGATCAGATGGCGACCTATGTCGATCGCGGCGACTTCCTGCTCGAATCGCACTTCCAGCCGCCGATGAGCATGTCGACGCTGATGCCGGGCTGGTTCAGCGATCACGTCCACCGCATGCGCAACTATAACCGCCTCGCTTCGGCCGGCGTGCTGATCCCGGTCGATCGTCAGGGCAGCCTGATCGGCGGCAACCTCCATCTCAAGCTGCGCGACGAGGTCGAACTGCCGCTGCTACGCCGCGCGCTGGCGACGCTTTCCCGCGTGCACTTCGCGGCAGGCGCGATCGAGGTCTATCCGCCGCTCGCCCGCGGCTTCGCACTGCGCCCCGACGAGGATGTCGACGCCTTTTTCGAACGCCACATCACCGAGGCCGACGACGTGACGCTCGCCAGTTCGCACCCCCAGGGCGGCAATGGCCGCAACGCCGACCCGGACCTGGGCGTGGTCGATCTCGACTGCCGCGTCCATGGCACCAGCAACGTGCTGGTGACCGACGCCAGTACCTTCACCAGCTGCATCCGCGTCAACGCGCAGCTGACGACGATGGCGATGGCGCATTATGCGACGGCGCGGAATCCGTTCGCGGGGTGAGAGTCCATCCGGCCGGGCGAACCTGAAGGCGTCACGGATTTACGTCAAAACTATAGTCTTCCCCGGCGAAGGCCGGGGCCCAGTATCAAGACGTCAATAGAGAGGCAGCGCAGTCGCCAAGCGGCTCCTTCCAATCGCCACGTTCTCCTTACGGTTCAAAGCATCCTACCATCCGCTCAGCAGTCACTTGGTCGCGGCGCAGGTCTTGGCGGCGGCGCTGCCCTCAGGTAGGGAAGTCGCCATGACCAAGGACGGCCGCCCTTCTCTCATCAATGATATTAGATTGTTCTGTGGTAGCCGTCATTCATACCTCGAGAAACACGAGGAAGCCCACGCATATGGCCGTCGAATTGCTTGGTTCTTAAATGGCGAAGGCTTCAGCCTCGGGGCATACCAATCTCTATATTTATTTTTTGATCCCTCGCTGGAGCCAGGAACAGTTCAAGTAACAGATCGCGGAGGCGATTGGTGGCAACGCTACACGGACGTTGGAGTCTCTCCCAAATTTCCTAACGTTCCCGACGCTGAAGAATGTGTGATACGGGGAACATTTAAAGCCCTAATGGCGATCAGGCCGGATCAAACGGACGTAGTACGAAAAGCGGATGCGATCGTACGTGAGCATGGAGAAAATCTTCGCTTCCTTTTGAAACGCCATGAATCAAGAAAGTGTACGGTCGATATATCGTTTAACATCGGCGCAAAACCAAACCCCTCTTACCTTTTTGTAACATCCATCGACAAAGCGAGCGGCGCATATGCCGAGGCGGAGCCGGTTCCGTTGCGTTTCTATGCTGAGGCATTTGATCTAGCTGGCACCGTCAAGGTCAATGATTTCATCGCAGTAGAGCCGAACAAATCATTCCGAGCACAACTGATAACCTCTCGATACAAAACCCCGCTGACAATCAACCCCGCAACCTTTATAGATAGAACTGCCCGACCAGCGATGTCGCAGTTAGTAAGACGGCGCGGCTAAATCTATCTTATTTAATTATGCCAGCCGCCCTTTCGTTGAAGACCTGCGCAGATGGTCAACATTACGTCAACATTTGGTCATCACAGTAGGTCGAGCTTCACCGGGGTAGTAGATGTGCGAATGGCACAAGCGCCGAGGTGCTAATAGCCCTCGATCGCGACCTCTTCGAACGCGCCCACCGCCCGCGTCCGCCACAGCCGTCCTCCGGTATCCGTCAGGATCAGCCACAGCGCCCCATCGCCCATTGCCGCCGCGGCATCCTGCGCCGACGGTTCGGATGATCCATTGGGGTGCGAGTGATAATGGCCGATAAGTGTCGGCCCACCGGCACGCGCTGCCTTGTGCGCCGCGATCAAGGACGCCGGATCGATCTCGAACATGATGGTGGGGTCGGCCGCGACATTGGCGCACTTCACGGCGTGAAGCACCTCTTCGCTTGTGCCAAACAGCAGCCCGCAAACCTCGTTCGCGGATGCAGCGGATTCCGCGACCAGCCGCGCGAGCAGGGTGCTTGAAATTTTCAGCGCCATGCCCACATCCCTAGCCCAATGAACCGGGGGGTTTCCATCATCGAAGCGCGGATCTCGGACGAAGCCGGTGGCTGGCGTCTGGATCGTGCGCTGGCCGACGCGGTGCCGACCATGTCGCGCGAGCGGCTGAAGGTGCTGATCTCCTCCGGCGCGGTGAGCGACCCGGCCGGCAACCTCGCGCGCGACCCGTCGCGCAAGGCGGACGCCGGCACGCTGTTCACCATCGCCGTGCCTGATCCGACCCCGGCGCACAACGAGGCGCAGGACATCGCGCTCAATGTCGTGTTCGAGGACGAATATCTCATCGTGATCGACAAGCAGGCCGGGCTGGTAGTGCATCCGGCGGCGGGCAATCTCGACGGCACGCTGGTCAACGCGTTGCTCCACCACTGCGCCGGCAACCTGTCGGGCATTGGCGGCGTCGCGCGGCCGGGTATCGTCCACCGCATCGACAAGGACACCTCCGGGCTGATGGTCGCGGCCAAGACCGACCGCGCGCATGAGGGGCTGGCGCGGCAGTTCGCGGCGCATTCGATCGACCGGCGCTACAAGGCGATCGTCTCGGGCCGGCCGCTTCCCGCCGAGGGCAGCGTCGATGCGCCGCTCGCGCGCAGCCCGCAGAACCGCAAGAAGATCGCGATCGTGCGCACCGGCAAGCGCGCGGTGACGCATTACCGCACGATCTCGCGCCTGAAGGAGGCCGCGTTGGTCGAGTGCCGACTCGAGACCGGACGGACGCACCAGGTGCGCGTCCACATGGCATCACTGGGAAATCCCTTGATCGGAGACCCGGTTTATGGTAGAACAAAACAGGTCCACAAACTGATTCTCGAAACGATCGGTTTCCGCCGTCAGGCCTTGCACGCTGCCCGCCTCGGGTTCATTCACCCGGTGAATAGCAACGCTTTGTCGTTCGATAGCGAAATGCCTGCCGATATGCAGGAACTGTTCAGTAGACTCGACGTATAGGTAAAGTGTGCGTGTCGCCTCATAGCAGGGGCACGCGCCAAGGAAGGGAGTAACGATCATGGCAAACCGCAGCAACGTCCCGGCGACGATCCCTGCGCTCGGCGGCGAGGCGAGCCTCAACCGCTATCTGTCCGAGATCAAGAAGTTTCCGATCCTCGCGCCCGAGCAGGAATATATGCTCGCCAAGCGTTTCGAGGAACATGGCGACACGGACGCCGCCGCGCAGCTGGTCACCTCGCATCTGCGCCTCGTGGCGAAGATCGCGATGGGGTATCGCGGCTATGGCCTGCCCGTGTCCGAGCTGATCTCGGAAGGCAATATCGGCCTGATGCAGGGCGTGAAGAAGTTCGAGGCCGATCGCGGCTTCCGGCTGGCGACCTATGCCATGTGGTGGATCCGCGCCTCGATCCAGGAATTCATCCTGCGCTCGTGGAGCCTGGTGAAGATGGGCACCACCGCCGCGCAGAAGAAGCTGTTCTTCAACCTGCGCCGGATGAAGTCCAAGCTCGACGCGTTCGAGGACGGCGATCTGTCGCCCGAGCATCTCGCCAAGATCGCCACCGACCTCGGCGTGACCGAGGAAGAGGTCACCAGCATGAACCGCCGCATGGCGATGGGCGGCGACACGTCGCTCAACGTCCCCATGCGCGAGGATGGCGAGGGCCAGTGGCAGGATTGGCTGGCCGATGACTCGCCCCTGCAGGACTCGGTCGTCGCCGAGGCGCAGGAAGCGGACGTGCGCCACGAGATGCTGACCTCGGCGATGGATGACCTCAACGAACGCGAGAAGCACATCCTCACCGAACGTCGCCTGACCGACGATCCCAAGACGCTCGAGGAACTGAGCCAGGTCTATGGCGTCAGCCGCGAACGCGTCCGCCAGATCGAGGTGCGTGCGTTCGAGAAGCTGCAAAAGGCGATGATGCGCATCGCCGGCGACCGCCGGATGCTCGTCGCGGCCTGATTTTTCGTGGTCGGCACCGTCGTCATCGGCGGCGGTGCGGCCGGAATCGCGGCGGCGCGGCGCCTGCACGACGCCGGGCATGATGTTCTGATGATCGAAGCGCGCGACCGTCTCGGCGGTCGCGCGCTTTCTTTTGACTATCTCGGCCAGGCACTCGATCTCGGCTGCGGCTGGCTGCACTCGGCCCGGCGCAATCCCTGGACGGCGATCGCCCGTGCGCGGGGTTTCGACCTCCGCACCGACACCGCCAATTGGGGCAGCCAGTGGCGCGATCTCGGCTATCCGCCGGCAGAGCAAGCCGCTTTCGGCGAGGCATGGGAGCGCTGGCAGCATGCCGCACACGCCGCCCTGCCCGGCCCCGCCCGGCCGCTGTCCGATTTCATCGCGCCCGACGATCCGTGGCGCCCGCTGATCGACGCCATCTCAGGCTTCGCCAATGGCGCGCCGCTATCCCGCGTCTCGCTGCACGACTGGGCCGCCTATGAGGACGCGGCCGGCGACGACAATTGGGCGGTGCGCGAGGGCTATGGCACGCTGATCGTCGACCATGCCGGTCAAGTGCCGGTACGCCTGTCAACGCAGGTCCAGCGCATCGATCATCGCGGCCCGACACTAGGAATCGAGACGTCGGCGGGTACGATCACCGCCGACCGCGCGATCATCTGCGTGCCGACGACCATGCTGGCGCGCGGCGATATCGTCTTCGACCCGCCCCTCCCGGACAAGCAGGCTGCGGCCGCCGCGCTGCCCCTGGGTCTCGCCGACAAGGTCTTCCTCGCCGTGGATGGTCCCGTCGAGTGGCCCGCCAACGCCCATCTCACCGGCAATCCGCACAGCGCCTGCACCGCCGGATACCGCCTGTCGCCGCTCGGCGTGCCGGTGATCGAAGGCTTCTTCGGCGGCGATTGCGCCGAGGCGCTGGAGGATGGCGACGCAGCCGCCTTCGCCATCGACGAGATCGCCGCCTTGCTCGGCAGCAGCTGGCGCAGACGCCTGACGCCGATCGTCGCGACGCGCTGGCGCTACGAGCCGTTCATCCATGGCAGCTACAGCCATGCGCTGGTCGGCATGGCGCCGCAGCGCGCGGTCCTCGCAGCCCCGGTCGATCGGCGTCTGTTCTTCGCCGGCGAGGCCTGTTCGGCCCGTGATTTCTCCACCGCGCACGGCGCTTATGCGACCGGCCGTGCCGAAGCTGATTCAATCCTTGCGCCAAGCGCGTAGACAGCGACCGAGGTCGCGCGATAGGCTCGCGCCGACGATGATCGACGGGGACGCATGATGTGGGGCTGGGTCAAGATCCCGAAGGGCATCGCGCTGGCGACATTCTTCCTGCCCTGGGTCACGGTGTCCTGCTCGCAGCGCAAGCTGATCTCGGCATCGGGCTGGCAACTCGCCACCGGGCGCATATCCTTCTTCGGCGATGCCGCCGAGGCGCATAACGACCACCCCAACCTCTACATCGCGCTGGCGCTGGTCGCGGTGATCATCGGCCTGGTGCTGAGCTTCGGCCCTGCGCGGCGTGCGCTATGGACGCTGGTGACGTCCGTCCTCGCCCTGCTGTTCATCTGGCTGGGCACGCGCCACCTGACCGGCCAGTCGATCGCCGAACGCGCCGCCGAGCAACGCCATGAAACGCTCGACGCCACGGTCGCCTCCATCGTCCGGGTCGAATGGCAATGGGGCTATTGGCTCACCAATGCCGCGCTGGTCGCCGCCGCCATCCTCGCCTGGATGGCGATGACCGGGCGCCATCTGTCGCTCGGTAGCGATCGCAACCCGCCGGTATCCTGACCTTGGCCATTGCGCGGAACAAGGCGCGTCAGCGCTCGCTTGTCGCACGGTTGCTGCGCGGCCTCGTCATGGGCGTGCTGTGGTTCGTGCTCGGCTCGATCCTGTGGGTCGCGGTCTATCGCTTCGTTCCGCCGCCCATGACCCTGACGATGCTCGGCAACGCGATCGGGGGCAACGGCCTGACCAAGAGCTGGATGCCGCTGTCGCGCATCGACCCCAACATGGCGCGCGCGGCGATCGCCGGCGAGGACGGGCGTTTCTGCACCCATCATGGCTTCGATTTTGAGGCGATCCAGAAGGCGTATGAGCGTAACGCGCGCGGCGGCCGCATTCGCGGCGGTTCGACGATCAGCCAGCAGACCGCGAAGAACGTCTTCCTGATCCAGGGGGGCGGCTATCCGCGTAAGGCGCTGGAGGCGTGGTTCACCGTGCTGATCGAGACGATCTGGGGCAAAAGGCGCATCATGGAGGTCTATCTCAACGTCGCCGAGACCGGCATCGGCACCTATGGCGCCAATGCCGGGGCGATGCGCTATTTCAACCACGACGCGACGCATCTTTCGCCAAGCGAGGCGGGCCGCATCGCCGCGGTCCTGCCTCTGCCCAAGAAGCGCGATGCGATCGATCCGCATGGCTTCGTCCGCCGTCACGGCAATGTGCTGACCCGCTGGGTCGGCGTCGTGCGCAACGACGGACTGGATTCGTGCCTGCGCTGAAGCGCTTATTTGGTCGCGTCGTCGGCCGCCTTCTGCGCGGAATCTCCAACTTTCTGCGCGCCGTCGCCGACCTGTTGCGCGGCCTGGGTCACCGCATCGGTGCGCGCATTGTCGTTCTTGCTCTGGTTGAGCAGGAAATAACCGCCGACCAGCACCGCCAGCAGCAGCACGATGCCGATGAAGATCGCACCGCCGCCGCCACGGCGTTCGATGACGGTGGTATGCGGGGTTTCGGTAATCTGGTCGGCCATGGTCGTCCTCCTCGTTCGAAGCAGGCACAACGTGGGGCCGCTACGGACGTTCCGTCAGAAGGGCAGTTTGAACCCCGGCGGCAGCGGCAGGCCGCTGGTCATCTTGGCCATTTCCGCGCTCGACGCGGTGTCGGCCTTGGCCTTGGCGTCGTTGAACGCGGCGACGACCAGATCCTCGAGCATCTGCTTCTCACTCGGCACGAGCAGCGATTCGTCGATCGAAATGCCGATGATCCGGCCCTTGGCCGAGGCGGTGACCTTGACCAGCCCGCCCCCGGCGGCGCCCTCCACCTCGATCGTGTCGAGACCGGCCTGGGCTTTCTCCAGTTCCTTCTGGACGTTCTGCGCCATCGCCATGATGTCTTCGAGGCCCTTCATGATGCTTTGCTCCTCAGCGAGACCAGTCGGTCCCATTCTTCCTTGGGGATTTCGGCGTCGGGAAAGGCCTCGAAGGCCGCCCGCACCACGGGTGTCGCCAGCACCTGTTGCTTGATCGCCTCGGCACCGGCTTCGAGCTGTTCGCGGATTGTCGGGTCGCCGGCAAGCTGCTCGGTGGTGATCCGCCACACCCGATCGGTCAAGCGCTTGAGCGTGGCGCCGAGCTCGGCGACGAAATCGGCCGGCAGCGGCCGCAGCGCGCTCAGCACGAGCTCGCTGCCCGACAGCCGTACGACGCTGGCATGGAAAGCGAGCCGCGAGGCGAGCGCCTGCTCGGCGGAATTCTCGAGCAGCTCCGCGATCTCATGGATCGACGATGGCAGCGGCGCCTCGCTCGACCTGGCCGGCGGCGGCGATGCGGGGGCGGACGCCATCGGTGCGCCATTTGCCAGCAGGCGCGCCAGCTCGCCCGGGTCGGGCAGCGTCGCGGCATGGACGATGCGCAGCAGCACCATCTCGCATGCCTCGATCGGCAGTGCGGCGCGGGCGACCTCGTCATGACCCTTGAGCAGCAGCTGCCACAGCCGGTGCAGCGCGGCGAAGGACAGCTGGCTCGCCCAGCCGGTCAGCGCCTCGCGCTCCTCGGCGGCATGGCCCGGATCGGGCGCGGCACCGAGCTTGATCAAGGTCGTGGCATGAATCGTCTCGAGCAAGGACCGCAGCACGCTCAGCGGATCGACGCCGAGGTCATATTGCCGGCGCAGGCCCGCCAGCGCGCCCTGCCCGTCCCCGGCGAGCAGCCGGCCGAGCAGATCACGCATCGCCCCGCGATCCGACAGGCCGAGCATCTCGCGCACCGCATTGGCGGTCACCCCGCCGCCCTCGATGCCGGCATGGGCGATCGCCTGGTCGAGGATCGACAGCCCGTCGCGCGCCGAGCCTTCCGCCGCCCGCGCGATCAGCGCCAGCGCCTCGGGCTCGGCCTCGACCCGCTCCGCCTCGGACACGCGGGCGAAATGCTCGGCCAGCTTGTCGGCCGGGATGCGACGCAGGTCGAAGCGTTGGCAACGCGACAGCACCGTGACCGGCACCTTGTTGACCTCGGTGGTGGCGAACAGGAACTTCACATGCGCCGGCGGCTCTTCCAGCGTCTTGAGGAGCGCGTTGAACGCGTTCTTCGACAGCATGTGGACTTCATCGATGATGTAGATCTTGAACCGCGCCGACACGGCGGAATAGCGCGAGGCGTCGATGATCTCGCGGACATCGTCGACACCGGTATGGCTGGCGGCGTCCATCTCGATCACGTCGATATGGCGCCCTTCGGTGATCGCGCGGCACGGCTCGCATATGCCGCACGGGTCGATCGTCGGGCCGCCCTGCCCGTCCGGGCCGATGCAGTTGAGCGCCTTGGCGATCAGCCGCGCGGTCGAGGTCTTGCCCACCCCGCGCACGCCGGTGAGCAGGAAGGCATGCGCCAGCCGGCCGCGCTTGATCGCATTGCCCAGCGTGGTGACCATCGCATCCTGGCCGATCAGCTCGCCAAAGGTTTGCGGGCGATATTTGCGCGCCAGCACGCGATAGGCGTCGTTGCGCTGCGGCTGGGGCGGTTCGCCAAGATCAAAGGAGTCGGACATCGTCACCCTATCTAGGGCGACGGCTTACACGATGGTAGGGAAAGGTTGAATCGAGATGTCGGAATTGCGCCGCGGCAAAGTCGCGTCGTCGGACGGCGCTTCGAGCGCCGCCGGCCGCGCTTGCCAGCGTGGCGCTGCGTAGCAGCGCTCTCGCTGGCTGCGCAGTGGGAGCCGGAACGACCCGCGGCGAAATCGTTGCGGCTGCTTCCTTCCGGATCTGACCGGGTTGGCGACGACCACGTCCGCCCGACTCCCGCGCGCCATATGGCGGGGCCGGGCGGCGCGATCAAGGGGTAGTTACCAGCGGACCCGCACGTTGCGGCACAGCTTGCGCTTGTGGCCATGATGCCATGTGGTCTTGCAGACCCGTTTCATCTTCCAGCCATGGCCGTGGTGATCGCGGCCGTGCCAGCGATCGGCCGAGGCCGGACTTGCGATCAGGACGGCACTGGCCATGAGGCCAGCGGAAAGCGTTGCGAGCAGTTTCATGGTCTTTCTCTCCTGTGAAAAACCCCCGGACGTGCTTCCACTCCAGGGCCGAGGCCAGCACGGTAGTGCGAAAACCAAGACCCGGAAAAATCGTTCCGTATCAACGCCCTTGCATGTTGCGCACGTCACCGGGAATGCGCACCGTCAGTTCGGCCAGCCCGTCGTCGAGCCAGATCTGGCAGGCCAGCCGGCTGGTGCGGGTCGCCCCGGTGGCGAGGTCGAGCATGTCCTCCTCCATCTCGGTCGCGGGCGGCAGGCGGGCGAAGTCTTCGGCGGCGACGATGACATGGCAGGTCGAGCAGGCCATCTGCCCCTCGCAGGTGCCCTCGAGCGGCTGCCCATTGGCCTGCGCCACGTCGAGCAGGCGATCGCCGGGCCGCGCCTCGACCTCGCGGGTCGATCCGTTGGTGGCGATGAAGCGGATTCGGGTCATGCCGCCAGCCTCTGCGC
>Ga0207703_10000599_pt1 | contig 36596 bp, 34 predicted proteins | sample KBSSwiS12_FD_184304 | JGI IMG/M metagenome (GOLD analysis project Ga0207703, IMG submission 184304) | Switchgrass rhizosphere microbial communities from Kellogg Biological Station, Michigan, USA - KBS Switchgrass S1-2 (SPAdes) (version 2) | ecosystem: Host-associated > Plants > Roots >... | reverse complement strand
GCGTGCAGATCTTCTGCACCGAGATGTGCGGATTGTCGACGCGGAAGTTGTCGGTCTTGCTCTCCGACTCGTTGAACGCCGCAGACTCGCTGACCCACACCTTGTACTCGGCGCCGGTGGGCGAGGTGTCGTATCCGCTCGCCGTCGGGTTGCTCGCGCGCTGAAGGATGTCGCTCAGCTGATAGCAGGAGAGGAAACGGCCGTCGCTGCCGACCGTCACGACCGCGCTGCTGCTCCGGCCGAGGAGGACGCCCTGCGGCGTGGTGACCTGAACGTAGTAGCTGCCGGGGGTGAAGCCGGCGGACTGGCTGTTGTTCGGACCGCCGTTGATGTAGACGTCATCCTTCCAGAGATAACGGTTGGCATTGACCCCGGAGCAGCTCGACGTGGTCGTGTAGATCGCGCCGCTGAGCGCGAACGCCTGAATCGCGAACATCGTCGAGATCAGGAAGAAGAACATTGATTTGGCAGCTCGCATGTGAAGCCTCTCTTTCGGACCTGCGATCAAGATAGGTATTGCGACGCGGCGTCACCATCGGCGGGAAGGTAGATTTTTCTCTATCGGAGATATAGACCGGATGGTTGGATGAGGCGGGGAAACCGGGGTGTAAAAAAAAAGACGTGGGCCGCCTGTTCGGCGGCCCCACGTGCCCCCTGTCCCTGCCTTCACAACCTGCGAGATGAGCGTTGGACCCGTCCGCCGCATGCCCGCGAGAGGATGTTGTGAATTGCTGACAAGATACGGACTCAGCGGCCTCGGGACCATCCGTGCGAAGGTAGGTTTTGTCTCTATCGAACGATATACATCGTTGGTTAGAGGGCAGAGGGCAGTTGGCAGTTGGCAGGAGGACGGGGAACTACGGCCAACGGCCAACTGCCCACTGCCCACTGCCCACTACCCCGGCGGCACGCCAACGGGCGTCACGGCGGCACGATCCGTTTCACCGGTCCGGATCCGGTAGACCTGCTCGACGGGGAGGACGAAGATCTTTCCGTCGCCGACGTCGCCGGTGCGGGCGGCGTTCATGATGGCGTTGACCGTCGGCTCGACGAAGTGATCGGAGACGCCGATCTCGATCCGCGCTTTCTCCGACAACTCCATCTTCACGGTCGTGCCGCGATAGGTCTCGACGCGCTCGGTCTCCCCGCCATGTCCCTGCACGCGGGCGATGGTCAGTCCCTTCACCTCGGCGTGAAACAGCGCTTCGAGGACGTCGTTCAGTTTCTCGGGCCGGATGACGGCGACGACGAGTTTCATTCCTTCCTCCCGTCCAGCAGCAGGATCGCTCCGTCACCGCGGCTGTACGCCTCTTCCCCATGCTGCGAGAAATCGAGACCGAGGCCTTCCTCGCGCGGCGTGGCGCGAATCGCGGAGAGCGCGCCGACGATCTTCACGATGACGAATGTCGCGATGGAGCTGTAGGCGATGGTCACGAGGATCGCGACGGCCTGGATGCCGACCTGCCTCATGCTGCCGTCGGCGCCGCCGCTCCACTCCTTCGACGCCAGCAGGCCGGTGAGCAACGCGCCGACGACCCCTCCGACGCCATGCGCGGCGACGACGTCGAGCGAGTCGTCGAGGCGTGTGCGGGCGCGGTAGAGCAGGGCGAAGTAGCTCGGAAACGCGGCGACCGCGCCGAGGATGATGGCCGACATGGGGCTGACGAAGCCCGCAGCCGGCGTGACGGCGACGAGTCCGACGACGATCCCGGTCGCGGCGCCGATCGCCGTCGCCTTCTTCGTGCGCACCAGGTCGAGCACAGTCCAGACCACGAGCGTGGCCATCGGCGCGAGCATGGTGTTCACGAACGCCAGCGCCGCCGCGCGGTTCGCGCCGAGGGCGCTGCCGGCGTTGAAGCCGAACCAGCCGAGCCAGAGCAGTCCGGCGCCGAGGAGCGTGAACGGAACGTTCTGCGGCAGCATCGCCTGCCGCGCGTAGTCTTTGCGCGAGCCGACCAGGATCGCGCAGACCAGTGCCGCGGCGGCGGCGTTGATGTGGACCACCGTGCCGCCGGCAAAGTCGAGCGCCCCGAGCTTCGCCAGAAAGCCGCCGCTCCCCCACACCCAGTGCGCCACCGGCGCATAGACGAGCAGCGACCAGAGCGTGATGAACGCGACGTAGGGGCCGAAGCGCATCCGCTCCACGATGGCGCCGGAGATCAGCGCCGCGGTGATGATGGCGAACGTCCCCTGGTAGGCGAAGAAGAGGACGTGCGGGATGGTCCCCTGCGCGTCGAGGGTCACGCCGCGCAACAACATGTATTCGCCGCCGCCGCACCACTGCGACGCGCGGCCGAAGGCGATCGAGTAGCCGGCGAGCGCCCACGCCAGGCCGACGAAGCCGAGGGAGGAGAAGCTCATCATCAATGTGTTGAGCGCGTTCTTCGTCCGGACCATCCCGCCGTAAAAGAATCCCAGCGCGGGGGTCATCATCAGAACGAGAGCGGTGGCGACGAGCAGCCAGGCGGTATCGGAAGGATTCAGGGCCACGGTCACGACCTCCGTGGTTTTTGCAATTGTATCATCCATTTTCGTGATGAATTGAAATGCGAATTTCCAATCGATGATTTTGGATTATTCTTTGCGTCGGACGTCCAAGGGGTTCCCATCATGCTCAGAGAGGATCGGTCGGAGCGCTGCCGGCGGTTGGTGCTGGACGCGGCGCTGCGGCTGTTCGCGCGTCACGGCTACGGCGCGACCACCGTGCGCCAGATCGCCGAGGAAGCGGGTGTCTCGGTCGGCGCGGTCTATCACCACTTCCCGGACAAGGAGGCGATGTTCCGCGCGCTGATCGAGGAGTACAAGGCGATCACGAACGAGCCGCGCTTCCCCTACTACCGCGCCGTGCGCACCGGCCTCTTTCCGAACAACCTCGAGCAGCTCGGCTACGCGGCGCGCGACAGCGTGCGGCAGTACCGCGATTACCAGGCGCTCTTCTTCGTCGACGTCATCGAGTTCGGCGGCGACCACGTCCGCGATTTCTACGCCGGCATGGCCGATCGCTTCACCGCATTCCTCGAGGAGCAGCGCGCGCGCGGCGACGACATGACGTCACGCGTCCGCGAAGGGGTCTCCCCCCGCTCCGCCCTCCTCCTCGCCTCCCGCATCTTCTTCAACTACTTCCAGATGGAGATCCTCTTCGGCGTGGCCGAACCGTTCGGCAAGAGCTCGGCCGAGATGGTGCGGGAGGTGGCTGATATTCTTCGCCACGGGATTGGCAATGAATGACGTGGAATCCTGATCAGTACGAACGCTTCAAAGCCGAGCGCGCGCAGCCGTTTCACGATCTGGTCGCGCTGATCGAAAAACGTCCGCGCATGCATGTCGTCGATTTCGGCTGCGGGACGGGCGAGTTGACGCGCCTGCTGCACGAACATCTCTCCGCCGAGGAGACGATGGGCATCGACAACTCGGAGACGATGCTGCTGAAGTCGAGCGCGTTCGGCGGCGAGATGGTGCACTTCGCGCAGGGCGACATCGAGGCGTTCGTCGCCGACCGGCCGTTCGATCTCGTCTTCTCCAACGCGGCGCTGCACTGGGTGGAGGAGCACGAGGCCCTCTTCACGAAGCTGGCGAGCTTCCTCGGGCCGCACGGCCAGCTGGCCATCCAGATGCCGGCGAACGAGGACCACGCGTCGCACGCGGTCGCGCGCGAGGTGGCGCAGTCGCTCGGACACGCGCCGCGCATCTCGTCGGTTCTCCCGGTCGAGCGCTACGCGACGCTCCTCCATCGCCTCGGCTTCGCCCGCCAGCAGGTGCGGATGCAGATCTACGGACACGTGCTGGACGAAGCGCGCGACGTGATCGAGTGGGTGCGCGGCTCGCTGCTGACCGACTATCAGCAGCGGATGTCCGAGGCCGAGTTCACGCGCTTCCTCGAGGCGTACGAACAACGGCTCCTGCCGATCCTCGGCGACGCGCGGCCGTTCTTCTACACGTACAAGCGGATCCTGATCTGGGGCAGCTTCTAGTTCCGTCAGCCCTCTCCCCGCACACGGGGAGAGGGTGCCGAAGGCGGGTGAGGGGCTGTGCCACGTGCGCGAAACGTGTGCGAAATGCCCCCTCATCCGCCTGCGGCACCTTCTCCCCCGTGCTCGGGGGAGAAGGAGGGCACGTGCCTCACTCCTCGGCCAGGATCGTGTGCAGCGCGAGCATGATCGTCAGCGAGGAGAGGACGATCAGCGCGCCGAGGAAGGTGACGGAGATCGACGAGGCCGCGTCGGTCGACGCGCCGAGGACGAATTGTCCCGGCGTCAGCCGATGCAGCCAGCGCTCGATCACGTTCCACTTCCACGTCAGCACCGCGGCCCAGGCGGCGGCCACGATGAGATACGCGCTCATCTGAAGCGACGTCATCGGCCGCGTGGCGCGATCGGCCGTGGCGATGTCGCGCAGCAGCTGCGCCTTCAGCCAGACCACCGAAGGATCGGGAAGCATGTGCTCGCGATCGGGCATGGCCGCGAAGCCGGCCATCCAGGGCGCCACGGCCGCCGCGGCGGCGCAGTCGGGACACGACTGCGCGTGCGCACGGAGCTCGTCGCTCCAGTTGCCCTTCCGAACGTCCGGCTCGCGGCGGCAGACGTCGTCGTTCATGACGCGATTCCCTTTTTCTTCAGCAGGTCGCCCAGACGGCGGCGGGCGCGGAAGAGCAGGACCTTCACGCTCTTCGCTTTCACTCCGATGGCCTCGGCGATGTCTTCATGGTTCGACTCTTCGACGTGCGCGAGCCACAAAAGGGCACGCTCGCGCGGTTTCAATTCGGCGAAGACTCGCATCATGTCGTGGCGCAGGTCGGCCGATTCGTGCGCTCCTTCGTCGATGACGACGATCTCGCGGCCGCGCTCGCGCTTCGTTTCGCGGAAGTGATCGAAGGCCAGGTTCGTCGCGGTGCGGAAGAGGTAGCGGCGCAGATGATCGTCGCTCGCCGCCTGCGGATTGGCGCGGATGAAACGGAAAAACGTCTTCTGCAGGAGGTCGTCCGCGGTGGCCGGGTTTCCGGTCAGGCGGTAGATGTACGACCAGAGGCTGCCGGCGTTGGCGCGATAGAACGCTTCGAAGCGCGCCTCGTCGATGGGGCGCGGCGCGCGCCTGGGAGGCGCGGTCCGTTCAAGAGGCAAGGTCGCCGGCAGCAACATCATCACGTCCGCAGTCATGATGCATCAGGCATTCAGGTGCGCGGACTCTTCCTCCATCAATCCCCAGCTGCGCGAGAGCTTGAGCGAGAGGAGAGAGGAGAGCAGCAGCCCGACACCGAGGGCGAGAAAAAGGAAGCCGACGATGATGCAGAACTCGTTGTACGTCGCCGGGATGAAGCCGATGATCAGGAAGCCGACGCCGAGCGAGCCGATGACCAGCGACTTGCTCATGCCGCGGATGATGCGGTCGCGCGCGCTGAGCTTCGGTCTGGACTCGATCTCGCCGAGGAACTTGCGGCCTTCGTCGGATTTGAGGAAGGTGAGGAGCTCCGGCGCGGAGCCGAACCTGTCGATGAGCTTCGTCTGTACCTCGGCCTGAAGCTCGGCCCGCCGCTGTTTCGCCCGCGCGACGACGGCGACGATGATCGTGATCATCACGAATGAGCCGAGCCCGAGGAAGATCGGCAGTAAAAGAACGAAATCGAAATTCATGAACCCTCCGGTGCTGATACCGGAGGCTTATACGGTGGATGAGCGTGTTTGGTTAACAGTGCCTGCTTCGCGGGTGCCGGAATCTTCGCTTTCTCCCCGTTCGCCCAGTCGCAGATGAGGTTCCTGTCCTGAGGCGAGAGCTTCGCGTCGGGATGAAGCCAGAGGTACGACGTGACCGGCATCTCGCCTTTGTTCACCTGCTCGCAGATCTCCTGGAACTTGCGCCGCTTCCGCCGCGCGCTGTAGTCGTCCCACTGCGAGAAGTTCACCTCCCCGCGGCCGTCCTTCACGTGATCGGCGAGCATCCACGAAACCGGCGCGATGTTGCTGTACCACGGCCAGACGGTCTTGCTGGAATGACAGTCGTTGCACGAGCGGCTGAGGATCGCCTCGACGTTCTGCGGGATGGCGATCGACTGTTCGATCGTCTTCGCCTGATCGACCGGCGGATTCTCCCGCGACGGTCGATAGAGCTGCATCAGAACGAAAATGACGGCGAGAGCGAGGAGGATTCGCTTGAAAAGTCTCATGTCGTACTAACGATTGACGTAGACCTTTCCATCCTTCATCACGAAGCGAACCTTCTCCATCACGGTGATGTCGTCGAGCGGGTTGCCGGGGACGGCGACGACATCGGCGAACTTGCCCGCCTCGAGCGACCCGAGGTTGTCTTCCTGTCCCAGAAGCTGCGCGGCGACGATGGTCGCGGAGCGGATGGCCTGCATCGGCGTCATGCCGAACTTCGTCTCGTACGAAAACTCACGCGCCTCGTTCAGCTCCCACGGGAATCCGCCGACGTCGGTGCCGAACGCGATCTTCACGCCTTTCTTCACCGCGCGCTGGAACGAGTCGCGATGGAACGTCGGCATCTTTCCCCAGATCGCGCCGCCGGCGGCGGTGCGGCCGGGCGCGACGTACTCGGTGACGGTGAGCGTCGGACAGAGATACGTGCCGTTCTTCACCATGAGGTCCATCAGGTCGTCGGGGATGGCCACGCCGTGCTCGATGGAGTCGACGCCCGCGGTGATGGCGTTGGTCAGTCCCGGCCGCGCCATGGCGTGCGCGGCGACTTTGTGCCGCAGCCGGTGTGCCTCGTCGACGATCGCCCTCGTCTCTTCGAGCGTGAAGTTCGGGATCGAGGAGAGCGTGCCGTCCTTGGCGATGAAGTACGAACGGTCGGAGTAGATCTTGATCCAGTCGGCGCCGTTGCCGATCTGCTCGCGCACGGCCTTGCGCGCGTTCTCCACGCCGTCGACGATCTGCACGCCGCGCGGATACGTCACCTCGGGCGAATATCCGCTCGGACCGTAACTGCCGGTGATCGACATCGCGCGCGTCGAGACGAACATGCGCGGGCCGGGGATCACGCCGTTGTTGATGGCGCGCTTGACGTCGACGTCGGTGTACATCGCCCCTTCGGTCTCGACGTCGCGCATCGCGGTGAAGCCGTTCTCCAGTCCGATCTTCACGGCGCGGCTGGCGCGCAGCGCGCGATACGGCAGCGACTCCCTGAACAGCTGCACGTCGTAGTCCTCGTTCGTGACGTCGCCCTGCAGCAGGATGTGCGTGTGCGCGTCGATGAGACCGGGGAGCAGCGTGGCGTCGCCGAGATCGATGACCTTCGCCCCCGCCGGCGCGGCGACGTCGCTGCCGGCGGCTTCGATCCTGTTGCCGCGGATCACGATCACCGCCGGCGCGATCACCGCGTCCGACTTGCCGTCGATCATCCTCGCCGCGCGGATCACTGTGACGTCGTCGGCCGCGAAAAGTGAGGTGGTGAAGAGAAGTGCGAAGAGCAGGCGTTTCATGCGCTCCAGTTTATGCTGCGCGTAGACGCAGCATCTACGGTTGCGTTGCGCGAGCTGCGCCTCAGACGACGATCCTGCCTGTGTGACCCGGAGATGCTGCGTCTTCGCGCAGCATAAACTTGCGAATCCATGCGCTACTCGATCTCCGAATACGTCCGCTGGGAAGACATCGACGCCGCCGGCATCATCAACTACCAGGCCTATCTCCGATTCTTCGGACTGGCCGAGGTCGAGCTGTTCCGGCACTGCAACCTCTCGTACAAGGTGCTGTTCGACGAGCTGGGGATCTGGCTGCCGCGCGTGCACGTGGAGTGCGACTTTCATCAGCCGGTGCGGCTCGACGATCTCCTCGCCGTCGACGCCTGGTTCGGACGCATCGGCACGAGCTCGATCCATCTGAACTTCGCCGCGCGCCAGGGCGAGGTCGTCGTCGCCACCGGGAAGTACATCCTCGTCGCGGTGCAGCAGGGGACGTTCAAATCGGTGCCGGTGCCGGATGCGTTGAGGGAGCGGGTGGCGATGTACGTGGAGTGAGTGCTGGGTGCTGAGTGCTGGGTGCTACGTCACTTCTTCTCGAACACGTTCGCGATCGTGGCGATCGGGACGCTACGCTCGAGGTACTCCCACACGGCGAGCACGTCTTCGCGATGGCGGAAATGCTCGCCGGCGACGGAGCCGTCGGCGGCCAGGGCGTACTTGGCGCGTTGATACCACTTGAGCGCTTCGTCGGGATGGCTGCGCAGCCGTTCGCGGGCGTGCTGGATGAGCAGGACCTGGTCGGGAGGAATCTCGTCCGATCGGAACACGCGCAGCCCGGGCTTGCCCCAGCGCTCCTGCTCCCGCTCCTCGATCCGCTTGCGCTTGCGGTCGAGCGCCTCCATGTCGCGATGCACGATGCCGGTGCGGACCAGCTGCCGCAGCGCGTCGCCGAATTCGTCGATCTGTTCCTCGATGCGGATCCCGGAGCGGTAGAAGAGCTTCCCGTCGTGATTCGGCTTCTTGGAGAGGTGACTCCAGACGACGAGCCCCTGCGCGCTCACCGACACGTCGCCGCGCCGGAACCAGAAACGGGCGCGCAATCCGAGGCGAAGCGGCTGGGCGTGCTCGATCTGCGCACCCTGGTCGGCGAGATCGACGACAGTGATGCTCGCGGCGCCGAAGCTGCCCGCCAATCGCTCGTCCGCGACAAATCGATCCGCTGCGCGGAGATCTTTGAGATCCATAAGTTGTGTCTGGGGTGAACCCAGACGAGTCTAGCAAAAACCGATGAAGTTCGGCTCCGGGTGAATATCGACTGCAAATGCCGCGCGCACGCGCTCCTGCACGAGGCGCACGAGATCGATGACCTCTCCTGCCGTGGCGTTTCCGCGATTGATCACCGCCAGCGTGTGCTTCGACGACAGGCCGGCGTTGCCGTGCACGAATCCCTTCTGAAATCCGGCGTGCTCGATCAGCCAGGCCGCCGACAGTTTCACCGTGCCGTCGTTGGCCGGGTAGTGCGGTGCGTCGGGCGCGAGCTTCGCGAACGATTCGTACTCCGCCGCCGTGATGAGCGGGTTCATGAAGAACGAGCCGTCGCTGCGCGTGTCGGCGTCGGAGGGATCGAGCACCATCCCCTTGCGCCTGCGGATCGCGATCACCGCCTCGCGCACCTTGTCCAGCGCGCGCTCGTCGCCGAGATATTTCTGCAGCTCCGGATAGCGCACGCTCGCCGCGCCGCCCGGCGTCAATCGAAACGTGACGGAGAGGATCACGTAGCGATCCTTCTCGATGTTCTTGAACAGGCTCGATCGATAACCGAACCGGCATTGCCCGTTCGTGAACTCGACGATCCCGCCGGTCGTGCGATCGAGCGCTTCGACGCGGTCGATCGTCTCACTCACGTCCTGGCCGTATGCGCCGACGTTCTGGATCGGCGTGGCGCCGGCGAGGCCGGGAATGCCGGAGAGGCATTCGATGCCGGCGAGATCGCGCGCGACAGCCAGGGCCACGAAGTCGTCCCACGGCTCGCCCGCCGCGACCCTGACCACACCATCGCGCGCTTCGATGCCGCGCAGATCGATGCGGATGACGACGCCGTCGAAGCCTTCATCGGCGATGAGGAGATTGCTGCCGCCGCCGAGGATGAAGACCGGCTGCCGTTCGTGCGCGGCATAGGCCAGCGCCTCGCGCAGCTCGTCGACGCTCGTGACGTGAATGAAGAAACGCGCCGGTCCGCCGATGCCGATGGTGGTGAACGGTGCGAGCGGGACGTCGCGCTCGATCTGGATGCTCATGCGATAGCCGGCACGTTCGCAAAACGCCTGCCGGGTGCGAGCGCCGTGACGCACGCGTACGTCGCCAGCGCGACGAAGAGCAGCATCACGAAGATGGCGCGGCCGGCGAACCAGGCGCTGGTGTCGAAGGTCAGCGGGATCGCTTCCGGCAGGTGATAGCAGCACCAGCTCGCGCACGCGGCGAGCACACCGCCGACGCGCAATGCGATGAAGAGCAGCGCGGCGAGGAGAATGCCGCACGCCACATCACCGGCCGTGCTGCCGGTCGCCGGCGAGATCGCCAGTCCGATCACGATGACGAACAGCGGAACGTAGATCGCCGCGTGGCGGATGAAGACCCGTCCGAGGACGAGGAACAAGAGCGCGAAGAGCGCGTAGAGGATCGACTCCGGGATCACATGTGCGATCCAGGAGACCGTTTCGGCGATCGTGGAGATGGGTGACATGACGGTCGTCGTTCTCGGCGGCGGTTGACGGCTGATGGCCACGATCACGACGCGGAGCAGCAGCGCACTGAAGATGCCGGTGAGCATCCCGAATCCGAAATCGCGTCCGACGAGCGGGTCGCGCCAGCGGCCGGCGATGAGGCGCTGCCACGAGATCAGGAGCACGGGCCAGTTGCGGCGCGCATACGGCTCGACGGCCAGGTAGACGACGCAGAACGATCCCGCTGCGAACAGCGCCTGACCGAAGATCGTGGAGATGTAGTCGCCGAAAAAGGCGCCGCTGGAGTGAGCGTCGAAAAACGCCTGCGCCAGCGAGGCAACGCCGAGGACGGCGGCGGCGCGCCGCACGCCGCGTTGATCGGCGCGGCCGCGGCGAATGTTGAGGAACGCCAGCAGCGCGGCGACTCCGAACAGTGCGGCGTAAAGCGCGCTCCAGGCGAGGCTCCCCTGACCGATCAACGCCGCGCCGCGCGGAATCAACGCCGGCCGCGGATTGACCTCAAACCAGACCGGGGCGCCGCGGAAGAGGGCGGCTTCGATGTGCGCGGCACCGTCCCAGGCGAGACGCGTGTCGGCGCCGATGGGCGGCGCGATCCGCGGCGTCGACGCGACGAACTTCGTGCGATCGAAACCGGCGGCGCGGAACAACTCATCGATCGCCTGCGGCGCCGGCGTGGCATTGGCGCGCGGCACGGCGACGAACGACAGTAGCCGGCCGTCGCCGGTGACCCGCACGTTGGCCATTCCCGGCACGTTCAACGGCGGACTGTCATTCCCGACGAGGAAGGCCAGGTCATGCGTGGCGAACGGCGCGACGGACCGGCGATAGAGAAACACGACGCGATCGGCGTCCGGCACCGGCACGCGCGAGCGGTACGCGCGATCGCTGAACGTCCCCGATCGATCAACCGGATCTCCGGCGATCCCGCTCGCGCGCACGAGCTCCTCGGCGCGATCGGTGAGGACGGCGGGCGGCTTGCGGAATCGCGCGAGCGAAAAGAGCGTCGCCCGCGGGGTCAGCAGCGTGACGCCGATGAGCATGGCGACGAACAACGCCAGTCCGCCGAATGCGAGCGGCGCGGGAACGGCGCCGATCGTCGCGGCCGCGGCGACGAGCTCCGGCGACGGCGTCTCGCCCGCGGCGACGGCCGCGGCGAGCGGATCGCCGCCCGGCAGCATGGCCAGCACCTCACGCGCCGACTGCGGCCTGCGCGACGGATCTTCGTCCAGACACTGCATCAGGAGCGCCTCGATCTTCGGCGGGAGATCGCGAATGCTGGAGGTCAGCCGCGGCTTCGGCTCGTTGTGCGCCTGCGCGATCTGCACGATCGAGCCGGGATCGAACATCCGCTTCCCGGTGACGATCTCCCACACGATCAGGCCGAACGCATACACGTCGCTGGCGGTGGTCACCTCTTCGGCGGAGAGCTGCTCCGGCGCCATGTAGACCGGCGTGCCGGCGAGGCCGCGGCGCTGCGGATCGCCGCTGACGATGGCCAGGCCGAAGTCGGTGATGTGCGCGCGGCCGCGGCCGTCGATCATCACGTTGGCCGGCTTGAGGTCGCGATGGATCACGCCGCAGTCGTGCGCCGCGGCGAGGCCGGCGGCGAGATCGCGCGCGATGTCGATCGCCTTCTCCACCGGCAGCCGTCCGATGCGCCGCAACAGCGACGCGAGGTCCTCGCCGTCGACGAACTGCATGGCGATGAAGTGATCGCCGTCGTATTCGACGACGTCGTACAGCCGGCAGACGTTGGGGTGCGAGACCTCGCGCCCGATGCGCACTTCCCCGAGGAGCACGCGCAGCATGGAGGGATCGGCGAGCAGGTCGCGCGGGATGAACTTGAGCGCCACCTGCTGACCGAGCTTGATGTCGTCGGCGCGGTAGACCTCGCCCATGCCGCCGCGGCCCAACAGATTGATGATGCGATAGCGCGCGAGGATCAGCGTGCCGGGCGTGAAGCGGTTCTGTGCGGGGACAAGCGCCTTCGCCTGTTCACCGGGCACGTGTACCGTCGGAGTCTCCTCCGGAGTTTGCCGGTGCGTTGCATCATCGATTGGCATCGAACGACCTTCATCATAGACAATGCCCGGCATGACTGCTGACACTACGGCCTACGAGAAACAGTGGTTCGGTCACCCGCGCGGACTGGCCACCCTGTTCTTCCTCGAGATGTGGGAGCGCTACAGCTATTACGGGATGCGCGCCCTGCTGTTCCTCTACATGGTCGGATCGACGCAGCGGCCGGGACTCGGCTTCGACGAAGCGCACGCCGGATCGATCTACGGCTGGTACACGTCGATGGTGTACGCCCTCGGACTGGTGGGAGGCTTCGTCGCCGACCGCTGGCTCGGTCACTACCGCTCGGTACTCTTCGGCGGCATCATCATCGCGTTCGGCCACTTCAGCATGGCCGTCCCGCACCTGAATTTCTTCTACCTCGGACTCGTGCTGATCGTCATCGGCACCGGGCTGCTCAAGCCGAACGCCAGCACGCTGGTCGGATCGCTCTACAAGAAAGACGATCCGCGGCGCGACGCCGGCTTCTCCATTTTCTACATGGGCATCAACTTCGGCGCCTTCTTCGCGCCGCTCATCACCGGCTGGCTGGGCCAGAAATACAACTGGCACCTCGGCTTCGCCGCCGCCGGCGTCGGCATGGTGATCGGCGTCATTCAATACATGGCCGGCAAGAAGTATCTCGTTCCGGCGGAACCGGAAGAACGCGCCGCGGAGTTGCATCCGCAGGAGCCGGCCCCGCCGATCACACGCGTCGAGTGGATGCGCATTTCGGTGATCGGCATCCTGTTTCTCTTCACGACGATCTTCTGGGCCGGATACGAGCAGGCCGGCACGAGCCTCAATCTCTTCGCCGATCGCGCGACGCGCCTCACGTTGTTCGGATGGACGTTCCCCTCGAGCTGGTTCCAGTCGATCGCGCCGTTGTGCGTGATCATCTTCGCCCCGGTCTTCGCCTGGCTCTGGCTGCACCTCGGCAAGTACGATCCATCGAGTCCGGCGAAGTTCACTCTCGGACTGATCTTCCTCAGCCTTTCCTACATCTTCATCCTGCAGGCCGCGCACATTTTCGAATCGACGCACAACCGCGTCAGCCCGATGTGGCTGATCTTCCTTTACTTCCTGCAGACGTGCGGCGAGATCTGCCTCTACCCGACCGGCATGAGCATGGTGACGAAGCTCTCGCCGCCCCGCCTCGTCGGATTCCTGATGGGCATCTTCTTCCTGTCGCTGGCCTTCGGAAACAAGGTCGCCGGCTGGGTGGCGGGATTCCTCACGAACCTGCCGTTCTCACAGGTCTTCTGGATCGGCTTCGTCAGCTCGGGCATCGCGGCGTTGATCCTGCTGACGCTGATCAAGCCGATCAGGAAGTTGATGGGCGGCGTGCACTGAGCCGCTAGAACGTCCGGAACGTCAGCTCTTCCATCGCGTCGGCGACGTACATCCGGCTCGTGCCGGAGTTGGAGTACGCCCAGTCGTGACTGATGCCGTTGATCATCAGCGACTCGTCGGGACAGAGCTCGGCCAGCGCGGCGCCGAGGGTCTGCACGTCGGTGCGATCGTCGGACTGAATCACGAACGTCGACTCGAACGGCAGCGGCACGATCAGGCCGAGGTACTCCATCGCTTCCTGCAATTCGCTGTAGTCGGCGCCCGGCGTGAGGCTGTGGCGCACCAGCAGGAAGTCGCGCGCGGTGGTGAACTGCGCGCAGGCGACGAGCAGGCGTGCGTCGTGGCCGAGATGCGATCGAAGGTAGCGAACGAGCGGCGCCGCATGACGTCCCTCCGGAAGCCACACCTGCCAGCTCTGATCGAAATTCGGCTCCGCGCCGAGGCGCCGCATGATCTGCGACACTTCCACCGTGAGATCGCCCTCATAGCAGATCTGAAACAGCTTGATCTCCCCCATCACACCCTCCCGTATCAAGTTGGTGGGATGGCGAGATTGTAGCAGGAGTTCCGCACCGCCATGGCCCGCGTCCTCTTCCCCGCCACCGGCTTCACCACCGCGGATGCCGTGAAGTACTACCGCGCCGTGGCGAAGTACCTGCTGCCGCATCTGCGCGATGTGCCGGTGTCGTTCAGGCGATTTCCCGACACGATCGAGGGCGAATCGTTCTGGGAAAAAGACGCGCCGTCGTTCACGCCGAAGTTCGTGAAGACGTACGCGGTGCCGCGGCGAAGCGCCGAGTCGGAGATCCGCTACATCGTCGTCGACGGAGTGAAGACCCTCGCCTGGCTGGCGGAGATCGGCGGGATCGAGATCCATCCGTTTCTTCACCGCACCACGAACATCGCCCGCGCCACGAGCGTGGTCTTCGATCTCGATCCGGGCGAGGGAGCGTCGATCGACGAATGCCGCGAGGTGGCGCTGCTGCTGCGCGACGCGCTGGAAGCGATCGGCTTCACGTCGTTCGCGAAAGTATCGGGATCGAAAGGGCTGCAGGTCTACATGCCGCTCAACAGCGACGCCACGCACGAGGTCACCGAGCCGTTCGCGCGGCTCGTGGCCGAGGAGCTGGCGCGGAAGCATCCGAAGCTCGTGGTGGCGAAGATGGCGAAGCTGCTGCGGACGAAGCGCGTGTTCATCGACTGGAGCCAGAACGCCGGCTTCAAGACGACGGTGTCGGTCTATTCGCTGCGGACGAAACGGGAGCGGCCGTATGTGTCGATGCCGGTGACGTGGCAGGAGGTGGCGTCATCGCGTGCGCTGGAGTTCGAGCCGGGGGAGGCGGTGGGGCGGTTGCGGCGGCGGGGGGACTTGTGGAAGCGAGTACTGACGTTGATGCAGGAATTGCCGGGGGGACGACAGGCGAGGGCGCCTGTCCCCCCACGCGACGACGAGGTCCTGGTTCAGGGCATTCGCCTGCCGAAGGCACGATCGCAGAGCGGACGGCGGTTGTTCGTCATGCCGAAGGATGATGAGTTGTGGTTGGAGATGGGGGGTGAGTTCGCGCGGTGGATCCTGCGTCCTGGCATCGCGATGCCGGCGGGGAGCTTTCCGATCGACAAATCGTGGTATCGCGGCGGGAAGGAGGCGGCGGACATCGGCGCGTACGAGTTGATCGAGGGGAGCTACGAACGGCGGCTCTTCGCGCTCTTCTTCACCGGACGCAAACTGCAGGGAGAGTGGCTGCTGGAGAAGATCAGTGCAGACCCGAAGCATCGCGCCTGGTCGTTCCGCCCTGCGACGTGAAGCCGTAGAAGGTCTGCGTATTGCCGCACTCCCTGCACCAGAAGTGGAGCGAGTCGCGGCGGGTCCAGGGGTTCGGCGCGTCGCACACCGTGCACTGCGTCTCCGCCGGCAGGAACGGCCGCTCGCAGTGATCGCACGCCAGCGGATGCCCTTCGGCGTTCGCGTCGTCTTCGCAACTCACTTCGGCACAACGGGGACAGCGCCAGCAGACAGCCATGATTTACCAGCGATAATAGCAAACAATATTCTTAATTCTTAATTCGAAATTCTCAATTCCGATAGACTCCGCCCCGTGCCGTCGCCCTCCCTCGCCGCGTTCATCCTCGTCGGCTTCCTCGCGCAGATGATCGACGGCGTCCTGGGCATGGCCTACGGCGTCAGCGCCACCACGTTCCTCCTCACCCTCGGCGTGCCGCCGGCCATCGCCAGCGCCAGCACGCACGCCGCGGAGTGCGTCACCACCGGCCTCTCCGCGATCTCCCACTTCGGCTTCGGCAACGTCGACAAGCGCCTCGTGCGCGCGCTGCTCGTCCCCGGCGTGGTCGGCGGCATCGCCGGCGCGTACATCCTGGTCAGCGTCCCGGGCGACCGGATGAAGCCGTTCACCGCCGCCTACCTGCTGCTCATGGGGATCGTGATCCTGTCGAAGGCGTGGAAGCGCGCCGCGCATCGCGAGGTGACGACGCACCTCGTGCCGCTCGGCCTGGCGGGAGGATTCTTCGACGCCATCGGCGGCGGCGGTTGGGGGCCGATCGTGACGGGGACGCTGCTCGCGCGCGGCAACGAGCCGCGCTCCGCGATCGGCTCGGTGAACTTCGCCGAGTTCTTCGTCACCGTCGCGACGTCGGTCACGTTCTTCGTGACCATCGGCTTCACGTTCTGGAGAGCGATCGCCGGACTGGCCATCGGCGGCGCCATCGCCGCGCCGCTCGCCGCGTGGACGACGAAGCGGATCTCGCCGCGGCCGTTGCTGGCGATCGTGGGGCTGGTGGTGATCGCGTTGTCGATCCGGACGATCGTGCTGGCCGTGCGCTGATTACTTCCCCGAGGCCTCGACGCGGGAGAACACGCCCAGCGCGCCGCTGTTGATCCGCTTGCAGTTGTTCTTGTCCGGCAGCGGCAAGGTGATCCTGCGCTCGTCGCCGTTCGCCCAGCGCAACGTCCCTTCGAAGTCGACGTCGAGGTCCGCCATGTAATCGAGGTTGATCAGCGCGAAGTCGCCCGACACCGCGCCGTCGACCCGCTCCATGTGCAGCGCCGTATAGACCCCTTCACCCTTCACGGTGAACTTCCAGACGAAGCTTCCGCCTTTGGCGGTGGCGTCGATCTGTTGCCAGATGCCCGGCAATGCTTCCATGCACCACGGCTGGCGCAGCGTCGGAGCCGCCGTACTCGTCGTAAGGACGAGAGTATCGAGGCCGCTCGTCAGCTTCGGGTTCTTCTTCGCCAGCAGGTCGGTGAGCCTGGCGATCGCTTTCACGCTCGTGGCGTTGCCGTCGGCGTCCTTCAACTTCCGTTGAAGCTCGTGCGCGCGCTGCCAGCGCGAAAGTGCGCCCTCGAGATCGCCCGCATCCTCCTTCGCGGACGCGGCGCTCGTGAGCGCGTGCGCGGCCTCGACCTGCCGCCCGCTCCTCGCGTAAAGCACCGCCGCCTTGTCGTAGTAATTCGCGGCCGTACCGGGATCTTTCGTGCGATACATCCCGCCGAGGGCTTCATAACGAAAGGCCTGCAGATCGGTCTTCGTCTTCTCGTTGGTCGTGGCGGCGATCGCCTTGTCATAGTCGGCGACCGCCTCGCCGTACTTCTGCTCCTCGACGTACAGGTGGCCGAGTTGGGCCAGCGAGGTCGCCTCGCTCTCCTTGTCGTCGATCCTGGTCGACAGGGCGATCGATTGCCGGAGCAGCCCGGCCCGCGAGCTCGAAGCGTCCAGAGTATTCAGCGCGATCTGCCTCTGCAGCACCGCGATCTGAAGCCGCGTCTCGTTCTGTTTCTTCTCGTAGAAGTACCACCCACCTCCCACCAGGAGCACGACCAGCGCCGCGACGATCATCCTGCGGATCCACTTCTCGCGATCGCGCGCCACTTCCAGCGCCCGCAGATACCGCGTGCGCCACGCCAGGACGGCGCCCGAAAGCACGTCGTGGAAAATCTCGTAGCGGACCTCCGGCGAGTCGCCGAGCGGCGCCACGCCGCGCAGGATGCGCACGTGGCGGTCCGACAGCCGCTCCAGCAGCGACGGCACCGCCTCTCCGCGCGAGCCGGCGAACTTGCGCAAATCCTCGCCGCTGTACGCGATCTTGCTGCCGGACGGCGTGACCAGGCGGTCGAAGATCGCGCACGCCGCGTCGCGCTGCGCGGGAGTCAGCGAGCCCATCACCGAGTCGACGTGATCGCTGACGATCTTCTGCGCGCCGCCGAGCTGCTTCAGCGTGGCCGCGCGCATGACCGCGGAACCTGCGGCCCGCTCCACGCGCCACACCTTCATCAGCACCATCTGCAGAAACGGCGTCTCGATGCGGGCGGAATCGGTGACCCGTCCCTTGCCCGCCGCGCCGCCGGCGCTGACGCGGCCGATGCGCACTTCGTCGAGCACGCCCGCGACGAGCTCCGGCTCGATCTCCATCCGCGACCCGGGCTTTCCGATCGCGGCCGCCACTTCGTTGTAATGCGCCAGCGGCTTCTCCACCGCGCGGCGCGCGCCGGCGGCGTCGAGATGATCGAGGCGCAGGTAGTTGCCGAGGACGTCCGGGATGTAGGGCTGGAACCGGTCGAGGCGGGCCAGCGCGTCTTCGCGAATGGAGATGAGGAAGTTGGCGTCGACGTCCTCGCGGTTCACCGCGCGCGCAAACTCCGCGTCGAACCGGCGGCCCCGCTCCGACTCCGCCGGGTTGTAGAGCATGTACTCCTCGAATTGATCGAGGATCACGGTCAGCGTCTTGCGCGTCTGCCGATAGACCTCGGCCAGGCACTTGTCCAACGGCTGATTGACGTCGACGTCCTTCGCTCCAGCGGCGGCGACGATCGCGGCATTCAGCGCGCGAAAGGCGTCGGGATCCTGCCAGTTGCGATAGAGAACCACCGCCACGTCGGGCTGCGAGCGGACGAACGGAATCACGCCCGCCATCAGCACCGACGTCTTGCCCACGCCGCTCGCGCCGTAGAAAACGGTGAGCTGCGAGATGACGAGGTTCGCGCCGATGGTCTGCTGATCTTCCTCCCGGCCGAAGAAGTAGGCGCGGTCGTCCTCCGTGAACGGCTCCAGTCCCTGGAAAGGCGATTCCGGGAGCTCGCCGGCGCTCATGGCTGCATCTTCTTCTGCAGGGCCTCGGCGAACGCGCTGATGTCCTGATCGAAGATCTTCACGTTGCGCGACGCCCAGAGGACCTGCTCCAGCTCCGACGGCTGCCATTGCACCGCCCACGACGGCTTGTCGCTGCCGCGTTGCGTCAGGACCGCCTCGGCGTCATCGGCCGGCTCCGCTCCGTGTCCGCCGAACGTCCGGCGCAGCTTCTCCAGCATCACGCGCAGGTTCCAGTCGCGCAGTCCGTAGCCGAGGAAGAGGAGCGACGAGTTGCGGATGTGCAGCATGAAGCGCGACGGGATCGCGCCTCCCTTCGCCGTCATGCGCGACAGAAAGCGGACGTAGTCCTCCTCGGTGATGACGAAGCTGTCCCATTGCCGCTGCGACTCGGGACGGCGCACGCTGCCGTGCATCTTGTAGATGATCGTCGTGTCTTCGACGTGCAGCGGCAGCACCGACGGCGCGAAGCATTCCGGCTCCGTGGCGCCCGGCTTCCACCACAACACCGCGGCCGCGATCTCATCGCTCTCCGGATACATCACCAGGTGGTACGGCTTGCCGGCGTCGTCGAACGCGCGCTCGAGCAGGTCGTCGTAATTCGTGGTGACGATCAGCATCGGCTTCGGCACGGCGGCGAGGAAGCGGTGAATCGCGCCGTACGGGTAATCGCGCGAGAACACCCGGCGCAGATATTCGATCAGCAGCTCGCGCGTGGAGCTGACCTGGAAGTACGACGCGACCTTGGCCAGATCGGGAGCCTCGCCGTCCGGAAACTCGCACTTGCCGGCGAGAAATGACGAGAGCTCGTCGGCGCGCGGAAGAAACGCCGGCTGCCGTCCGTCGAAAACCGCACCCGCTTCGCGCGGCGTGAGCGAGGCGCCCGCGCCGAGGAACGGCACGATGCCTCCGCTCAAAAAAATGTCAGCGATGATTCCGTACGGCGCGACACGTTTCTCGGGCGCGACGGCGTTCGCCATGCAGGAAGTATAGCGTTACGCGTTTGCGGCGACCTTGGCCCAGGTGTCCTTCAGCGTCGCCGTCCGATTGAACACGAGCTTGTCGTTCGTGGTGTCGCGATCGACGCAGAAGTACCCGAGTCGCTCGAACTGAAAGCGCGCGAGCGGAGCGGCTCCGCGCACCGACGGCTCGAGCTTCGCGTGCGTCACCGTCTGCAGCGAATCGGGATTGAGGTTGGCGAGGAAATCGCCGCCGGCCTCGGGATCTTCGTTGCGGAAGAGGCGGTCGTAGAGCCGCACTTCGCAATCGACGGCGTGCTCCGCCGAGACCCAGTGCAGCGTCGCCTTCGGACGGCGGCCGTCGGGCGCGTCGCCGCCGCGCGTCGCCGGATCGTACGTCGCGCGCAGCTCGACGATCGCTCCGCTCTCGTCCTTCACCACGCTCGTGCAGGTGATGAAGTAGGCGGAGCGGAGACGCACCTCGCGTCCCGGCGCGAGGCGGAAGAACTTCTTCGGCGGCTCTTCCATGAAGTCGTCGCGCTCGATGTAGATGACACGCGAGAACGGCACGTTGCGCGTACCGGCCGACGGATCGTCCGGATTGTTCGCCGTGGCGAACTCCTCCGACTGACCCTCGGGATAGTTCTCGATCACCACGCGCAGCGGATCGAGCACGCCCATCACCCGGTTCGCGGTCTTGTTCAGATCGTCGCGCACGCAGTACTCGAGCAGCGCCACGTCGATGAGGTTCTCCCGCTTTGCCACGCCGACGCGCTCGCAGAATTCGCGGATGGAGGCCGGCGTGTAGCCGCGCCGGCGCAGGCCGGCGATCGTCGGCATGCGCGGGTCGTCCCAGCCATTCACGTGGTTTTCTTCCACGAGGCGGAGCAGCTTCCGCTTCGACATCACCGTGTAATTGAGGTTGAGGCGCGCGAACTCGTACTGGTGCGGGCGCGACGGCACCGGCAGGTTCTCCAGCACCCAGTCGTACAGCGGCCGATGGTCCTCGTACTCCAGGGTGCAGATGGAATGCGTGACGTGCTCGATGGCGTCCGACGGCGGATGCGCGTAGTCGTACATCGGATAGATGCACCACGTGTCGCCGGTGCGGTGATGCGACTCGTGCCGAATGCGGTAGAGCACCGGATCGCGCATGTTGAAGTTCGGCGAGCCCATGTCGATCTTCGCCCGCAGCACGTGCGCGCCGTCGGGAAACTCACCCGCGCGCATGCGGCGGAAGAGGTCGAGGTTCTCGTCATTCGGACGATTGCGGTAGGGTGAATCTTTCCCCGGCTCGGTGAGCGTGCCGCGATACTCGCGGATCTCCTCCGCGCTCAGGCTGTCGACGTACGCCTTGCCGTGCGTGATGAGGTATTCCGCCCATTCGTACAGCTGCTCGAAGTAGTCGGAGGCGTGCCGGTGATTCTTCCACTCGAAGCCGAGCCAGCGGACGTCTTCTTCGATGGCGTCGACATACTCGACGTCTTCCTTCGTCGGGTTCGTGTCGTCGTAGCGGAGATTGCAGTAGCCGCCGAAGTCGTTCGCCACGCCGAAGTTCAGCACGATCGACTTCGCATGCCCGATGTGCAGGTAGCCGTTCGGCTCCGGCGGGAAGCGGGTGACGACGGTCTGCTGCTGTCCGCTGCGGAGGTCTTCTTCGACGATCTCGCGGATGAAGTCGCGTGCTCTGGCGGGGGTCTCGGTGGTCATTCGCGGAGGTTATACACGATCATCCGCGTCCACTCCGAATACATCTTCCCCGACGGATGCAGGCCGTCGCCGGCGACGAGCGCCGTGTCATTCGCCGCCTGCCGCGACTCCGCAGTGATGTCGACGTAGCGCGCGCCGGCGCGCAGCGTCTCCTCGCGATTGATGGCGTTGAACTGATCGATCTCCCGCGCGATCTTCGCCCGGTCGCGACCCTTCGCGAACGGCGTGACGCCCCAGTCAGGAATCGAGACCACGACGACGTTCTTCGTCTTGCCGCCGGCGAATCCGATCGCCCGCTGCAGCAGCGCAACGAACTGCGTGCGGTATTCGTCCGCGCCGCGGCCGCGGTATTGATTGTTGACGCCGATCAGAAGCGTGACGAGGTCGTACGGTCCGTGCGGATTCGCTTTGTCGATCGCGGCGTTCAGCTCGTCGGTGGTCCAGCCGGTCTTCGCGATGATCTCCGGCTCGCCCATCTTCAGCTCGCGCGCGAGCTGCACCGGATAGCGCTCCGACTCAGGCACGCTCTCGCCGATGGTGTAGGAGTCACCGAGGGCGAGGTAGCGGGTGTGCGGTGCGGAGGATGAACATCCGATGGTCAGGATCATCACTGCGGTCCAGAATCGCATTGGAGCAGTTTAGCTGTTGAGCTGTTTAGCGATTCAGCTGTTGAGCTCAATCGCTGAACAGCTCAATCGCTCAACAGCTTGCGTTAGCATCGCCGGGGAGGGTTGTCGTGCGCTCATTTCGTGGAGTCTTCATCGCCGTCGTGATCGCCGCGGCGATCGTCCTGGCGGCGTTCATCCTCAACAGCCGCCGTCCTCGCAGCGAGGTCGAGCAGCCGGCGCCGGCGAACATCCGCGCCAGCGGCAAATGCGCGGAATGCCATGAGCGCGAGACCGCCGCCATCGTCCATGAGTACGAGATGTCGAAGCACGCGGCGGCGGGCGTCACCTGCCTCGACTGCCACGGCGCGGCCGACAATCAACCGAAGTTCGATCATCGCGGCTTCGTCATGGCGAAGAGCCTGTCCTCCGCGAACTGCGCGCGCTGCCACGCCACGCAATACCGGCAGTTCCTCCGCAGCCGGCATGCCGCGCCGTCGTGGGGAGCGGTCAGCGGTCCGCGCGACTTCACGCCGGAGCAGATCGCCGCCGCCGAGCAGTACCACCCCGGCAGCATCAATCGTCCGGCGAACGCCGTCGCCATGCTGGAAGGTCCGACCGCCATCACCGGCGGCTGTTCGAAGTGCCACAACGTCGGCAAGCCGAACGCCGACGGTTCGATCGGCAGCTGCACGAACTGCCACGCGCGACATACGGCGTCGGTCGCCCTGGCGCGGCTGCCCGAGACGTGCGGGCAATGCCACATGGGGCCCGATCACTCGCAGATCGAGATCTACCACGAGTCGAAGCACGGCGTTCTCTTCAACGCCCAGCGCGCGACGATGCGCCTCGACACGCCGGCGCGCAAGCTCACGGCGCGCGACATGCCGGTGCCGACGTGCGCCACCTGCCACATGTCGGGACTGGAAGGGCAGAACGTCACGCACGACATGAGCGAGCGGCTGTCGTGGTACCTCTTCGCCGAGATCTCGGGCAAGCGTCCGAACTACGCGCAGGCGCAGGCGAACATGAAGGACGTCTGCCTCAAGTGCCACACGAAACCGCGCATCGATCTCTTCTTCACCGAGGCCGAGCAGCAGGTCGCGGCGACGAACGCGGTCGTGCAACAGGCGAAGACGCTGATGGACGGCCTGCACGCGAGCGGCAGGCTGACCCCGAAGCCGTTCGACGAGCCGCTGGAGTACACCTACTTCAACATGTGGCACTACGACGGCCGCACGTCGAAGCACGGCGCGTTCATGGGCGGGGCCGACTTCGTGCAGTGGCACGGCAACTACGAGCTGGTATCGAAGCTGACGGAGATTCAGCACGCCGCCAATGCGCATCCCTGACGCACTGCGTAAGCCGCGCACGATCGTCGAGATCTTCATCATCGGGAACCTCGCGTTCCTGGCCGTGGACGTCTACGTCGCGCATCTGACGAACGAGTTCGAGCGGAAGCCGGAGTGGCTGCCGGTGATCTTCTCCATCGCCGCGCCGCTGCTGCTGATCGTCAGCGGCCGGCTCTTCGGCACGCTGGTCGGCTGGCTCTCGGTGCTGGTCGGCGTCGGCGGGATGCTCTATCACCTGCAATCGCACTTCTTCGTGGAGCAGACGATCCGCAATCTCGTCTACACCGCTCCCTTCGTCGCGCCGCTCGCCTACGCCGGCCTCGGATTACTGCTGATCCTCGACCGCATGGTCGATTCCGACACGACGGAATGGGCGCAATGGGTCGTCTTTCTCGCCCTCGGCGGTTTCGGCGGCAATCTCGTCCTGAGCCTCGCCGATCACGCGCAGAACGGCTTCTTCAATCGCGGCGAATGGGTGCCGGTCGCCTCCGCCGCGCTGGCGTGCGCGTTCCTCCTGATGCTCGTGTTGCGGCCCGGCGATCGGATGCTGTGGCGATGGACGGCGTGGATCATGGCGCTGCAGGTACTGATCGGCACGGCCGGTTTTTTGCTGCACCTGCGCGGTAACCTGGCCCGCTCCGCGCCGAACGTGCTCGAGCGGTTTCTGTACGGCGCGCCGATCTTCGCGCCGCTGCTCTTCGCGAATCTGGCGATACTGGCGGGGATCGGAATGTGGGCGTTAAAGCTATGTGGCTCCTCTACGGCGCAAACGGATACACAGGCGAGCTGATCGCGCGCGAGGCGGTACGGCGCGGCGAACGGCCGGTCCTCGCCGGGCGCAGCGCGGAAAAGATCGAGCCGCTGGCGCGCGAGCTCGGCTGCGACTGGCGGGCGTTCGATCTCGACGCCATCGATCTCACCGGCGCGCAGGCCGTGCTGCATTGCGCCGGACCCTTCTCCCGCACCAGCGAGCCGATGATCACGGCCTGCCTCGCCGCCGGCGTGCACTATCTCGACATCACCGGCGAGATCTCGGTCTTCGAATCGATCATGGCACGCAACGACGAAGCGGTGCGGCGCGGCGTGATGCTATTGCCAGGCGTCGGCTTCGACGTCGTCCCGACCGACTGCCTGGCGGCGATGCTCAAGGAGAAAATGCCCGACGCCGAGGAGCTGTGGCTGGCGTTTTATTCACCGCGCGGCGAGATCAGCCGCGGCACGCTCAAGACGATGATCGAAGGAATCGGCGACGGTGGGGCGATCCGCCGCGACGGGAAGATCGTCCGCGTCCCGATGGCCTGGGACGTCCGCGAGATCCCGTTCTCCGCCGGCACGCGCACGGCGATGACCATTCCGTGGGGCGACGTCTCCACCGCGTATCACACGACCGGCATCCCGAACATCCGCGTCTACAACGCCGCTTCGCCCAGGGCGGTCAAGCGCGTGAAGCGGCTGCGCATGCTGCTGCCGATTCTCGCTCTCCGTCCGATTCGCAGCCTGCTGCAGAAATTCGCCGACCGTCGTACCGGCCCGAGCGAGGAAAATCGCAATAAGGGACGGATGTACCTGTGGGGACGCGTCGCGCGCGGCGACCGCGAAATCACAATGACGATGTCGACGCCGGAAGGTTACTTATTCACGGTGCGATCGTCGCTCGATGCGATCGAGCGCGTACTGCAGAATCCGAAACCGGGCAGCTACACCCCGTCGCGTGCATTGGGAAAAGATTTCGTAAATACGATCTCAGGGGTTGACGTTCCTTAGAAAAGGCCCTACATTACGCACCTCATGTTCATACAGAGACCACATTCACTGCGGCGAGGTTACGAAGTCGCCGGAGGTGCGCGCACAAGGATGTAGATTTCTCACAATCTGCTCCTATGCGAGCCCCTTCGGTCTTCAGATGCCGAAGGGGCTTTTTGTTTCTGTACACAAATTTCGGCGACAAGGAACGTCTGGCCGGCGGCACGCCATACGTGTGTTCCGTGAACGGGTTCTGACGAGGAGGTTTCGTGTTGCACAAACCGTGTAGCTCAGTGGATAGAGCAAAGGACGACTAATCCTTGAGTCGCGGGTTCGACTCCCGCCACAAACGCTTACACAACGACTGACCGCCGTAAGTGGTCACCGGCCGCCGGAGAGCATCAATGGCGGGCCAGCCGCGCGGAACCGCCGCGCGGCAGCGCAAAACGACGCCCTGCAGCATGCGCGCAGCCGCCGCCGCTCAATCGACGTGTGCGATCCGTCATTGTGACTACGCGTACCGGCGTCATGCTCCGCATCGAATTGCGTGGACGCCATTGTGTGTAATTCGCGGCCGGTTTTCATTTGAATTCGTTACCAGTTGCCGGTTGCCAGTTACCGGCAACCGGGAACAGGCAACTGGCAACCATAAAGGAGGTACCCAATCATGATCCGCTACATCAACATCAAGCCCCACGAGCGCGGTCTCCTGTTCCGTGAAGGCGACCTGAAGGCCGTGCTGCGGCCCGGCTCGCACTGGTACCTCGATCCGCTGTACAGGCTGCGCCTGCAGGTCGTGTCGCCGCGTAATCCGTGGCTCGTCCACAAGGACCTCGACCTGATCGCAAAGTCCGGAAAGCTCGGCGACGAAGCAATCGTCATCGACCTCAAGGACTACGAGCGGGCGCTGGTCTGGATCGACGGCCGTTTCGCGGCGCTGCTCGACAGCGATCTGTACGTCATCTGGACCAGTGAGCGGAAGGTGCGCGTGGAGACGATCGACGCCCGGGCCATGCAGCTCGTGCACGCCGATCTCCCGGCCATCCTCCGCTCGCCGCAGGCGGCGTCTCTGCTCGAGGTCCTGAACGTCGGTCCGGCGCACGCCGGCATCTGGTTCCGCGACGGCGCGTACCAGGCGACGCTCGGACCGGGAACGTACGCCTTCTGGAAAGGTGCCGGAAAGCTCGCGCTGCACGACATCGACCTGAAGGAACAGGTGCTCGACATCAGCGGTCAGGAAATCATGACCGCCGACAAGGTCACGCTGCGTCTCAATGCGCTCGTCGCCTACCGGATCATCGACCCGCTGCGGTCGGTTACGGAAGTCGACGGGCCGGCGCAGGCGCTGTACCGGGCCGCGCAGCTCGCGCTGCGTGAGGCCGTCGGCGCGAAGGATCTCGACACGCTGCTGGCGGAGAAGGACGCGCTGTCGCGCGAGCTGTCGGAGGTGCTGCGGACGCGTTCCGCGGAGCTCGGTATGACGATCGTGGCCAGCGGTGTGAGGGACGTCATCCTGCCGGGCGACATGAAGGAGCTGATGAACAAGGTGACCGAGGCGAAGAAGGCCGGTGAAGCGGCGCTCATCACGCGTCGTGAAGAGACCGCGGCGATGCGTATGCAGGCCAACACGGCGAAGATCCTGGAGTCCAGCCCGACGCTGATGAAGCTGAAGGAACTGGAGGTCCTGGAGAAGGTCGCCGGCAAGGCCAACCTGACCGTCGTCCTCGGCGAAGACGGCCTCGCCAACCGGGTCGTGAAGCTGCTGTAAAGCGTGGTGGGGCGGGCCGCTGGAGCCCGCCCCCCAGGGGGTAGGTCATTGCAGTCGATCCAGCTCATCGATCTGCCGCTGCAGCCGCGCAGCCGCGCGCCGGTTCATCGGCACGATGAGCGCGAGCGCCACGATGAACGTCGCCAGCTGCACGTAAATGAATGGCGCGAGTTTCGGCAGCGCGGCGGCGAATCCGAGGAAGAAGAGGATTCCTCCCGGAGCGAGCGCGAAGACGCGCAGCCAGAGACGCTTGCGGTGGAATTCGATCCGGTTCCGCATCAGCGCGCGCTGATAATCAATCGATACGTCGAGCGGCGACGGCGCATTGCGGCGGCTCTGCACCACTTCGTATGCGACATATCCGAAGCCGCAGGCCAGCAGCGCCGCTCCGGCGATCAGCGTCGCGTTCGGAAAGAGCGCCGCGATTCCTGTAATCACAATCGCAATACAAATCACCGCCGCGTAAAAGTCATACACACTCCTGCGCATTTTCTTCTCCATTTCCTCGATCCTCCCGGGCGTCAGCCGCGTGAATTCGGCGGGCTGGCCCTGCCAAAGCGAGCTCATTGCGCACTCCTGCTGGCGAGAATTTTCTTGATCCGGTGAATCTTCGTCGCCACGTTCGCCGCCGAGATTCCGGTGATCTCGCCGATCGATGCCGCGTCGACGTCTTCGAGATAGAGGAGGATCACTTCACGGTCGAGCGGCTCGAGTTTCTGTATCAGCTCGTACAGGCGGCCGAGCGCGCGTTGACGGTCGAGCGGGCCGTCGACGTCGACGACCTCCGGCAGATCTTCATCCAGTCCGACCAGCGGCCGCGCGCGCCGCTGCTTCAACACATGCGAGGCGGCGACGTTGTGCGCCACGCGATAAACCCACGTGCGCAGCGAACAGTCGCCGCCGAACGTCGACAGGCTCCGCCAGATGGCGAAGTGGATCTCCTGCAGCAGGTCGCGGCGCTTGTCGGCGTCCGCTTCGTACGACCGCGCCAGACGGTCGAGCGCCGCGCCGAGCTCCGCCGTAACCTGCTCGTAGAGATCGTCCTGTCGCATCGACCGAGGTGCCCTCCGATCAAGGTAGTCGACGCGGAGAGCCTTTCCTTACACTTCTGTTGCCGATTCCCTCGCGAACTGCGTGATACCTTCACCCGATTCTTTCCAGAACGAAAGGGACATCCATGCGCATTTTTCGTATCGCCCTTGCGGCGTGTCTCGTCGCCGGTTCCGGCCTCGCGGCGTCGTATGACAAGACGGACCTCGACACCTCGGTCGCGGCGTGCACTGATTTCAACCAGTACGCGAACGGCGGCTGGTACAAGAAGAACCCGATCCCGCCGGCGTATTCGTCGTGGGGAGTCGGCCACGTGCTCGCCGAGCACAACCGGGAGATGCTTCGCCAGATCCTCGAGGCGAGCGCGAAGAGCGACCCGAAGCCGGGCACGAACGACCGCAAGATCGCCGATTACTACGCGAGCTGCATGAACGAGACGCTCGTCGAAGAGCAGGGCCTCAAGCCGCTGCAGGCGGAGCTCGAACGGATCGCGGCGATCAAGGACACCGCCGGCCTGCAGGCGCAGATCGCACACCTGCGCGCGGTCGGATTCAGCCCGCTGTTCGGCTTCGGCTCGCAGCAGGACAAGAAGAACAGCGAGGAAGTGATCGCCGGCGCGTTCCAGGGCGGCCTCGGGCTTCCCGATCGCGACTACTACCTGAAGACCGATCCGAAATCGACGGAGATCCGCGCCGAGTACGAGAAGTACCTCCGCAAGATCTTCGAGCTCGCCGGCGACACGCCGGAAGTTGCAGCCTCTGAAACGGCGAAGGTCATCGCGCTGGAGACGAAGCTCGCCGGCGCATCGCTCACGCGCGTGCAGCGCCGCGACCCGGAGCTCACCTATCACCGTATGACGCTCAAGGAAGCGAGCGAGCTGACGCCGACGTTCGCCTGGGCTCAGTACTACACCGCCATCGGCGTTCCGGCCAATGCGCCGGTGAACGTCGCCTCCGTCGATTTCTTCAAGGAAGTGGACAAGGACCTCACCGCCGTCCCGATCGCGGACTGGCAGAGCTACCTGCGCTTCCAGACGATCAATGCCGTCGCGCCCGCGCTCTCCAAGAATTTCGTCGACGCGAATTTCGCCTTCTACAGCACGACGCTGCGCGGCGTGAAGGAACAGTTGCCGCGCTGGAAGCGCTGCGTGGCCGCCACCGATCGCGCGCTCGGCGAAGCGCTCGGCCAGGCGTATGTGAAGACGGCGTTTCCGCCCGAGGCCAAGGCGCGCACGCTGGAGATGGTCAATAACCTCGCCGACGCCCTCGGCACCGACATCAAGGGCCTGGAGTGGATGAACGAGGCGACGAAGAAGGCGGCGATCGCCAAGCTCAATGCCTTTACGCGCAAGATCGGCTATCCCGACAAATGGCGCGATTATTCGGCTCTCTCCGTGGACCGCGGTCCGTATGTGCTGAACATGCAGCGCTCGCGTCTCTTCGAGCTGCACCACGACATCAATCAGATCGGCAAGCCGGTCGACCGGACGGAATGGGGCATGTCGCCTCCGACCGTCAATGCCTATTACAACCCGTCCATGAACGAGATCGTTTTCCCGGCCGGCATTCTGCAGCCGCCGTATTACGATCCGAAACAGGATGACGCCTTCAATTACGGCGCGGCCGGCGCGGTCATCGGACACGAGATGACGCACGGATTCGACGACGAAGGCTCGAAGTACGACGCCAGGGGAAATCTCGTGAACTGGTGGACGCCCGCCGATCGCGAGGCATTCATGAAGCAGGCCGAGTGCATTCAGAAGCAGTTCGATGAATTCGTCGTCGGCGACGTGCACACGAACGGCAAACTGGTTTCAGGCGAAAGCATCGCCGATTACGCCGGATTGAAGATCGCGTATGCGGCGTACCTGAAATCACAGAAGGGAAAAGAGCCGCAGGTGATCGACGGCTTCACGCCGGAGCAGCGTTTCTTCCTCGGTTACGCGCACTCGTGGGCCGGCCAGGGCCGCCCCGAGGCCGAGCGCCTGCAGGCGACGACCGACCCGCATCCGCTCGATCGTTTCCGCGCCAACGCGCCGCTGACGAACATGCCGGAATTCGCCGCGGCATTCGGCTGCAAGGCGGATGATCCGATGGTGCGCCCGGCCGACAAGCGCTGCCTCGTCTGGTAATCAGGTTGATGGGAGTGCGGCAGCGAGCTGCCGCACTCCCTCACACCCTACCGCCGACCGTGATGCCCGCCACCGTGATACCCACCACGGTAGCCGTGATGCCCGCCGTAATACCGGCCGAACCCGAACGACAGCGACAACCGCGGCTGATACCAGAACGGGTCGTAGTAGTAGAACGGGTCGTAGAACCAGGGCGATCCGACGTAGACCGACGGCCGCACGACGGTCGTCGTGCGCGCGCTGCGGTCCTTGTCGCCATTGCGGACGTCCGCCTCATCGACGACGGCGTGAATGACGGCCTTCGAGACCTTCGCGTCGGTCAGCGCGATCAGGTCGTCGGCCGTGACATCGAAACGGTCGCGCGTCTTGTGAACGTACGCGACGATGTCCTCATCGGCCACTCCGGCCTGCGACATGCGGATCACTTCGTCGACGATCGTGGCCGTCGTCCGGCGAGCCTGGGGATCAGCGTCGAGCGCAAAGACCGGCGAGGCCGCGGCGATGAAAAGCAGGACGGCAACTGCAGAAATCATTCGCTTCACGGGTGCCACCTCCTGACGGCGTTATCTGCGATTGATGAGCCAGCCGCTTCCTCTCTGCGGCCCCGCCGACCGCATCGGAAAATCTCCTCTGCCGAGGACAGTCGCGTCCACGAAAGGCTACGCGCGATCGATATACTTCGCCGATGATCGCTTCGTTCGTCCTCGCGTTCACACTTCTCGCCGCCACGCCTCAGCACACGCCGTTCAACGTCGTCGAGGCGACGATCCCCGAGATGCAGAAGGCCCTGCGCGACGGCAGGACGACCTCGCACGAGCTCGTTCAGCAGTACCTCATCCGCATCGCCACGTACGAAGACAAGCTCCACGCCGCGATCACGGTCAATCCGAACGCGCTGAAGGAAGCGGACGAGCGCGATCGCGAGCGCGCGGCGGGTAAGGTGCGCGGTCCGCTGCACGGCATCCCGATCGCCATCAAGGACAACATCCAGACCACGGACATGCCGACCACCGGCGGCGCGCTCGCCTTCGCCGGCTACGTGCCGCCGTACGACGCGACGGTGACGAAGAACCTGCGCGACGCCGGCGCGATCATCATCGCCAAGACGCAGATGACGGAGCTGGCGAACTGGGTGGCGGCGAATCCGTCGATGCCGAACAACTACAACTCGCTGAACGGCTACGGCTACAACCCGTACGATCCGCGCCGCGATCCGCGCGAGGCGACGTTCGACGGACGGCCTGTGCTCAACACCGGCGGCTCGAGCTCCGGCGCCGGCACGACCGCCAGCTTCTGGGCGGCGAACGTCGGGACCGAAACATCGGGCTCGATTCTCAGTCCGTCGAATCAGAACATGCTCGCGGCGGTGAAGCCGACAGTCGGCCGTGTCAGCCGCTACGGCATCATCCCGATCACCGCCGATCAGGACACCGCCGGTCCGATGGCCCGCACGGTCACCGACGCCGCGATCCTTCTCGGCGCACTCGAAGGTCCCGACGCGAACGATCCGGCCACCACGCGCTGCACGCGCGTGACCGACTACACGCAATATCTCAAGGCCGACGGCCTCAAGGGCGCGCGCATCGGCATTCCGCGCGCCGCGTATTACGACAAGGTCACGCCGCCGGGCGCGGACAAGCCGCGCTTCGGCCTCAATGACGATCAGCAGAAGGCGATGGCCGAGGCCATTGCGGTGCTCAAGGCGCAGGGCGCGGTGATCGTCGATCCGGCCGACATCCCGAGCGTCGTCGACAGGGATGCGAAGAACAATCTGCTCTTGTGGGGCGTCTGCACCGACATGGACGAATTGAAGGAGCGCGGGTGCTCGATCGACCTCGCGTATGGAATGGAGCGCGACTTCAATGCGTGGCTGAAATCGCTCGGCAAATCGGCGCCGGTGAAAACGCTGTCCGAATTGCGCGAGTGGAACCGCAAGCACGAAAAAGGCGGAACGATCAAATACGGCCAGTCGCTGCTCGACATCTCCGACGCCATGGATCTCGAGACGTTCAAGAGCCGCTACGACTCCGATCGCGCGCGCGACATCCAGCTGACGGCGACGCACGGCATCGACGAGATCATGAAGTCGCAGAACCTCGACGCCATCCTTTTCCCCGGATCGAACGGCGCGAACATCGCCGCGCGTCCCGGATATCCGAGCGTGATCGTGCCGTTCGCCACGATCCCCAATGCGCCGACGCCGGCGTATCCCGAGGGCTTCAACGCGAAGCCGTCGCCGTTCGGCGTCACGTTCAGCGGCATGGCATGCAGCGAGCCGACGCTGCTGCGGCTGGCATACGCGTTCGAACAGGCGACGAAGAAGCGCGTGCCGCCCCCGCTGCCGTAAGTTGGGGTCGCATCTGGAAAATCAACTTTACGACGTAAAGTTGATTTTCCAGATGCGACCCCAACTTCTATCTCGACTGGCACTCTGCGTGTACCTGACTTGTGAATGGCGGAAATCGCGACGCCTGTGCCTGCCGAGTTGATCGCCCCGCGCATTGCCGCCGGCTTGCGCGCGATCTCGCGCGCCACGAGCGTCCTGCCCATCGCCATCGGCGTTCTCGTTCTGTTCGGCTGGTGGCGCGACATCGAATCGATCAAGCGGATCGTCCCCGGCCTGGTGGCGATGAACCCCGCCACCGCCGTCGGCTTTATCTGCCTTGGTCTGGCACTCATCTGCCTCACGCGGCTGGCGCGCTCGCGCACGATGCATCGCGCCGGCGAAGCGCTCGCGCTGCTCGCCGCGCTGATCGGCCTGGCGAAAGTCATCGCGCTGATGTCGCTGCCCGATCTGGCCATCGATCGCCTGCTCTTTCACGACAAGCTCGCCGACAATCAGATGGCGCCGAACAGCGCCATCAACTTCCTGCTCGTCGGCATCGCCGTGGCGATCATCGACCGCAGTTTCCGCAGGATCTGGCCGGCGCAATTCCTCACCGTCGTCGCCGCGACGTCGTCGCTGCTGGCGCTGATGGGCTATGCGTACGGCGTGCAGTCGTTCTACGGCATCGGGTCGTACATTCCGATGGCGCTGCACACCGCGGCGACGTTTCTCCTCGTGTCGATCGGCGTCCTCTGCGCGCGGCCGACGCGCGGGATCATGGCCGTCTTCTCCAGCGCGAGCAGCGGCGGGATCATGGTCCGCCGTCTCCTTCCCGCGGTGCTGCTCGCCCCCGCCGCGCTCGGCTGGCTGCGCATCACGCACCTGCATCGCCGGATCGTCGATCCCGATTTCGAGCTCTGGCTCCTGATCGTCCTGATCATGAGCGTCTTCATGGTGCTCGTCGGCTGGAGCGGCCGCCTGCTGCATCGATCCGATCTCGATCACGCCGAGGCGGAGCGCATCCTCGCGCATCAGGCGACGCATGACGCGCTGACGCAGCTTCCGAACCGGCGCTTCTTCCTCGAGCGCCTGGAGAACGAGCTCGCGCGGGCGAAGAGCGCGGACGCCACGCTCGCCGTTCTTTTCTTCGATCTCGATCTCTTCAAGATCATCAACGACTCCCTCGGACATGTGGTCGGCGACGAGCTGCTCACCGCGGCCGGCAAGCGTCTTCGCGAGATCGTTGGCGAGAACGACGTCATCGCCCGTCTCAGCGGCGACGAGTTCATCGCGCTGCTCGTCGATCCGCCGGTGCGCGACCGCGCCGTGGCGATCGCCGACAAAGCATTGCGCGCGTTCGGCACGCCGTTCCGCCTCGGGCCTCACGAGGTCTTCACCACCATCAGCGTCGGCATCGCCATGAGCGAGACCGCTGATTCGGCCGCCAATCTCATTCGTCACGCCGACCTGGCGATGTATCAGGCGAAGCTGCGCGGCAAGGCGCGCTACGAGATCTTCAATCCGACGATGGACATCGACGCCAGGCGCCGCCTGCAGATGGAGCTGGAGCTGCGGCGGGCGCTCGCGCACGGCGAGCTGCGCGTCTACTACCAGCCGGAGGTGGAGATCGACACGGGGCGGCTCGCCGGGATGGAAGCACTGGTGCGCTGGGAACATCCGGAGCGCGGACTGATCGCGCCGTCGGAGTTCATCCCCATCGCCGAGGAGTCGGGACTGGTACTGCAGATCGGGCGATTCGTGCTGTTCGAGGCGTGCCGGCAGGCGAAATTCTGGGAGGACAAGTACAACGCGCCGCTGCTCGTCTCCGTGAATCTTTCCGGGCGACATTTTCAGCAGGCGACGCTGCTCGATGAAGTCGCCGACGTGCTGCAGAAGACCGGCGTCAACCCGTCGCATGTCATTCTCGAAATCACCGAGACCACCGCGATGGCCGGCGCGCAGTCGACGATCGAGATCCTGACGAAGCTCAAATCGCTCGGCGTCCGCCTGGCGATCGACGACTTCGGCACCGGGTTCTCCAGCCTGTCGTACCTGAAGCGATTTCCGGTCGACCTGCTGAAGATCGACAAGTCATTCGTCGACGGCGTCGCGCTCGAGGGCCACGACAGCGCCATTGTGAAGGCGATCATTTCTTTGGGACACGCGCTCGGCATGAAGCTGATCGCGGAAGGCGTCGAAACGGTCGAGCAACTCGAGGCGCTTCGCTCCCTCGGCTCCGAGCTCGGACAGGGCTATTACTTCGGTCCGCCGCTGTCGGACGACGTGCACAAGGGAATGCCGACCGTGATTACAGGCGAGCGGAAATGGGGCGTGTCATAGCCACTTCCGGATTGCAAACGGCGCCGCGCAGAGAACCGCGCCAATGACGAATGTCGCGACGACGCTGTCGACGAAATAAGGAAAAATCAGCAGCGCGAAGCCGATGATGGCGAAAAGCGCGTCGTACTGCCGCTTCGCATACAACAGATACCCGCTGCCGATCGCACCGAAAAGAACCCCGAAGAAAAGGGTCATTGACAGCCGTATTGCGCGGCGATCAATTGCGGCGGCGCGCCGGGACGGATCGTCACGATGTAGAGCCGCGAAAATTCATCATCCCCAATCGGCGGCACTTTGATCTTCGTCAGCTCCTCGACGATCCCGGGCACGATGTTGCTGTGGCTGACCACGAGCACGACCTTGCCCTTCTCCTTCGTCAGGATCGCCTTCGCAATCAACTTCGGATAATCCTCCGCCTTCGCCACCGGCAGCGTAATGATCGGAATCGCCGGATTCTTCGCCATCAACGGCGCCGCCGTCTCCTTCGTGCGCAGAAATTGCGAGACGTAGATCGTCCCGACCCGTGCGTTCTCCGCGACCCCCGCCAACGCCTTCGCCCGCGCAATGCCCGCGTCGCTGAGGTGCGGATCATCGCCCGCATTGATCTGCTTCTCGGCGTGGCGGACGATGAGAATCGTGGTGGTGTCGTTCTTCGGGGTGGCGGCGAGGAAGAGGAAACAGAGCGCGGCCAGAAACAAAAGGGCGGCCCGCTGGCCGCCCTTTGTGGAACGTTTGTCGTTATGAATTACGAGCATCCACTCGTACTACCGCAATTGAGGCATTTGTAGCAAGCCCCATTTCTCACCATGATCGACCCGCAATCCGAGCATGACGGCGCGTCCTGCTGGTACCGGAACGTGCCGCCGCCCTTGGTGTTCGGGCCGTCGGCGTCCTTGGGGGTGGCGATGAAGCCGATCGGGGCCTGGGCGTTCATGGCCACGGCGACCTTCTCGACGAACGAGACATCCGAGGCGGCGGGGGTGGTCACGTTGGCCGAGGGCTTCGGCGTCATCGGGGACGGTGTGGGCGGCTCGTCGCGGAGGATCACGCCGGCGTGGGCCTGGCTCTCGCGGTCGAGGAACTTGGTCGCCAGCCACTTGAAGATGTAATCCATGATCGACTTCGCCATCGGGATCTCGGGGTTCTTGGTGAAGCCCGACGGCTCGAAGCGGGTGTGCGTGAACTTGTCGACCAGCAGTTGCAGCGGGACGCCGTGCTGCAGGGCGAGCGACGTCATCGTGGCGAACGAATCCATGAGGCCCGAGATGGTCGAGCCTTCCTTGGCCATAGTGATGAAGATCTCGCCCGGCGTTCCGTCTTCGTACTTGCCGACGGTGATGTAGCCTTCGTGTCCGCCGATGGAGAACTTGTGCGTGATCGACTCGCGCTCATCGGGGAGCTTGCGGCGGACGGCGGTCGCGGCGACGCCGAGCTGCTCGAGGCCGGTCTTGTCGCGCGCCGTCGACAGCGGCTGCGAGCGCTTGCAGCCGTCGCGATAAACCGCCACGGCCTTGAGGCCCAGCTTCCACGCCTCGTAATACGCCTGCTCGATCTCCTCGATCGTGGCGCTGGTCGGCATGTTGATGGTCTTGGAGATCGCGCCGCTGATGTACGGCTGCACGGCGCCCATCATCTTCAAATGACCCATGTAATGAATGGAGCGCGTGCCGTTGGCCGGCTTGAACGCGCAATCGAACACCGGCAGGTGCTGATCGAGCAGATGCGGCGCGCCTTCGATGGTGTCGTTCTCGTCGATGTACTGAATGATCTCGTTGACCTGCTTCACGTCGTAGCCGAGGCGCTTCAATGCCGTCGGCACGGTGTTGTTGACGATCTTCAGCATGCCGCCGCCGACCAGCTTCTTGTACTTCACGAGCGCGATGTCGGGCTCCACGCCGGTGGTATCGCAATCCATCATGAAGGCGATCGTGCCGGTCGGAG
>Ga0207703_10000596_pt1 | contig 36802 bp, 46 predicted proteins | sample KBSSwiS12_FD_184304 | JGI IMG/M metagenome (GOLD analysis project Ga0207703, IMG submission 184304) | Switchgrass rhizosphere microbial communities from Kellogg Biological Station, Michigan, USA - KBS Switchgrass S1-2 (SPAdes) (version 2) | ecosystem: Host-associated > Plants > Roots >... | reverse complement strand
GAGCCTGGGGTGGGGGGGCTGGGGGACGCTCCGACGGGGCAGCGGCCTCGGGAGCCGCCACTTCTCCAACGCCGGGCAACGGCGGATAGTTCTCAGGATTCTTTTCACGCCACTGCTGCAACCTTTCGGGGATCTTCAGCCTTGTCCTCTCTCCGTATCGCTGCATCATTGACGGGTCGCCGGCGCCACCCATATCGGGCAGCCGCACATCACTGTCGGGGCGTATGTTGGATAGCTCCTGGATCGGGGCGACCCCCTCGGCATTGCGCTCGGGGGCATTAGAATTGGCGGCGAATTCGTCGCGCGGTGGGTTGATGTTGACGCGGGCTGGTCCCTCAGTGACGTCGACCCCCGGGGAAGGGGCATTGCCGCGGTTTAGACCGGCCTGGATCGTGGGATCGCCGGCTAGGCCCTCACCCCAGGTCACACCATTACCCGCAGGCTGGATCACCTCTGGCTCGGCAGCCTTGGCTTCAGCTTGTACCGGGCCGAAGGTCTTCTCGGGGAACGCCTTGCCCAGCACGCCACGGGCCCACGGTCGCGCGGGTCCAGCCAGAGCCGCTCCGCCGGCGGCGGCGATCGCTGTCTGGGCCGGGTCGATATCGCCGAAGCCTTTGGTGACGCCTTGATTGACAACGTCGACCGCGCCCATGATGCCACCCGACGCCAGCCGGGTGGCCAATTTGGTGCTCAGGTTACCGGGGGATAGGGTGGCAGCAGCGCCGCCGAGCTCGGCCGCCGTGGTCACATAAGGATGTGCTTCGACATCACGCTCTCGTGACTCGGGGCTGTCGAGCCCGAGCCGGTCTGCGACGGTGTCTTGAGCTTTACGGGCGGCCCCAGCTGCCAGGGCACCGCCACCGAATAAGCCGGCAGCGCCGCCAACAAAACCACCGACGCCGGCGCCGATCGCGGTGCCGATACCAGGCACCACCGAACCGACCGCGCCGCCAAGCAAGGCACCGCCTTCGGCTCCGAGTTCCAGCCCAGCCATACCACCGAGATAGCCGGCGGCTCCGGGGGCAACACCACGGGCTACGCCGCGCGCAGCTGAGCTTAAGGTCGAGGGCTCATCGCCGGGGGGCTCGGCTCCTTCCGGATGCTCGTGCGCCTGGTCGAAGCGGCGGGGTTCTTCTTTGGGGCGCGGTTCTTCCTTGCCGATCGGCTCTAGGTCTTCCCATTTCGGAGCAGCCGCTTGCTGCTGGGGACCAGCGATTGGCTCCAGGTCTTCCCACTTTGGGGCGGAGTTGTCCTGCTGTGCGGGACCGGCGATCGGTTCGAGGTCATCCCAGTTGGGAGCGTCAGCCACTCGCGCCCCCTATTGTTGGCGCCGACGACGCCTGTGCGGTTGTCTAGCGAACCGCTTCGTGGGCTGCTGTGGTTGTTCTTCACCGCCGCCCCCTACCCGGTCCTCTCTGCCGCCGCCTTGATCGTAGAGGAACCCGCCGGTTCTTGCCTGGTCTTCAGGAGACCCAAGCCGACTGCCGTACTTCGCCATGTTGGCGTCGAAGGCGTCATACGAGCCACCACGGCGGATCTTTTCTTGCGCCGCCGCCTGCGAGGTGCGAGCCCTTTCATCGAGCCCGCGGTCGTATTGGGCTCGCTCTCGTGCGCCTAGCTCGCTGCCGACAGAGCGTGGGATAACCCCAGGGTTAATGCGCAGGTCATGGCTCTGCTGGTCCGCCGCCTGCGCGTTGTAGGGGACGACTTTCCCTCCCGGCGTTTGGGTCCAGAGATTGCCGTCTTTGTCCCGGCGGATATTCCCGATGGCCTTTTCTGCTTGATTGACATAGTCCTCACGGTTGCCGGCGTTACCGAATCGGCCCATATCTACATTCCTGCCCTCTGACAGCTGTCTCCGGGCGTCCTCCATGTCTTTGTAACGCCCGAGCTGGGTGTCGAGCACCTGCCCGGCGATCTCGTTGGAGTGCTCTTGCATACCGGGGGCGACTCGCGCTCCGATGCGGCGCTCCTCGGCACGGTCACGCAAGTCTTGCTCTCGCTGCGCCATGACGGTGTCCCCGGCGCGGTATGGCTCGGGTCCGGCACGGCCGGCGGCGGCTTGATCCCACATCTGCGCCCGCTGTGTCGTGTCTCGTTCGCGTTGCTCCGTGGTCCGGCCATACCTGTCGGGTGTGTCGAACTGCATATGTTGTGGTGCGTTGGAGCCCGACTCCTGCGGCGCGTACCGCGGGTCAGGAGCGATCTGTTCTTTGGTCGGACCAAAAGTCGGGCCGGCGTCTTGGTCGCCCACTGCATCGTTCGGACCGAACCGTTGGGTGTCACGCATCTGCGCCTGAGACGGCGCTCCCGGACCAGCGGCGCTGCGCTGCTGTTGGGTCGCACGGTTCAACGACTCAACGATGCCGCCGGTGCCACGCATGATGTGGTCGGGGTCGGAGTCGGCGCTGTGCAGCCAAGCCGAATACTGTTGCGGCGTGAGGTTGATCACGTCGGATTTGTCGGTGCCGAGGTGCGAGATTGTGGCGGCGACGCCGCCGTTGTGGCGGGTGAACTCGGCCTTGGTGCCATCAGGCAGATATTTCATGCCTTCGTTGACCAGGGCATCAGCCGTGTCCCAGTGATTGTTGTCAGCGGCGTTGCGTGCCAGGGCGCGAGCTTCCCGCGCGGTGTGGATCGACCGGCTCATTAGCGCGTCTTTCTTGTACGGGTCCTGCTCGGCAGCAATCGCGGCATGTAGCGCCACGTTGTCGTCAAGGTTGCCGTTGGGGTTCACGCGCTGGATAGCACTGCTGAGATCGGCCTTCGACGCAGCGTCTTGGCCGGTGAGATAGTTATAGATCCCGCGCAGCGCCGCTCCACCCTTTTGCACCACGTTGCTGTCGGGGTTCTCCTGCATCTCATTGCGGATGGATTCTTGAAGGCCGCCGATCTTCTTACCGATACCGAGTTTGTCTTCGATCTGGTTGAGCGGAGACCGCCCTGCCGCTTTTTCTAGCGGGTCTTCATTGATGTCCCGGCCTTCGACTTTGGCCTTGAGTTCGTTCTTCGCCTGGCGTTGCGCATCGGTCGGCTCCGGGATACCCGCTTGCTGGTCGGGGGCTGGCGCCGGAGCGGCGGACGTATCAATCGGGTTACCGAGATCGTCGACTTGGGTGTTGTCGTCAGCCATTTTTGGTCTTCCGTCCCTTGCCATAAGGGCTGTTGCCCTTGCCGTACCACTCCTGGCCGCGCTGGCCGCCGTCAGGTCCGGCCTGGCTGAATGCTGTGCCGCGCATCGGTGACGTCGCCGGCCGGCTCGTCGTGTTCTGGGCGTAGTTCTTTTCTGCTGAGACCCGCACCGGGTCCGGCGCCGTAAAGTTCGGTCGCCCGGCGTTACCGGTTGCCGGCTGCGGCTTCACGCCTGGACCAGCGGGGCCTGGGGGCATGGGGATGCCGCCGCCTTGAGCAAAGCCCTGGTCGTCGGCATCGTTGTCAGACGGGCCGCCTTGCTGGTCGGCGTCGTTGTCAGAACCGAAGCCACCTTGCTCGGCGTGCCAAGCGTTCTCCAGCCGGCTATGGATGCCGTTGTAGATTTCACGGTTGTGTTTGACCAACTCGGCAGACGCCGGATTGGTGAGCCCGGTGGGATCAAGGAAGGCAGTCGGGTCAACTTGACCTTCTACCGGGCCACCCTCGTCGAACGCCTGTGGCTGGTTCGGCCATTGCAGGAATGCGTTCGGGTCAACGGTGCCGTTATCCGGTGAAACCGTGCCACCGTCATCATATTGCTGCGTCATCTCCCGCGAGTCGCTGCCGGCAGGGATAAGCGGGGTGGGCCCTTCCACATTTGTTCGGTTGTATTGGACGGGGTCTGTCCGTTGTTTCTTTGGTCCGTCTTTGTTGAAGATATGCGGGCCAAGAACCTTCGACCCGGGTGGCGGATCGTTCGCCGAGGTTATGATCTGCCCCGGGCCAGACAACTCCGGCGTCGTGTCGAATGACGAAACCGCGCCGCTGTCGGACGACACCGCGCCGCCGTCATCGTAGCTGCCGCCGTCGGAATCAGCAGATACCATCTGCATCGAGCCGTCACTGGCGTCACCGCTGCGCTGCGGTCCAGCCTGTTCTTTGGTCGGCCCTTGCGGTTTGTCTGCCGGCGGCTTCGGCTTGACACTATCCATCGCTGGCTTCAGCGTATGGTTGATGAGGGCGTTGAGTGGGTTCAGATCTTTCAGGTCTGTGACTTGGACTTCGCCGCCGCTGTCGTAGCTGCCGCTGGACGTGGCGATCGAGTTCGGGCTGGCGCGGCCATTGCCTTCAGGGATGCCGCCCTGGAAGAAGCTTTGCAGGTGAGGCTGCTGGCTGGGATGAACCGGCTTGTGGAATCTCATGCGCCACCTCCGCCCGCGAAGTTCTGGCTCTCCGCCGCAGAGCGCGCTTTGTCTGCTCCAGAGCCCGCCTTAAGCGGCTTGCCGCCAACAGGCTGCGGGTGCAGGCCCATCTCCTTGTCACCTTTGACGATGAGGTCGTACATGAACTTATGGCCATAGTGATGCGTCGTACGACGCGGCATAACAAACTCTCCCGCATTGAGGTTAGCCACAACGTCGTCAGTAGTGTGCCCATGGCTAGGAGACATTTCATACGGGACATGTCCACCGGTCGACGCATCGGGTAACCCGTTCACATGATAGGGGTGCGGAGGATGCGGCCGGCCTTGATGCCCGTGCGGCTCGGGGATGCCGCCGCCTTGGCTAAGACCAGGAGGTGGCACGCCGGCGGGGCTATCACCACCAGTATCAGCGCCGCCGGGGAGACTAGGTCCGCCGCCAAAGGTCTGTGTCGGAGGTGGTGCAGAGGGCGCGTCTGGTAAAACGTCGCCTCTATTGGGCGCGCCACCGCCACCGCCACCGCCACCGCCACCGCCACCGCCACCGCCACCGCCACCGCCACCACGGCTGCGACCACCGCCGCTGTGTTGCTGTTGCTGTTGCTGTGGCTGTGGCGCAGAGTGATGTGGCGCTAGGCTGTTTGTATCGGAAGGTTCCCAACCGGTGCTGCCGTTGCGGCCGACGTTCGCATAGGTGCCATCGCCGACAGCGATCATCGACGAGCGCGGGGCCCGGTCACCAGTCGCGCCGCCACCCCCACCTTGGGGAACATGTGGCCGCTTGACACGGCCGCCGCGGCGATAGCCTTCCGGCTCGACGAGGCCGCCATGGGCCATAGGCTGTCCGATCCCGGTCTGCTGATTGAGTCCGGCCACGTTTGTGCTGGGAAGTTGGCCGCCGACAGGGTTCTGCGCACCGGTATGGACGTCGTAAGTCAGCGGGTCGCTGCCGCCCACCGTGGTAGTGTGGCTTTGCGTGTTCTGCCCCGACAGACCATTGTTAGTGATGCCCATCGCCGTGTTGTAATACTGCTGCGCGGTGTTGTAGGCGTTAGAGCCGGTATTGACTGCTGACTCGCCGGCGTTCACCGCGCCAGCCTCGCCACCGTACTGTGTGTTGATGGCGTTGAGCGCCGACGCCGGCATGGTCTGGCCGAAGGTAACGTTCTGCTCTTGCAGCCCGATGCCGGCGTTCTGTGTGGCTTGGATGGCTTGGGTCCCAGCTCCGGCTGCCGCTGCCCCTGCCGCGGTCGCAGCCGCTGCCTTGAGACCGGCATACTCGCCTGAGCTAGGGTCGATGCCGTGCGACTGGAGGTCGTTCCTGGTGTTGTTCCAAGCGGCGTTGGACGCCTGGGTAGCGTCGGCTTCCGCCTGTCCCGCGGCATAACGCTGCCGTGCCGCCGAGGAGTAGCTGTTAGCGAGATCATTGAACTGCCGTTGTGCCGGCAGATACATCTGGGTGTATTGCCGAAGCTGATCCTGGGCGAGCTGTTTCGACGCTGCCGCGCCCTGGAGGTACTGCGGAATTGCTGTGTCGGCAAGCCCCCGGACATAGCCGTATTGATCACCGGCCCAGTTGTAGAGGTTGTCACCATTGCTGGCGATCTGTTGTGCCAGCTGGAGCTGATACTCGCTCTGCGGGGTCTGTTGAAAGACCGGCGAGCCGCCGGAGTCCGATATGGTTACATTACGTGAGACGTCGCCGAGTGACATTGTTTCCGTGCCCTGAGGACCTTGGGCAGAATTACTAGGAAAGCGTTAAGAAAAGGCTATTTGGGATTGAAGTTGGGGATATCCGTACCCTTGGCCCCCATCACCCCAACGGTCACACGGTCGCCCGCCGGCAGGGTGACATTGTGCCAAGTTGCGCCATCATCAAAGGTAACCGCGGCCGAATTGCTGTCGGTGCCGATGGCCATCCAGCAGCTGCCAGCGCTGTGGCTGACTGCTCCGACCGAGAAGCTAGGGTCTGTTACTGCGCCGCTCTTTTGCCCGCCGCCGGTTCGGGTGACGCCGCCGGACCCGGGATCATAGGCCCCGAACAATGTTTCGATGGTGCATTTGCCGGTCGGATGAATCAGAGTCGTTATCGTCCCGCCGTTCTGGTCTTTCGATTTCTTCTCGCCGAAGAACCCGCTTGGCGATCCAGCGGCCGAACCGTCGGCTAAGCGCCCCGGTACCCGATCGTCCAGGTGCGGGATAATAAGACCGCTTGATTCTTCATAGCTGCTCCATTCAGGGAACGGTACGACATTAATGCCGGCCGCACTCCAGCTGATCCCGTCCGACGAGCTGAAGAGATTGTCGATGGTGTATGGTGCGTTGGGGTCGAGGACGCCGGTGTTGGCGAACTTATTACCCGCAGCCCAGAACTGTGTCCCGTCCCAGGTCACGATATACATGTTGGCGCCCAGCGCCGCTTCCGCACCGAACGGTCCGCCATCGTTGGGCAGGGTGAACACGTTGGTCCAGCTGATGCCGTCCGCCGAGTGCATGATGAGGCCGGTACCAGCTGTACCGAGGCCAGCGCCGCCGACAATAACGAATGATGGAGTGCCGCCAGTGCCATCGGGGTCGGCGCCAACCATACCAAACGCGGCACAAGCAGGATCAGCAAATCCATCACCGAAATGATTATCCCAGCCCCCGGTGCCATCGTCGGTCGCGGTCAAGTCGCCTTTCGAGTTCTTCACATCAATATGGGCGACACCCGAGGTTCCGTCGGCGCCACGGTCCATGACTATGGCGAACCGGGCGTTGGCGGCCCACTGGACACCAATGCACTTTTGGCCGAGCCCCAGGACGGTAGCGAAGGATACGTCGGCGATCGGTTGCGCCGCGGTCGAAGCCGCCAGTTCGTCGCGGCTGCCTTCAACAGTCTTATCGACCTTGAAATCAGTAGGCACCCCGATGCGGGTGATCATCGGCGCGCTGTTACCGATGAAAAATTCACCAAAGCCCGGCATTACTGCACCAAATTCAGAACGATCTGCTGACCGGTGGTCGAGTTCTGGACAGTGATACTGATGGTCTCTTTGACAATGACGAATTGCGAGTCGTCATCAGGGTTGACCACCTTGACATTCTGTGTCGCCCGGGCGGTTACTTCCCACTCACCCGGTTGCTGCTGTTGGTGTTTGTCGGTGCCGCCGAGCTGACCACCTTGGCCCCCTCCAGGCTGGATCTGCGGGACGTTGTTTTGCGGTGGCCCACTGGTGGTGATCTGATTGACCGCGTTCTGCAACTGTTGCAACGCCGAGATGATGCCGGGGATAGCGCTGACACCGTTGGCCGCGGGGATACCGAAGTGCGGTATCCGTGGCGGCTGGGTGAAGAAGTTCGGCTCCTCAGCCTTGGCATTACAGATGGGGGCGACGCCAGTGTTCGCGGGCATCTTAGACCTGTCCTAGCTCTTGCACGCTGGTTGCCACTTGGATGTTACTGATAACCACACGGGCCATGATCTCGATCTGCCAGTTCTCCGCCTTGAAGCCGTCGGGGACACGCATCACTTGGCCGTTCTTGCGCAGCTCGCGAGCCATCACCAGCACCATATTTCCCGCGTGGGTACCATCGTCCGGGTCAGCCCACACCTTAACAATACCCCACTGTCCATCTTGCAACGTGTCCCAGCTGGGGTCGTAAGCCGGCTGAATATTCGGGTTTGGGTTCTGCGCCGGCGTGTTTGGCGGCACGGTGAAATAGATCCGCAGCGCTGAGTAATTCTTCTTCGCCACTTCCTGGTACTTTTTGCTGAGCCAGTCGTAAGGCTGGATGCTTGGCGCCTGGTCGGAGAAGTCATACCAATACTCTGCTCCGTTCATGATCAACACACCCTGGCCGGTCCACGGGTCGATGAACAGGTTGTCGATGTCGTAGCCATAGGGAGACGTCATTGGCATGATGCCGAGCCGGTGACCACCAGCCTGGGGCCAGATGGTGAAAGAGGAAGTGTCGGCATCGACTTCGATGTTAAAGCCGACTTGAGCGACGCTAGTGTCCTCTGTGGCCCCGGTACCGGAAGTAGATCCCCAACAGAAATAGGTCGAGGCCAGCGCGATCGACCGCGTGTTCTTCTGTGGCACCAGAGCATTCCAGTCCTCCCGCTTGATCCAGTCTTGAGTTTTATTCTCCAGCGCACCGGTGTTGGGCACCTGGATCAAGCCATTCGGCGAGATGTAATAGACCCCGCTGTCCAGTGAGACGATTGAACCACGTGAGGTACAAGGCTCCGGCTTGGTGCATTTGAAGGACGAGAACTGCCCAGGAATGACGCCGTTCATCACATAGGGGCTGGCCGAGGTGCAGGCGACGATCGCGCCTGAGGTGACGCCGAGCCCGACGATCGGGAAGTCGACGGCGATCGTGTAACCGGGTGGCCAGGCGTGCGGAAAATACGGCTCACAGAACCAGACTTCGTTGTTCTTCCACGCGGCGACGCAGCCGTTGGGTAGGATGACAAAGCCTTGCAAGTCTTCCGGCGGCGGGAAGAAGTTGGTCGATGGCAGGATGGTATGTGTAGCGATGATGTTGTCGGCGACGGAGTCGACATAGGTGGCCGCCGGCGGCCCACAACCGGTGTCGTTGGCAACAAAGTCAATGGCGTCTTGGTTGAGCGAGCCGAGCGAGATGTCGGCTACTTGGTAGTACGTCGTAAGACCTGACGTTCCTGATACAGTGCGGTACAGGCGCAGAACAGCAAGGTTGCGGATACCACCCAGATCATCGGGTGGAGGGTTAAAAAGGCCCACAGTCCAAGTGCCGTTGCTCCAACCGTTACCGAGAGTAGGAGGACTTGGCGCACTTTCTTCTCCATAGGCTGAGATCCAAGTGTAGAGATACGCCCGTGCTTCGAGCACGTCGCTGGTCTGGTAGTCAAGAAACATCTCGAAGCCGGGTGCGGCGAACACTCCGGGGGCTTCAAGCGGCGCGCCGGCGGAGAACGTCGCTGCGAAGGCCGACGTGGTATGCAGCCCGTCATCGTTGGCCACGCTGATCGTCTGGTCCGCCCAGATGCCGATCCAGTAAGACACGGCTTGGTTCAGGCCAGGCGGGTTGGTGAACGTCGCCGTGGCCGCGACGCCGGCCGCGAGGCCGGTGAACACCGGGGTGACCGCCAGCAGTTGCCCGGGGGCTACCGGTGTAACATTGACGCCCTGGCTGACGTCTTCATAGATCACACCCTGCCAGTTCACCGTGGTGTTGGTGATGCCAGGCAGGAACGATATGTCGTTGGCGAGGATGGCGCCAGTCGGGGTGATCGGCAGCAGATAAATCAAGTTGGAGCCGACAGTGACCTGGCCGCCACGGGTGGTGGTAGCGCCGAGTGTGCCGGTGTTGCCGCCACCGGAGATCGAGAGTCCGGGGGCGCAGGCCGGCGGCGGGATGCCGAGCACCCACGGCGGCAGCCCAGCATTGATACGCGCGGTGGTATTGTATTCAGGCAGCACGCTGGGCGACGCAAAGTAATAGCGCTTGAACTGGTCGTTGACCACCTGGGATTTGATCACCGTGGTGTCGGGGTCGAGAAACTCCAGGAACAAAGACGACGAGGTGATGGTGGCGTCGAAGCTCGGGTTGATGCCGCCGGTGAATGTGGTCGTGGTATGGGTCAGATCGAGCAGGTCGTAGAGCCACACGGTGTGACCGGACGACGAGTCGACGGCGATGGAGTTATACGCCGCACCAAAGTCAGGGGCGATCACATAGACCGCCGGGCCGAACGGTGCGTTGTCGATGACACTGTTATCGGAGCCCGGCACCGCATGGAAAGCGGCGATCTGCGGGTTCGCAGTGGTGTTATTAGAGTAGGCGATGCCTTGGTTGGTACCGGCGCCGTTGTCGAAAGTCAGGGCGTTAAGGAAATTATGCGCCGCCGAGAGCACGTCGGCGCCGATCAGCACGTAGTCCTGCGGTGTCGTCGCCGTAATGCTACTGGTCCAAGTGTAGGTCACGTCGCCCACTGTCTCCGTGTCACCGTCGTTGGGCAGCACGCGAAAGACCAGATAGGCGTGTGCCAAGCCCTCGGTGATGGTCGGCAGGCGATAGGCGAACTTCGCCGCGCTGTTGGTCAGCTGACGCAACAGTTTCGGCTTGCGCCAGCCGTTGAGCGCGCCGGAGAACAGATAGCAGTTGCTGGCGTTGTCGGCCTGGCCGTCTGGGATAAGGTGGGCTTCCCAGGCCGGCAGCATGCCGCCAAACTTGTCGAGCTTCTTGACACTCATTTACCGCGAGGGCAGCTGGGTCGTCGCTTTATTCTTGCCCTCTGAATCCCCTTTCTCGTGCATGAACTCACCTGGTCGAAAAACGGGGGTGTTGGTCCCAGCCGCCTGGATCTCCTTGGCGGTCGGCATCGGGCGCAGCTTGGCCTGTTCTTTCCAGTATTCAGACTGCTTGCGGCCGGCTTCCATCTCCTTCAGGGTCTGCGCGGCGATCGCCGGCGGGACGACTTGAGGCGGTGGCGGCGGGGCGGCTTCCTGGCGGCGGACCGCTAAGACGGCAGCTTCGAACTCGCGCTTGATGCGGTCTTGGTGGGCTTGGTCACTCTCACCTTTGAGCTTCTCCGACGACCGGCTCCAGGTATCCTGAGCGGTGGCGGCCTCATTGGCCAGCCGCGCGCGCAGCAGGATCGACTCCTGCACGGCATCGGAGAGTACGGTGAGATCTTCAAGCGGGATGTTTACCGGGGCGTCATTTGCCGCGGCGACCGGGGCGTCGGAGGGTGAGTTCGGCTCGTCGTGTGGGACGGCCACTTCCGACAGATCGGGATTGTCCACGGGGTGAACGGACTTGCGCATTAGAAGCTCCTGGGGTAGCGGGCATTTGCGCCCTGACTACCCCAGAAGCTAGTGCATTTGGCTTAACCATTTGTTAGCTGGTCGGAGCCGGCGGGTTGACCTTGGCCAACTCGGCGTCGATCTTGGTGTTGACGGCCTCGACCGAGGTCGCAGCAGCATCAACCGCCGCCTGTGTGGTGGTGTCCGGAGTGTTGAGCTTATCCACCGCGGCGATAAGGGCATCGGCCTTGGTGTCAAGCGCAGCAACAGCGGCATTGAGACGGGTGAGGTCGGCGGCCATGTGTCTTAGTCCTCCAAAGATGTCAAACAGTAACCCGAACATGGGAGGACCGTACCACGAGGAAGTTTATTTACCCTTGCCAAGCTCGGCGCGCGCCTTGGCTTTGATCTTGGCCGCGGTCGAGGCCGAGATATTGCCGGCATGCTGGCTGCGGGTGGCGCCGCCGATGGCCAGGCGGGCGTGTTTCTTATCCCCGATGGGGAAGCTGCCGTTGGGGCCGGCCTTCTTGCCGGGAACTTTCGAGGGTCCGAGTTTGCTCATGATAGTCTCCAAGATTCTCTCATCTTCAAGGGCCCGAATTTGGTCCCACATCCACGTCATTTCATTTCTTCTCAGGTTTTACGGGGTAGATGCGCGGATAGCATTTCGGGCAGCCGATGCCCTCATACTTGGTTCCACACCCTGCACATATCTTCATTTCATCTTCCATATTTTCAGCGCGGCCATGAGGCCGACCTTGGCGAAGTAGTAACTGACAATGAGATTTGCAGTGAGTGCCGCCCATCCGGCCAGGGGATCGGTAGAGCCCATAGCCAGGACTTTATCGTAAACGAGCAGCTTGGCGAAGTATATCGCCACGGCATAGCCCATGATATTGTCCGGGGTATACCATTTGCCAACCGTAGCAATGCGGTACTGATCCTGAAGCTCCGTCTCCCGGATTTGCAGGTCCACTGCCTTAGCGGCAAGTTGCTCGGAGTAAAGGGCAACGGTGTTTTCACTGTTCAGCTTCGCCTGATAGGCCGCCAGCGCCGCCTTGATGAACGGGCCGCCGAGGAAACTCCCCAGCCAGCTTAGGATCGGCGTTAAGAATATCACCGGACGACCATGCCTTTCAACCGCTGCCAGAACGAGGGTACCGGCACGGCCCTACCACTCGGCGCCGGCAACGGTATGGTGATCTGAGCTTTTTTGCCAGCGACGTTATGACTATAGGCCCGCAAGTCGGCGACCCGGTTGGACCAGCCACGGCCGAATGTCGGCCAGGTGCTGAGCGCACGCAGGAAGGCCAGTCGCTTGTCGCAGTAGACGTCAATGAACCGGTTGGGGTCCATCTTGTTGATAGCGGCGAGCGTGATCGGTCCCAGGATGCCGTCTTGCGCGGTGCCGACGACAGCTTGCGCGTACTTGATCGCGCGCGAGGAGCCGGAGTTGATGCCGAAATCGAGAATAACGCAGTCGGAGCCGGAGTTGAGATCGTTGAACCGGCACTGCCGGGCGTATTTTGTCGCGTAAATGTCCTCGGCTTCCTGGAGCGTCATCGCCTTAACCAGCGGCGCCCAGGCCGCCATCGAGGTCATCCGCTGATGACGATGCTCGGCGAGGTCAAAGCAAGTAATGCCGTACTTGGTCGGGCCGCCCGGGTCTCTCGCGTCCCAGCCGTAGCCGCCTTCATACTTGGTAATGATCCGGTCAATGCAGTTCTTGTAGTTTGCTTGCATTTTCGTCTACCTTTTCCTCGACGCGCGCGGCTTTCTCTTCAGCCCGCAGCGCCATTGTTCTGTCCTCGTGATGCTGGTCTTCGGAGACCTTGGAGTCGCGCGCGAATAGAAACCCGAGACCCAGCAGGATGCCGGTGATATCCGGCCCAAGCTGCTCAGACCGCAAATGACCATCGCCGAGTTGGGAGATGAGATCGCCCATGCCCGCCATAATGCTGCCGACGCCCATCGCGGTAGTCCGCCAGTTCAGCAGCGCGCGCTGGAGGAAATTCATCACGGCCCCGTATGACCGGTCGGCCCGCTATGGCCGGTAAGCTTGTTTTCGATCGCCGTCGCTTCGGCCCAGAACCATTGCTTGAACCAGATCCAAAGCAGGGGGCCGACAAAGGTGCCGAGAAGGAAAGCGACGACGACAAGGACAAGCTCAAATTGAGTGGTGAACATGAGATGCTCCGTATCCAGGAGCAAGGTGGCCGCCAAGCGTTAAGCTTCGGTTAACTACTGCGTGACGCAGGTGAAGGCTATGCTGTCGTTGCGGGTCTGACTGAGGTTGGTCGTAGCGGCGACGGTTACGGTGAACGTCGTGCCAGCAACAGCGCCGCCGAGATTGAATAGCACCACATCTTGGTCAGGGCTGAACAGTTGATTACTCACGGTCGCACTGCCAACCGGGTCCACGGTCACAGTGGCCGACGTGACATACTCGCCCTGGGTCAGCCACTGACTGTAGTCAATACCGAACTGGCGGACATCGCCGGCGACAAAGTCAGAGACTGAGCCCAGCAGCATGTCACCGCCCCACGGCGACGCCGGTCGCGCCGGAGCCCAGCGACACTTTCAGAACGTTGTTGACAATGTACAGCGCGTTGGGGATGCCAGGATCAGATTGCGGCAGTACGACGACCTGCGGCTGCAACGGGGCCGGTGCTGCGTGCGCAGCCTGGAAGGTCTTGTATTGCGGGATCCATGTGGCTTCCGGGGTGCCGGCCGCGATCGTCTGCGTCGCACCACTACCATCTTCGGCCTGAAACTGAATCGAGCCGTCACGCTGGAAAAGAACGCTCATGGGATACTCCCGACGTGGAAGCCGACAAACGTTATCGAACCACCCTGGAGTGACCCGGTCAGACCCATCGTCCCCCAAGCCGGCGGTACCATATTGGAGACTTGATGTTTAACCGTGGCTAGACCGCTGAGGGTGTTGTTGCCCGCCCCCAAATTTGAAAGCGTCGGTGTACCAAGCCTAGTTTGAATAGAGGTGGGTGCCGTGGCGACGTTGCCGGCAATAAAACTGGGCGTCCCCGCTGCCACGCTCGCGACCACGCCGAGCCAGTAGACCACGCCGGGTTCAACCTGCACATTGGGGGTCAGCGTGGCGGCGACCATACCGGTGACGCCATAGCTGAAGGTCGTTGTTCCCAGCGCGGGGCCGGTCGGGCCTGTAGCGCTCGACGCATAGATCGCGCAGCTTCCGGTGCCACCAGTCGGGTTGGCAATTACGCCGACCGCCAGCTGGTCGATGGTGAAGCGCTCTTCAAACGTAACTGGATGTAGCGCGGCGATATTGGACACCAGAGAAGCTACGCCCTGCCACGTCGCGGCGTTGTCCGGCCAATACCAGTTGCCGACAACCCGTGGCAGCTGTTGCTGGACCTTGCGGTCCCACACTGCGTTACCGGCGGTGTTGTCACGGCAGACGAAGGTGATGCCGCTGGCGCTATTGAGCCCGATACTACCGACAGAATAACCCTGGGTGCTGTCGTTGGTCGGACCTGGGTCAGTTGTCGCCACGTAAGTCAGCAGCGCGTTGAGACCTGTCGGACCTGTGTTGCCTGTTGGACCGGTGAGACCAGTTGGGCCAGTATTGCCTTGCGTGCCTTGGCTGCCTTGCAGACCAGTGGGCCCTGTGAAGCCTGTCGACCCAGTTGGGCCCGTCACAACGCTCGCCGCGCCAGTCGGGCCAGTACCAATCGGACCCGTAGGACCGGTGAACGCGCCAGCCCCCGTGGGACCCGTCGGACCGAACTGGAGCACCTGCGCCGGCGGGTTGGAAAGAACGAAGCCAGGGTTGATGACATTAATGAAAATGACGTCGTTGAGCACCTGGCCGTCGTTGGTGTTGACCACCAGCACGACGGTGAATTGCTCAGCCAGCGTCGTCGACGTCACGTAGAAGTAGATCTGCCGCTGCGTCGGGCTCAAGTAAGACGCCGGCAACGAGACCGTCGACGACGGGCTGTTGCAGCTCACCGTCGCCGAAGTGATGATCACGCCGGGGTTAAGGAACGGACTATAGTCGACCGGGATGCGCCGGACGTCGCCGGTGGAGATGTTGTACTCGCCTAGCCGCATGGACTTCTCTCAAATCCATCCTCGTGCTCGTCGTGAATCAGGGTCGGATCACTACCTTTGCTGAAATCACTCGGGCTGAGATTACTGGTGAAGCAGTCGCCGGTGCTAGGACGGAACAGCTCGATGTCGTCGTCCGGGTGCTCCGGGCAGATCGGGTTCTCCGGCAGCACGATGCAGCCGACGCTGGGCGCCTGGAAGGTGAGCTGCGGCGGGACGTAGAACATCTGGGTCATGCGGCGATAGTCGCCGCCCGGCGTTAAGGTTTAGCTAAGAACTGTCCCGGTGGTGCCAGACGGGTTGATCAGCACGAACTGTGGGATCACCCGCACACCATGCGCGGCACAGAAGGCGAGCGCCTGCTGGTACGCGGTATGAACGTTGGTCCCAGCCGGAATGTTGAGAATGATCGCCGGCCAGGCCGGGTTGGTCAGATCCGGTATCCCGCTGGGGTCACCGAGAATGACGCTGGTCGAGCCGTCGGCTTCGATTTGGACGCGGTCTAGATAGATGGCCATGTTTAGCTCCCTATGGCATGCCAGTAGAACTGGCCACTTGGGTTGAGAAAGGCTTGGAAACCAATCCGTGATGTTTTCAGCACGCGCACTGTCGCCGTAGCGCCGATCGGGGTGATGACCACCGCGGGGCCGGTGTCGGTGTAGGCTTGTGGGAATCCAACCGTGGCACCGTTAACCCCTGGACCCCAGTTCATCAAGACATTGCCATGCAACAGGAAGCCGGTTGGACCTGTAGCCCCTTGCCCAGTGCCACCGGCATTCGCGACAGGTCCCGTCGGACCAGTGAGACCCTGCAAACCTGTTGGACCTGTTGGCCCGGTGACGGTGCTCGCTGCACCGGTAGCGCCGGTCGGACCGGTACCCAGTGCGCCCGTTGCCCCCGTAGCGCCACTTGGTCCGGTCTGCCCGAAGCCGGGGATCAGGAAGCCGGTCAGATACGTGGTCGATGGCGGGTTGACGTTACTGTTCAGCGTGCCGGCACCGGAGTTGAGCTGCACGCGAACATCAACAAAGTCCGTCGTGCCGTTCATGAAGACGGCAACGCCACCGCTGTCAGCCAGCGACAAGGGACTAGTGCCGCTGAGGGTGACTTGCGATCCATCAGCGTAGCGCACGCCGTTCTTAAACAGTGAAGCTGCCCACAGGTTGGTGCCGGCAACTGCCGTGACGTTGAAGACCTGGGCGTTCCAGTTGAACTGCCAATAGCCCGACTTGGTTGGCGTGACACGCGCGGCGCCGCCGGTGGCGGCAATGTTATCGGTATCGAACAACTCGATATTGAACGGCACGATGCCATAGGCACCGGTGCCCATCGCGGTCGAGCCGGTGTAGCCAAGGAAGAACGCCGAGCCGGTCGAGCCGAAGCCGGTGGGGCCGGTGAGACCTTGCGGGCCGGTTACACCGGCGCCGGCCAGTTCGATCGCACCGAAGTAGGGCCCGAAGTTTCTGTTGCTGGCGCCAAACTGGAAGGGGTCAATACCGGCTACCGCGACATCAAACCACAAGCGTGTATTCAGAGCTTGTCCACTGATCACACCTTGTAGGAACAAATTATCCCACTGGTTATTCAGCGCTATGGTCTCAGCACTACCCACTTGGGCGCCGGTGATCCCTTCGCCTTTGGCGGGGGCCGTGCCAGTGCCGTACATAAATAATATCGACGCGGTGGTGGTGGCAGCACCGGTATCGATATACGCTCCATTAGCCCAGACGAGAAGCTCGCCGGTAACCGTCGGTGTGAACCCCCACTGGCCTGTATTGCCAGTGCCGAACCCTTGCATCTTGAAGACACCAGAAGTCGCGCCGGCGATCCACGTCGATGTGCCGCCGGTGAAGGGCATCGAGGCTATGGCATAACCGGTGGGACCAGTCAGCCCTTGCACACCCGTCGGACCAGTCGGCCCGGTGCCGATAGGTCCGGTTGGTCCGGTGAAGGCACCCGCGCCAGTCGGCCCGGTTACACCGGCGCCAGCCAACTCGACGACGCTCAACGTAGGGAACAGGGTCTTGACTTCGCCGCCGGCATTGGTGACCAGCATGCCGAGGTCGAACCAGTGCTGTGTGCCCAGGGCGAGGCCGCCCACCAACCCATCGAGAGTGATGGTGTAATTGTCGGACAGAGATATGCCTTGTTGGAAGAATTGCCCGGTGGCGCCCGGCGGCATCACTGCGCCAGTGGCACCACCAAGATGCACAGGTGCAGTGCCGGTGCCGTAATACAGACTGACGGCGAGGCTCTCGTTCTGCGCCGTGTTGTGGACTGGCACGACGGCGGTGACTTTCAGTTGCCCGGTGATCGTCGGTGTGAACACCCAGTCACTCTGGTCGCCGTACCCCATCATTTGGATGGTACCAGTCGCGCTAATGCCAGTAGCGTTGCCGCTGAAGTTAGCGAACGGCATTGACTTGATGGCGTAGCCAGTCGGGCCGGTCACGTTGCTCGCGGCGCCGGTCGGCCCAGTGCCGATCGGGCCGGTCGGCCCAGTCAACGTCCCTGTTGGCCCAGTAGGCCCGCCGCCAAGGAGCGTTGCTTGGAAGGACATATAGGGCGCAGCATTGGTTTCGGCCGCAGCGATACCAACTGATGAACCAGCCGTATTGGCTTCCATCCAGACGCAGACAAAATCAGTCGTACCGTTGAGGAAGACAGTGGCCGCGAGAAGAGCCTCGACGCTAATACTTGTAGCGGCTGTGCTCTGTTGAGTTGAAGCAATAACGTTATTAGCGGCGCTGTTGGGCGACGTGACGTTTTTCAGAAGAGCAGCCGACCACGTCACGTTAGCCGCCGGAGGATCCATAAAGACGTTCGCCGTGATCAGATACCAACCGGCAACAGTCGGCGTCCACTTCCCCGTTACGGGGTTGAAGGCGCTATAGGTATCCGTCGTCACGTTATTCCACGGGATGATGACTGGCGTGTTCACCGCAAGGCCGGTTGTGCCGGTGTAGCCGACGTTCAACACTTGCTGCGAACCGGCGGGACCTGTCGGCCCCGTTGGGCCTGTCGGACCTGTAACAGTGCTTGCAGCACCGGTCGACCCTGTGCTACCAGCGCCTGATGGACCTGTGGGTCCTGTCAGTCCTTGCGTACCTTGTAATCCAGTCGCTCCCGTTGGACCTGTAGCCCCTTGGAGGCCCTGTGCGCCCGTCGGACCTGTGGTTCCTTGCGACCCTTGGGATCCTGTTGGCCCTGTTGCTCCAAGATTACCTTGGAGGCCCGTGGCCCCTGTCGGCCCAGTGGCTCCTTGTGATCCTTGGGATCCTGATGTTCCCGTTGGGCCTGTCGGGCCGGGTGTTCCGGTAGCGCCCTGTGACCCCGCTGCACCCGTGGGCCCCGTGGGCCCCGTTGGACCCGTGGATCCTTGTGATCCTGGTGAGCCTTGTGTACCTGTTGGTCCTGTGGCTCCTGTTCCGGGAAGTCCAGTGGGACCGGTCGCCCCCGTCAGAGTAGACTGCCCCGCCGGACCTGTTGGCCCAGTACCTCCCGGACCAGCCGGTCCGGTTGCCCCCGTCGCCCCAGCTTGAATGAAAAACGGTTGCACGGGCGTAAGGGTCGCAAAGCTCGGGTCTTGACTGACGCCGATGGTGATCGCGTCGTTGAAGGTTTGACCGTCTGACGTTGTGACGCTGACAAAGACGCTGAACGTCTCGATCTGCGAGGACGCCGTCACCCAGAAGATCAGCGCGCGCTCGTCGGGCGTGAACTGCGTGGTCGCACCGATCGTGGAGACGGGCGAGTTACAGGAAACCGCGGCTGAGACCAGGTGCTCGCCGGCTCGAAGCGCGTTCTCGTAGTTCGCTAGGATCCGCCTGGTCTCGCCGACGACCAGCTGCTCAGTGCCAAGGAGCATGGGGTACTCCTATTTGATGATGACCCGCATGCCCGGGTGCTCGAAGAAGTCGCAGCACCAGTCCGGTTCGACCGTGCGACCGTAGAGCTTCTGGTCGTCGTTGTGGCAGGTGTGTTTGCTGTAGAATTTGCAGTGGTCGCAGCGGAACGGCACGCCATCTGGGTTCGACGCGAGACCGACTTGAGGGCGCTCGGTCATTATGTACCTATGGCGATGTAGTCCACCTGTCCTGAGACACCGGTGGAGCACTTGAGTGCTACCGCAGTCAAGCTGATGGCGTAGGCGGCGGTGCCGGTCGGACCGGTGTAACCCTGGCCCAACGCCACGGATGGTAGTCCGTCGGTGTAGGCTTGCGGGAACACTGCGGTGACGCCGGTATGATTGACGGCGATCGAGGCCCAGTTGATGACGATGTTACCGAGACGAGCGAAGCCCGATGCGCCGAGTGAGCCGGCGCCGGTCGACCCAGAGATAACAGCACCGACCGGACCTGTCGGGCCAGTGTTGCCGGTGATGCCACCGTTACCCGGTGGGCCGGTGAACCCGGTGCGCCCGGCAGACCCTGTCGGCCCGGTGACGTTGGACGATGCGCCCGTGTAACCGGTTGGACCTTGAATACCTGTGGGCCCCGTTACGCCAGTGTTGCCGATCGGCCCGGTCGGACCGCCAAGCGGGCCTGTCGGGCCAGTCGTGCCAGGCACGACAACAATGGGACGGGCATAGATGGGTGCGGGACCGTAGATCAGCGCTGGCATAGCGCCGACTGTCGCCGCAGACTGTTAAGCTTCCGTTTACGGTACGCTCAAGACCTTGTATTGCATCAACGGCACGGCCAAGGTGGCGTTCTCGGCGACCGACCCGGCAGCGTTGGCCGGGTTGGGCAACGTCGGTGTGTTAGCAACAGTCTGTACGGTCGAAGCGGTGTTCGTTTTCATTCCAAGCGTTTGCGAAGCACCCTGGACTTGCATGTTACCGGTCGCGCCGACACCATTGGCGAAGTTGTGCCATTGCCCCACAGTGGTCGACTGGTTGAGACAGTCGAGTTTCTGCGTGCTATCGGGGTATTGATAAGCCAGCCAGTACCAGCCCGGCGTTACGACCGAGTATGGAGTCTGGAACGGCGTAGACTTAGTCGTGGCGGTAAACGTGTTGTCGCCGACACCGGAGGCTAAAAGCGCTCCCGGGGTGCCGTGATCGTCGGCGTAAAGCCCAACATTGTAATACGCCCCGGTGATGCCAGAGGTCGTAATACGGTAGGCGATTTCCGAGATCGTTATCGCTTTGCCGATCCACACCGACGAGAAATAGATCTGTCCGGTACCGCCAGCGACACCGGCCGTGTACTGTGGCGCCGGCTGACCCGAGTAGAAGTTGCCGCCGGTGTAGTTCTGATAGAAGGCAACCCCGCCAGCGCTGCCCGATCCAGTTGGACCAGTCGGACCCGTAGCGGCTGCTCCCGTCGCACCCACGAGGCCGGTCGGACCAGTCGGACCAGTAACCACGGATGCTGCACCTGTGGGCCCGGTCGGACCAGTTAAATTAGACCCTGTCGGGCCGGTTGTTGCTGTCGGGCCTGTCGGACCTGTTGGTCCGGTGCGCCCCGTGGGACCAGTCGGTCCGGTCGGGCCTGTCTGCCCGGTAACTGTTCCAGTGGGACCCGTCGGCCCAATGCCGCCAGTCGGACCAGTCGGAGCAGGACCCGTCGGGCCTGTAGGCCCAGTCGGACCAGTCCCTGTACCTGTCGGCCCTTGCAGACCTGCCGGCCCGGTAGCTCCTGTCGGACCCGTCGGACCGGTAAACGGTCCAGTGGGTCCAGTTAGACCAGTCGCGCCGGTCGCGCCGGTGTAACCGGTCGGACCCGTCGGACCAGTGTTCGTGTTTGGACCGGTACCGCCGGGGCCTGTCGGGCCCAGAGGACCCGTCCCTCCGACTCCGGTCGGACCGGTCGGCGAGACATAGAGTGGACCGGTTCGGATGGCGAAGATCGGCATCAGGTCTCCGTGGTGCTGAAACCGACACCGTCAGCAAACTGGAAGCGGCCGTGCATCAACGCGATCTTGGTCGGCGGCTGGTTCTGGTCGTACATGATGAAATCATAGATGTACCAACCAGGGATTAGACCCGCCCCAGTGCATCCCGTTGCGCCCGTGAAACCGTTCATCACCACATCAGGCACGTTCATGTGCAGGATGCGCGAGTTCGGGTCGTCGACCACCAACAAGGTGCACCCAGTAACCCCTGTGTCAATTTGTAACAGGGGACTCGACTGCAAAAGGTTGCCTTTAATGGTGACGAGGAAATTCTGGTTCGTTAGTGTCCATGCCGGGCCGGTTACTCCGGGCGGCCAGAACGACGGTTGGGACCCCGTCGGACCGGTCGGGTCGAACTGAAAAGCATCCTCCCAGGTCGCGTTGTTGACCGCGGAAAGATCAACCCGTGCAGAAGTAGGAACGCCTGATGGGCCATCTGTCCAAGACATGGTCGTTAGACCCCCCAGCTCGACGGTGTCGGGAACGGCGTGGAAACGCCGCCGACTTGACTATTGGTGCGGAAGTTGCGCGGGAAGCGCCACGCTTGGGCCCCGCGCAGGTAAGCACGCTCCGCCTGCACGCGGGCCATGGCAATGCCATCACGAAGACGCTTCACATTTATGGGCCCGTTGTTCGGGTCCGAGTACGACTTGGACTTGTGCATCTGCATCCGGCCAACGATGCCGGCTTCGATCACACGCTCATATTGAGGAATTAACCAGGAAGGAGCATCGGGGATATCGCCATGCTGATTCGGCAACACGACGGACTTGAAGACCCGTGCACGTACGCTCACGGGATTGTTCTGCGGCCATACCAGGCAGATGTTAATGGAGGGTGGCAGGAGATCGTCGACTACAGCTGGGTAGCAAACACCGTTCTGGTCGACAATGTCACCCAGACGCTTGATCTGGCCGCCTTTCGCCGGGGTCAGAGTATAACTCTGGGTGTTTTGCGTGATGGTGAATGGGATCCACTCCGGCCAGCTGTTACTGTCCGCCAGGAACTCATCAATCACATTAAACATGACCCCTCTGATGCCCGCTCGCGTCGCGCCCGGGAGTTGGACCTCACACTCATTCATCAGTCGGTCAAGGTCTTGCTTCTGGATCGCCATCGCTGTTGCCTAGGTATCCTTATGAAGACTGCTGTTGCGGGGTCGCGATCGTCGGCGATGCCGGCGTCGCAAAGATACCCACGAGCATGTTCTGAAACTTCATTAGAAACGAGTTGGCGCGCGCTACCGGCACGTCCTCTTCATCACGGAGCATAGCGTGAGCTACCAGCCCGTAGACTATCGGGAGACGGAGCTGCGGCTCGATTGGGACTTGTTCCGACGAGACGGCGCCAAAGCTTGGCATGCGATCGCCAAACTTATAAACAAACATGTCTGGTCGAAGGCGTCGCGCTTCGAGGAGTGCCGTATTAAGCGCGACGAGCAGGGTGTCGTCACTGTAACGATACGGTGGCGTCCGGTCCAATAGGATGGTCCGGGCGTCGGAGACGTAGCTTTCAACGCTGTCGAGGGTGAATGTGGTGGTGCCGGCCATTTACTCCCCCGTCACCCGCGCATCGGGCGTCTTCAAGATCGAGTCAGGCTCGACCTTCTTGAAATAGTCTTGCATCTCTTGCGGCGTGTGCTGCTGCAAATTGGTCTTGCCGGCGGTGAACATATAACTGTTGTCGCCGGTGGGCAACTTGTCCCAGCTGCCACCCTGATTGCCGTCCTTGCCGCTGTACTGGCTCTCGTTGGAGAAGGTCATATGGTTGGGCTTCTTGAACGTGTCCGGCATGTGCCCGGTTGCCGGGTCCGGCTTGACGCCGGCGCGCTCGGCAGCTTGATAGTCATAGTCGTCGACTCCGCCACCGGAAGCGTAGCGGCGCCTGAACTCTTGGTCTTTACCGTGGTAGACGCCGAACTTAGTCATGGCGCCCACAGTCTCAGCAATACGTTAAGGATTTGAAAAGAAAGGGGGGCCGAAGCCCCCCTTCCCTATCCGTTCAGCTATATCGGGACTATTTCACCCTGCTTAGCTGCCCGGGGTAACTTGAGCCTGCACAAGCGCGCGTCCGTCAACCACCTGGTAGCCATAGACCTGCAAGCCGCGCAGGATCTGGCCAAAGGTGAGTTCGGATCGCAAGGTCTCGACTTTCGAGATCTGCGACGCGAAAGTCAAGCCGTGCGCGTGGCCAGCGTAGATCGGCCATTCGCCTGCGTTGAAGTTCGCGCTTTGCGTGCTGTTGTTGGGCAACAGGTTCGACACATAGATCGTGAACCGGTCGACCATTCCCAGGCGTCCATTTCGTAGCATGGACACCGAGTCCCCCGACAGATACGCCTGACGGAGTTCGGACTGCTTGATCTGACGACCAGCCCAAGCAGGCAGGACAACCCATCTCCCGACCTCGGGGATGTTTTGCTCGTCGAGCACCTGGCCCATACGCATGAGCACGTCCAGAAGCTCGATCTGGCCAGCGCCGGCGTTGCGACCCACGACGGTCAGAGCAGAGCCCTGCGCGCCGAGGTTCAACGAACCGGTAATTGCACCGGCTGCCGTGCCCTGGTTGGCAGCGACCATCTGGCCGTAGATGCCGCCGAGGACGTCCTGGTCAACAGCGATCTTCAGCTGTTGAGCAGCGTCGTCGGACCACATCGAGAGCACGTTGAGGTCGGACTGCACTTCCATAACGTCATCGAGAATGAGCGAGAAATACTTGCCATTTCCGATGTAGAGTTCGACCGTCCCACCAGTCGGCCTGTCGAGGGCCAAGAGGCCATCGGACAGATAGTTTCTGATGGTGATGGTCGGCTTGGTGCGGATCTTGACGCGGTCGCCCTTGTCACGGATCTCGCCTTCGTAGTCGGTGTTGGAGATCGCCGCCAGCACAGTGCTCGCGTAGAACTTTTCCACCAACTTTCCGGACCAAATCTCCGGGATAAAACCGGTCGTCTGTAGTGCGTTACCCGAACTACCGACCGGATAGATTGCAGGCGATGAGCCGGCTGATGCGCCGCCAAAGCCCGCTGACGGAATGCCCATGTTGAGGCCCCCAGCTTAGGGCCTCACACACCGTGGCCCGGGTTACTTGACGAGTTGCACGCGCCCCTCACGGACCGCAGCATGGATCTCAGCTTCGCGCTGGGCTTTCGCCTGCTCGCGCCCATTCCAATGGCCGTGCGTGACTTGCCAATAGAAATGGCTGACATCTTTGTTGGTGATTGTTGGCTTCGCCTCGGTCACCGACGGTGCCGGTGAGGGAGCAGCCCTACCTGGAGCAGCGAGGTCTTCCAGCTTCATGACTGCTTTGCGTACGGGCGTCGGAGACGGCGGTACAGCAGCCTGAGCTTGGACCTGCGGGTCCATGTGCCCGGGGCTCTCTGCTAGGAAGCCCCTGAAGAAAACAAGGATCCGCCCGGCGTCGCCTGCGGCGAATGCTTGATCCAGCAACTGTTGCCTTACTATGCCCGAGTAAAGATCCGGTAAACGCAGCCAATCTTTCCACTCGTCGGAGCGGTTGATGTCGCGCCAGTTCGGCAGATCGCTGTCCAAGGTGAAGTAGACGTCGTTGGCCTTGACTTGTTGAAGCTCTTGGGCCAGCGCCTGATTTTTCTTGTTGAGCTGCTCGACCACCGGCATCACGACTTCGCGCGCCTTGCGCTCCATCACGCTGAGCGCTTCGTCGCCGTAGGCTTGACGCTCCTCGTCGGTGATCAGCTTTTTCGGTTTCGGTTGCTCGGGCTGCGCCCACGATCGCGGGTTCGACAGCTGCGCCAGCTGGGTCTGTTGCATGGCGATGTAGTCGCGCTGCTGGGCCAAGCGGCCGAGCAGGGCTTTGTTGTCACGCTCTTGTTTGGCTAATGCGGCACGAATCTGCGCGGCATCATCGGTCGGAGCGGGTTCAGAAGTAGGGGCCGGAGCGGGAGGCTCCGGGGTCTGAGTTACCGCGTTGGTATCGCTAGGATTTCCACTTTGCGGTGGCTCAGGCGGCTGTTCGGTGGAAACTTGAGCTTGTTCAGGAGCTTGCTGCGCAAAATAAGCGTTGGCACGCTCGGCAGCCGCCTTGACGGCGGGAGGAACAGCTACGGATTCGTCGACGGGCGCAAGAGCTTCGGCCATCTGCAACCTCTTTCAGGCAGCAAGGCCGGGGCGGCGTTGCTGGCGCTTAGGAAGCTGTCAGAATATGCTTAAAGAACTCTAAATATTCGCGTAGCGCCAGGGCGGCGCCTTGCAACTTCATCACCCGATCGGGGTCGGCCTGCACCCAGTCGTCGATGCGATTGCGGTACTCGGTCTCCATGGCGTCAACAAAGCGGCGCAGACCTTCCTGGTCACGCGCGCGCCAGCGCTGAACCTCTTCCGCCATGATGTCGTAGGGCCGGGGGGCCTTGGCCATTAGTTTATCTGCCGAGCCCCGAAGGAGGTCCGATACCCATGCCGAGCGGGGCCTGTGGCGCGGGGTTCGCCATCGGGGTTGCTTTGGCATAGTTGTTCATCGTCGGCGGCATGGTGCCGGGACGCTGGGTGACCGCGGCGCGCGCGGCCATCGGCGCAGACTTGGCGCCTTTGCCGGCGTGCACGGTGCGTGCTCCGCCCTTGGATAGCGGGGTCATCTGGTTGGGCATGATTGGCATGATCGTTCTCCTACTCAAAGGGTATATTAGTGGGGTAACTGGAATTATCCGTCTGGTTTCCACCGAGCACGGCCGTGCCGCGCCCTGGTGCCGTCGGTGACGGCGTCGGCGGCGTGGTCGGCGCGGTGGCTGACTTCTTCTTAGCCGGGGCCGCCGGACTGGAAAACGTACCAGCGTTCGTGGCCGGCGTCTGTGCCGGCTGAGACGTCTGGCCGCCGCTCGACGCGCTACCGTTCAGGGGGCTGATCTGCGCGATAAACCCGCCGGACGCATACTGCCGCGCGAAGCCCTTATCCTTGCCGCGGTAGACGCCGAATTTGCTCATAGGTCACAGCGGGCCTTCGTCACGCGGGAACAGCGACGGCGCCTTAGCGTAGTCACGGGTGCTCGCCGCCTGCGGCTTGATCTTCTTGCCGGGTAGCGGCGCGCGCATGTTTTCCGGCCGCGACCCCATGATGAAGCTCGGCCGCTCGGGCGGCGTCAGGGCCCGCTTGGGGCCCTTGCTGGACCCCATTCCGGGGATCCGGGTGCCGGCCATTAGCGTGCGCTCGTGATGCCGGCCTTGGCGGTGACCGCCGGGTTGAAGCCGAACATCTTGTCGGAACCACCGGAAGCGAACTTGTCGCCGGGTGCATTGTCCTTGGCCGACGGGTCAGCCGTGTGACCGGCCATGCCGTTTTTGGTCTCGGACTCCGCCGCCTGCTCGCCGAACATCGGGGTGTTGCCGCCCTTGGCGAACTCGACGTCGTGCGACTTTTCAGTTGCACCGCCGCCACCCTTGCCGCTCTTCGAGCCTTTGCCGGAGTGGACGTTGTCGCCCGCACCGAAGCCGGAAGCTCCACCTTTACCTTTAGCCATCGTATCTCTCCTGTAGGCCGTGCACAGCCTTGGGAGCATAAAGCCCCATGCACGTTAAAGTTTGGTTATCGTCAACCGGGGGATGGCGGTGACCAGGGTGGGAGCAGATTCGTACAGATCGGCGTACTGCTTGCGCAACTTGGTGGCGACCGGCTCCAGCAGGTTCCAAGCAAAGACAAAGATCACTTCGGGGGACATCTGCCCGGCGTGATAGTCGAAGCTGACGATCGGGATGTTGGTTCCAGGGATGCAGTGCCCCTGTTTCGCCGGCGAGTCATCTATGGTGTACTGGATGAAATCTCTGTCGAGTCCGAGGTAGTTGCAGAGGACGGTGGCTTTGGCAGGCGCTCCATACCCAATAACCTGGCTTTGCTCCCCGAGCGCCGCCAGATATCGGAGCGTGCTCGTTTTGACATCGTGCGCTTTTTTCTGGAAGTCGACGTCGGGGGCCCAGAGTTCTCCAGCTGTAACTCTTGCAACCGAAGCTTCTTCGCGGAAGCGTGCAGATAGCTTGCACGCGAAGACACGTACAGATCCACCGTGGGTGTCCAGCTCTTCGACACGCCATATTCTGAGACCGTGCCGCTCCAGAACCGTTCGTAAGGCGCTAACGGAGATGTAGCTGTAGTGCTCATGGTAAATCGTGTCCAGCTGGTTGTGTTTGATCAAATTGGAGAACAGCGGAAACTCAAGGGTGGCGATACCGTTGGGGGCCAGCGCGCCGGCAATCCCTTGAATAAAGCCGTCCATGTCGGGGGTGTGCGCTAAGACGTTGGTGGCGTTGATCAGGACGGCTTCGATCCCCTTGGCGGTCTCAGCGCCCCAGAACTCTTGGCGGGTCTCGATGCCATCCTCTATGGCAGCCTTCGCGACACTTGCCGACGGCTCATAATTCAGCAGCCGGCAGGTGCCGTGAAAATGCGTCAGGTAGTAACCGTCGTTGCCGCCGATGTCGATCACCAGCTCGTCGTGGCGGAGCCGGCACTCGTTGATCATGCGCTTGGCCAATGCCTTGCGGTCGGCCACCCAGGTCGGCGACGCCGAGGAGAAGTAAGCGTATGCGCCGTTGAAAATTTCCTCCGGCGGCACGTCGTTCGATAGTTGCCCAAGACCGCAATCCTCGCAGACGTTCATCTTCAGCGGGTACTGCTTGTGGCCGGCGTGGATGAAATCGTTCGACGGCGGCTGCCAGCCGAGATCGACGAACGGGGACAGATTGGTGCTGAAGCAAGCGCGGCACTTCATCTCGATACCCCTCGCATAGTCGCGACGACTTCTTCCTTGGTTCGGAGAGGGCTGTCGTTCCAGTTGATAATATTGCGGTTAACCCGCCGCTCTAATTCGCGTACAGCGGCGTAAGCGCCATCCTCCCCAGCCGTAGCCGAATAGATAGCATTCATAGCGCAAACACCCGTCGGTGTCTCGGATCGGTGCTGGCACCAACCATGCTTCTCAATGTAGTCTGCTGCGCGCAGCAACGCCTTCTCAGCCACTGACAGTTCGATCGTTTTCATTGTTAGCTCCAGAACTTAATAAGAGTTTTGCATGCTTCGTAGATTTCTTTATTTGTAGCGATGTCGTCTGCGTGCTTACTTTTAACAGGGGCGCACATTTTCATCCAATCGCGCAAGACAGCAATGCATAGTCGGTCGGCGGTTTCGGCGTCCAGTTGGATTTTGAACGTCTGTGGATATTTCATCAGTGTTTCTCCCAGCAATGCAGCAAAGGCATCTCTTTGATGGAAAGGCCAGAGTTTTCCAGCCACAACGAGTACACCCGCTCCATGACATACGCCATAGGCCGTTTTTTGTATTCTTCGTTGGTGCTGTCTTCGCCGCGACATTTACCGTGTAGCTGCAAGCGAATCGGCTCTATCTCCCGCATCATGCGGTCGAACACGCTCCAGCGGGTGATGAAGAGGTAGGGGTAGATTTGATGCCGTCGCACCGAAATACCAGCTCGGAGAAAAGCTTGACCAATCGTGATGGCGTCATTGCGCGAGCGCGATACGGCGAAATCGTTTAGAATACCGCAGGTAAGCGGAAACGGTGCCGCCTGGAGGATGTCGTATTGGGCCAATTCTCTCTTATACCAACCCCCGTCATAGTTAGAGAGCCAATTCCGGTAATCATCGAACCAACCTTCTTTGCATTGCCACCAATTTGGAGCATGCGCTGGCGTCAACCAATCATCCGACGCAAAGATATGAAGGTTGGGATATAAATATTTCCGGTAGCCGAAGAAGCCAATGATCTCGGGGGCGTGCTCTGGCGGATAGCGGTTGTGGTGTTCCCAGCGCTCCCAGAGCGCGCAATAATCGGCGTACTCTGTCCCCGGCGGCATGCCGGGCTTCCAATACCACGTATCAATAATCGACCCCGCCGGTTGATGGTCATGGTCGCGGTGGTCGATCACGCAGATTTCGATGCGTGGCATCAAAGATCCTGGAAGTCGCGGGCGCCGCGATCGTGAACGAGGACGTTGTGCATGTTGCCCCGGTAGGTGGTGTGCGGCCACTCGGCCGGCTCGTAGACGCGCTCTTTTTCCACAACGAACACTGGAAGTCCAGCACGCATCACCTGGATGGTTAAATTATCCGGCCCATGCTCGAACATGAGATAGCCGTCCTTCGAGGTGGTGTAGTCAAACTGCTTACTAATCCCTTGATAAAGGCTGCGTTTAATAAGGATGGCAGTATCGCGTATATGTAAGGCTCCTTCCTTACTACCGGTACAGCCGACGAGGCCGGCTTTATTCATATTGTAGGCGGCAGCGAGATGCGCGAGCCAGTTGTCGTGCATGATCTCGGTGGTCGACACCAGGGTGCAGATCAGCGGCTCCTTGACATAGTCGCAGGCTTCAAGAAAACAGCCGCCACCATAGGCGTTCTGCTCCATGTCGATGAACAGGTGTACCGGCATAAGCGGCTGCACCTGCGCCTTGGCCCACTCCATATCTTTGGGGTCGGTGAACTCCTTGAAGGTCACGTAGAGCTGGCAGTCGGTGCCCGGCGGATGCTCCACCCAGGAGCGGACGAACCGGGTCAGCCGCTCGTGGAAATTCGGGTCCGGGAAGCGACAGATGTAGATGACGCCGATGTCGCTCACAACGTGTCCCCGCTCACGTAGGTGGCTCCTTTGATGACTCTTTCGTGGAGGTTTCGCATGGTCTCAGGATCATACCTTCCCGAAGCAATTGATAGATGTGTTGTGATCGCTCCTGCCAAGTATGGCTGCTCGATTGATCGATATCGGTCGTCGTGAACAGCCGCCAGACCCGCAGCGCGGCAAGCAGATCCGACCCAACGATCCTCATAATCCGGGTAGCAATCGAAGGCGGCAACGGCTTCCATGGCTCGGCGGGAAAGGACGTACGCAGACCCTCCGCCAATATGGTGCTCATCATAGGTATGGAAGCCCCAATAGTCGTGGGCGGATCCGGCATGCTCGGCGAGATTTCGGAGGAGACGGGGGACGATGATGTAGCAATCGGTCGGGCAATAGCAGACATGCGTGTATTTCCTCTCGTAAGCCCATTTGATGGCTTGTTTTGTTTTGAACGAGGTATTCAGCAAACCGCTGTCGACGTCGAAGCGCAGCTCGTCGGGCAGTAGCTCCTCATACTGCCGAGTCTTGTCGAAGACGAAACGATGCTCAAGGAACGCTCCCCAGGTATAGAGGTAGGTCCCGCGGCACACATCGTTGGGGCTGTCAACCCGCCCCTTCGGCAGCGCGTCGGGCTGCCAGGTCGATATCATCAAGAGGGGTCTAACCACTCCGGGTTCTCCTCGTACCAGAGCACACATTTCTTCATGCTCTGCTCGAACGTCATCGGCGATTTCCATCCCAGTCGTGCCAGCTTCTCGCCATTAAGCCCATAGTGCCCGTCGTGACCTGGTCGTTGGTCGGTGACGACCATGTCTTCTGAGATAAGGGGCTTGTTGAGGACTTGGGCGATGTAGCTGGCGAACTGCTTATTGTCGATCTGTTTGTCGCCGACAATGTTGTAGCGATCAGGTCGGTCCACCGTTCCAGGGTCATGAATATGAGGAGTGACATTACGCAGGAGGAAAAGCATAGCGTCAGCAGCGTTGCGAGAATGCAAATAATAGCGACTTCCATAGCCACCTCCGAACCGGTGCAGGATGATCTTCAGCCCTCGGCGCACGGCGCGCTGGACAATGCAGGGGAACTTGCCACCGCTCTGCCGCTCGCCGAAATTGTTCATGATATTGACGATGATCAGCCGCAGCCCGTAGGAGCGCCAATAGGAGATAGCGATGGCTTCCTGGCAGGCTTTGCTGGCCGAGTACGGGTTGGACGGCACGATCGGGTCCCACTCCTTGTGGGTGGTGCGGCCGTCGGTGGGCCCGTAGACCTCGTCGGTGGAGACGTGCAGAAAGACCGGCCGGTCTTTGAGCTGCTCGTAGCGCCACCGCTTCCGCACATAGGCGCCCATGTTGAGCATAACCTCGGTATTGGTGCGGATGGCGTAGCCCGGGTCGTCCAGTGACACATCGACGTCACTGATCGCTGCTAGATTAATGATGTAGTCGACCTCGCCGATCTTGCTGGCCAGGATGTCGGAGATCGGCGCGGTCAAGTCATGGGTGAAGATCCGCACGCGCGGCGATTGGTAAATCTTCGTGTGCAGCCGATCGCTCAGCCCCTTGTGCCGAAACGAGTCGATGCCGGTAATCTCCCAGTCGGTATTGACCAAAAGATGCTCCATAACATGGCAGCCGATCGAGCCGCCGACGCCGGTAACTAGAACGTGTTTCATGACCCGTACCCCGTGAGCATGGTTGCGTTATGGTCCGCCGGATACCACCGGATCTTCGGACCGACATTCGCTAATTCCATGCGCGCAAGGTCATTCACTTCCCAGCTCACGTTACGCGAAGCGCGCGTATAGAGCCGGGTGACAGCCTTGAAAGCAGCGTTGAGTGGAAGGACATCGTGACGGGGGACTACAAAGAGCGTGCCGCAGAACCGCCAGCACGGATAGTAGTCCGTAACGTCTTTTTTCTCCCAACACCCAGGTATTGCCAGATCATTTTTTCTAACCCGGCGCAGGAACTCTGTCAACGTATTACTGTCGAACCCCGGCAAGCGCATGGCGCCGATATCCAGCCAGATGAACACATCGGCCTCGGTGTCGCGCTTCAGCGCCCGCTCCAGCCACTCGAACTTGTTGTGCTGGACGGCATGGTATTCCACGCTGTTTTTCTGTGGGTTATCGCCCTCGGAGTGCCGCACCTGGTGACCGTTGGCGGCGAGCTTCTCGATGAACGGCGTCATCCACAAATGGCGGACGGTGTCTTCGAGGAATACAATTGGCTTGAAATCGCCGAGCGCGCCGATGAGCTGTTCGCTGAGCTTGCCGTATTCCGGCGGTGTACGGGTGTGCCCTTGGATTGGCACATAGGCCGTGACCACCCTCACTTTGGCTCTTCTTGACCCCGACACACGAATCTCCAGACCTCGTTGGCGTCGACGCGCGCCAACCAGGCTTCACAGTCTTTGAACCCGAACGAGATGATCAGGTCTTTGCCGAACCCGGCTTCCCGCCTTTTGTCTTCCGGGTCCGGGTGCCAGGCGAGACCGGCCACAAACTCGATGACCTTGTCTTTGAAAAAGAAGGGTTGCGATACTCGGCTAAGCCGGAATAGCTGGTCGTAGAAGACGAACCGGTGCGAGTAGTAGCGCTTCCACGGTCGGTCGGTGTAGACGTGGGCTTCGTGGATGATGCCGAGCCAGCCGTCGCGAAACCGGATGAGTTGACTGGACCCGGAGAAACTATCGGTGCGGAGCTGCGGAACGTGTTGAGTTCCAACATCTTGTCCTGCTTGATCAACGACATGTCCGGGTCGGTACATAAAGCGAATGGCGTCGCCGCCGACGATGGGCATCCAGTTTTTCTCATAGAGTCGAGGGTGCCTAAGCATCGGCTTAACATCATCAAGACCCAGTCGCGCATATCCACCGAGTTCGCTCGATTCGCCACATGGTCCTCCAATGCGTGCAAGCGTCTGTTCAGCAAGTCCATCAGCGCAGCGTTGTCGGACGGTGGCGGAGATGTAGAGGTTGTTGTCGTGGTCGAAGATTCGCGCGTCTTCAAAACCGATGACCAGAGGGTATTCAACCGGTTGAGGTTCTCTTGGAAGAAGTTCAATCTGTGTGATTGAATGGAGGTCACGATCCAGAGGGACAAGCCAATTGCGAGTATTGATAGGATTAGAACTATTTGCAGTGCCATCTGTGGATCGGATAAGGTATCTGCCATCTTCGTCCATCCTGTAGTTGACGGTGCGTACCAGCGCTTTCAGCTCCCCGCGGTGCGCGCACACGCTGGGGTTCATCGGTGTCCAGTGTTCTTCGGCTACGAACTCGATTTGTTGGAGCCGAAGGCTAGGACAGTCAGCAACGAGAGACCGCATGTAATGAAGGAGATTGGAGTCAGCCAAGGCGGCTGAAAAACCATATGGACCTCGCGTAAGAGCAAGCTCGTCGCAAACGCGAAAGCCATCGTCATAGCGGCCAGGAACATAGAATGCCGAGATAGAAAATTCATCCTTGAGCCCCTGTTTGTAGACGTAGTCGTTGACGAACAGCGCGTCGGTCGACAGCGGGATGCGCATGCCGGCATCGGAGAAGATCACCGACGCGGGGTTTTCGCCTTTTTCCCGGAAGAATTTCGCGACATCGTATAGACTCTCGCTCCGACTAGGTCGGAAATTGTATGCAGCAATATTGTATCGGAGGAACTCTCCAATATTACCCAGGTCTCGGTGGCATGCAGCGATGTTTGTATACGCAGACCAGACTTCCTCATGCCATCCACCAAGCTCGACACGTCGCTGATACCACTTGATTGCTTCAGCAGGCTTGCCGGCATCGCGATAACTTTGTGCAAGGTAATAGTAGATCCGGTCTTTCGGCTCTTCGCCATTTTTGAGTGCCTTCTTAAAGATCCTGATATCGCGGATGAACTTGTCTTTGCGGTTAGCGCCGTCGGCGTGGTCGATGAAGAAGGCTTTCGCCATAGGGATACAGCCGCCGGTCTGGGCGGCAAGAAACTCATGCGTGGGGGTGACATAGACGGCGCTGGAATGCCGGCTTAACAGCCTTCGATTTTGGTAATGCAACGCTCCAGCGCATTGATACATGTCGTGGGATTCGGCGAGAACACCGTAGAGCCAATCGGGGCTACTGACCACCAGCTCCATGTCCGCATCAAACAAAAGCAGATAGTCCCAGTCGTCGCGCTTGCGAGCAAGTACCAGGGCATCGTTGCGGGCCTGCGCAAAAGTTTCAAAACGTCCCCGACCGATATCGCCGGGTACATTGTGTAGTTCAGCCCACTCTTTGATGATCTCTGGCGTGCCATCGGTCGATCCGGTGTCCAGAATGGCGAAGCTGACGATATGCTCGCGCGCCGAGTCCAGCGCTCGCAAGATGCGCGAAGCTTCGTTCTTGACGATCATGTTCAGGCATAGACGGGGGGCCATCACGACCTTTTGATTCAGTCGCGACCTTATGTCACGTTGACTTTACCCTGTCAAGATTAGCTGGAGCCCTTGAACGGGAAGCCCTCGTCGAGGAAGATGCCCGTAGTGCCGTAGCCCGGCAGGCAGTACATGGCGCCAGGGATGTGCCACCGATGGCCGATGTTGAGGATCAGCACGGTGTTGGCCACCGGGCCCGGAGGACCGACGGGGCCACCCTGGGCGCGATAGACGCCGGTCTGGCCGAAGGAGAAGTTGTACGGGCCGGTGTTGCCAAACTGGCCGTAGTTGTTGCCAGCGCCGGTGAAACCGCCAGCCGGGAACGGAGAGTATTGTCCCGAGACGCCGGTGCCGACGCCGAAGGCTTGGAAGTTGTAGAGGATGGTGCCTGTGGGACCTGTCGGACCGGTCAGACCGGTGTTGCCAACATTGCCCTGGCGACCCGTCGGTCCAGTGATGCCGGTCGGACCACCGACGCCGCTGGCGCCTGCGACCGTGCCGCTCGGACCCGTCGGACCTGTGGCCGTGACCGGACCCTGTTGACCCGTCGGGCCAGTCGCGCCCGTATTGCCGGCGACACCGTTAGGGCCAGTGGGGCCTTGAGGTCCATTGATGCCCGTGTAGCCTTGCGGGCCAGTGACACCGCGAGGACCACCTGCCGGACCCGTTGGACCATAGTAACCCAAGAAGTAGCCGGTGTAGCCAGTCGTGCCCGTAATACCTGTGGTGTAATAGACATTGGTGCCACCCGTGGGGCCAATCGGACCAGTGACGCCAGAAGCGCCGGCCACGGTACCGGTAGCACCGGTGGGGCCAGCCGGGCCCGTGAAAGAGTTGGTGTTGATCACATGCGCGATCTGCATCATCACGATGCCGAGCGAGTGATCGTCGTAGCTGTCCGGGGCCTCATTGGGTACGAAGGTGATGCCAGCCATTATGCGAGCCCCGATACTTGCAGGTGGTCAGTATTCCACCACACCTGGCCGGTGACTCCCGGGTCGCTCGTCGGCGGCTTGAAGACCGTGTAGTTCACGCCGGTCGGGCCAGTCATGCCCGTGCCGCCGGTCGGACCCATGGGGCCGCGACCACCAGAAGGACCCGTCAAGCCGGTCGCACCGGAAGGACCAACTGGACCGGACGGCCCCAGCGGAGCGTTGCTTGGCCCCTGCGGGCCGGTGAAGCCGGTCGCATTGAGTGAATTGGCTGGGCCGATCTGGCCAACAGGGCCAGCCGGTCCGGTAGCGCCGCCGCTACCCTGTGTTCCTTGTGGACCCAGGGCACCAGTGGCCCCGGTGACACCGGTCGGGCCGGCCGGTCCTTGCAGCCCAACAGCAGGGCCGGTCGAACCAGTAAGCGTCCCGTTCGGGCCCGTCGGGCCACGTTGACCATTGCTCGGACCCGTAGGGCCAGTGGGGCCAGTGTTGCCACCCGTGCCGCCGCCCGCATTAACCCAGTCAACCTCTTGCTTGAGGATAACCGACATCTGGTTGAACTCCAGATTGCGGATCTCGGGGATCGGGCCGTTGGGAAAGAGGGTGCTCTGGCTGCTAGGCATCAGGCAGTCCTCACGAATTTATTGAAATACTGTCCCGGCGCCGTGCCAGTCGCGTTGGGGTTGAACCAAATCAGTCCTGAGCCGGTCGGAGCCGACCAGGGCGGGATGAACAGCCCAGTGCCACCGGGTCCAAGCATACGAATCCCGGTGGGACCCGTGGGGCCGGTAGGGCCAACGAAGCCGGGGAAACCGGTGGCGCCGGTGGCGCCAGTATTGCCCGGAGGTCCAGAGCTTCCAGTGTTGCCGGCATTGCCGGTGGGGCCAGTGGTGGAACCTGTAGGTCCAGTAGGACCGGTACCAGAATTAGCCGGACCAATGGGGCCGAAGGCGCCTTGCGGACCAGTATTGCCTGTTGCACCGGTGACACCTGTCTGTCCTGTCGGGCCCGGAGGGCCTTGATGTCCTTGCGAGCCGTCAGGACCGGTCGGGCCGATCGGACCGGTTGGGCCGGTCATGGCGTTGCCGGCCGGGCCCGTGGGGCCAGTCGTGCCGCCGGTCGGACCAGCAGGTCCGGGGCTGGCGCCGGAGACACCGGTGACAAACGCACCGACAACCTGGGCCAGAATCAGCCCTAGCTGGTTGCGGTCGTACTGTTGACTTGAGGTAATCGGCACGCAGCTCTCCTAGTACGGATCCATCCGTACAGGAGCCGAGTTAGAAACTCGTTAATGCCGTCGTATCCTGCGCGCGTTGCGATCAGAAACGCATTGAGTACAGTGGCCGGTGAGCGTGTAGCGTTCGACAGTATGCCCACGAATACAAGGCATTCCGGTGAAATAGAACCGGGAGCGGACTTTCTTAGCGAACGCTCTTGACACGATGATTTTTTTCGGCATTACGCCGGCACTTTCTCCGGCACCACAGGGTTAGGCTCGGGGATGGTCGGCTCAGTCCACAGCGGGCTGTCCGGGGTCATCGGTGCTGCTGGCACCTCGGCGGGGATCAGCACCCGGCGTTTTTCTGGTTCACCAATTTCAGCCATAGCCTTGCTTCCTTGCCTGCGTCGACGATCGGTGGAGTCGGGTTGTCGGTGTAGTGCGGCCGCGGCGGTAAGCGACGAACATGTGGTCCAGGATCAGCCGGGTTGACCGGCTGCGCCGCGCGCACCGTTATCCATTCCCCGTTGTGGAAGGTAACGGTGCGGCCGCGG